>LULR01000585.1_pt1 | contig 14112 bp, 31 predicted proteins | sample 729471 | NCBI WGS metagenome assembly LULR01 (sample SAMN03860284, study PRJNA289734) | marine metagenome | biome: seawater column; feature: ocean; material: water; isolation source: Red Sea water column Station 108 - depth 500m | place: Saudi Arabia: Red Sea | collected 2011-10-15 | depth 500 m
GCAGGATATAGAACGATTACTTAATGACGTTGAGAAGCTCAAGGATAAATTGAGGGAGTCCAATGGAGGTAATTAGCGTTATTGTTATGTTCATATTTGGAAATATGAATGACCAAGAACATAGAATGACACAGTATGTGCCAATGGAATCACTGTCCTCATGTATGAAAGAGGTAAGAATACTTAAGAAAAAACAAACGGACTATACAAAGGATGCATTTTGTGGCCCTGCATTAGTGGAACTGAGTGATGATGGAGAAATACTGACATTACATACTGAACTTCCAGAAGGGGCAAAGATGATAAAGAAAAAAATAAGCAAGGAAGCGTTTGAACGATGGACACTTCGTTCCAAGGAAAAATGGAATAATAAATGATTAAAGTAGCTCAAAAAAAATCAAATCCTATGGCAAGAGAAGTACGAACTCCCAAATACAGGCAAAGAATAGTAAAAAATAAAATGGTATATGATAGAAAGGATAACATTAAATGGTCACCAACAGATGGGTTATTAAAAATGTTGGATGATATAAAAATAAAATATTGAAGAAATAAAAACAAAAGCAAACAATCCACTAGCAAATTAACAGGTACTCCATACCTATAAAAAGCCCTAGTCTAACTGGGGCTTTTTTTTATTCTTCAACAGTTGTTTCTTCTTTTTTACTAAATACAGGAGAATAATTATCTCTCATTGCATCTTCTCTAAACTCTTCTAGTTCAAGCTGTTCTTCTGGTGTTGTTATTGTTGCTGTTACCGGATTATTTCCTGCTTTAGTTTGAGCTTGTACAATGGCAGTAGATACTGCCCCTCTTTCACCTTCAACAGTTTCAACTTCTTCCCCATTTAAAGTACTATGCCCATGTGTCAGTAAAGAATAAAAATCTTTATTTGTTAATTGTACGTGCGATTTGTCATCATACACTACAACCCATGTTCTAATAGTATGTCCAGATGTTGTTGTAATATCCCATTTCTTAAAGGAATGTACTGTCTTTACAGGTACAGTTCCCTTTGTTAAGTACTCTAACATTTTACCTTTAGTCAGAACAGCAGAATCTTCATCTTCAAACTGTAATTCCCATACTTTATCCTCATGTGCATGGGTGTCTGGATTCGTACCGCCAGAATCATTTTGTATTATATTTATAATTGTTTTTGTCATCCTAAATACCCTTTTACATCTTTGATATCTCTTTCAAAGAGATTATCTATATATTTAATCACGTTCTCATACCTAATTGTATCTACGTAATTCTCGTTCCACTTATCCATGTGTTTACGAAACTCTTGTGGAGGACACGTCCATTTTTCAGAAAAGAAATTACCATTTTTATCAATGCCAAAATATAATAATTGTAGTATTGCCTCATTATTGTTTGGTAGTTTTTTGTCTGTCATCCTTGCCCTCTATCTCTGGCAGACTTCCCAATAATTGTATTAAATTATAAACCTCAACATAAGGTTTACTACTCAAATATTTCAATAAAATATTTAATTGTTCATTCGTTATTTTTTTCATGTTTCTCCTTAAATTTAATCTCACCGGCTATCGCCCCATACGCAGCCATGTCAATGTATGTATCTTCACTAATTTCACCAAGTTTTGTTCGTGCTACTTTCAGCAGACACATCATAATCGCCACGTCATGTGCTGTAATGTCAACATCTAAATATGCTGACCATAATCTTGCTATATTTTTATGATTGTCAGTTTTATCACCATAATCCTTATGCCTTTGTCCTTTTACAAGAGAACTTGCTTTATTTAGAAATTGGTCTGTATTCATTTTCCCCCACAATTTTTTTTAATTTTCATCCTTAACTAGACTAGTTATCATAATTCAACATTTTCCTTCATAAACAACTCTTCTAAAGGTATTAACACGCAACGAGAAGCACTTCTATCTCCTATCATTTTACTGTGTGTATCTTTATACTTTTCAACTATCCTTTTTAATCTGGGAACATCAAAAACTAACTTACAGTAATTACCTGTACCATTTGATAAAATATGAATCCAAAAATCAGATTCTGTTTTATCAATGCCACTAGGTTTTCCATTGCATTCATATTCTATGGCAATGTTACCTGTTTTCTTCCACCAGTCCCGTTCAGTCTTGACTTCAATCTTTTTATTATGAAACATATCATGAACTTGCTGTTCCCGTAATTGTCCATACTGTAAATCCAAGTCAAATTTAGTGTTTTTTACCATTGTTCCTCCTTGGTCTAAATGGAATAACATTACTTTTTAATTCGTGTTTTGTTGTTTTTAATTTCTCCTGTAACATTACCTCTTTACCAACTTCAATTAAATCCTCTTGATGTTTTATGGACATTTCACACAGACCCCTCATCATGTAATATAATTCATTAATGGGTTTTTCCATTTTATCAACACATATTATGTTAAATTGGTCTTCACCAATAGGTGACATTATAACATACATCTTATTTTTGGGTAGTACTATTTCTTCTTCTTTAACCATTCTTTCCCTAAATATTTCCAACTCACTATGCCTCTAAACAGAGCATATATTCTAGATATTATTTTAGCCATATATTAGGTATCCTATTATCAGCATACAAAAAATCATGACGGTCACACCAAGTGGCATAAGTAGTTTTACTGCCCTTATATATCTTCTTCTTTGAATTTGGGAAGATAAATCTAACATCCAAAGTCGGATTCTGCTCTTTAACAAGTAAATGCTTAACTCTATCGGTAACATCCAAATTTCCTTTCAATTCCAGATAAAATCCGTAATCCTTCAAATAAAAATCGGGAGTATAGGATTTAATCGGTACAATGTATCTAAACTTATCTTTTTCATATTCATATTTAATTTTATTCTTTGCCAGATACTGTGCAAACTCAAATTCAAATCGACTTCTAAAGCCATGACTCAGTTTCATCTAATAACAGTTTTAGGTTTATATATCTCATATAGCTCTTCTAATCGTAAATCCAAATATTCTGCTGTTTTAGGGGAAGTCTTCCGTAATTCCTCTGTATAGCCATGAATATCAGCAATTACTATAGCATTTCGGTCTAATAAATTTTTAATTTGTCCCATATCCTCGTCTACAGTGAGTTTATTGGTCTCATAGGTCTTATCACCCCACAGAACACGAAAAGGGTCTCTAGTGCGTAAAAAAAGCACATTATGGGCATTTTGGTCTTTTGTGTGCTCTTGAATGTAAAAAATGTCACGATTTGACTCAATATCGGTATCTGCAATATTTAACTGAAATATTACAGGCAATTTTCCAAATCTTTCTGAACTAACTTGGTATACCACACCATAGGTCTGTTCTGTGCCCTTGTAGCTACCTTTTTATGCAGTTCAGCATTTGGCCAACAATGATATTTGTAACTACAAAAACTACAGGCCATTGGCATTAATTTATTTTTCGTAAATATGTCTTCGCCCTTAATCTTTATTTTTTCATCTTTTGGTTCAAATAACTTTTTAAATGGTTTATCCTCAACCAATGCTTTAACATTATCACTAGCTTTCTGTAGTGTTTCATTCTTTTCTTCTTCCTGTTCCTGTGGTGCTTCGCATATTGCCCATTCACCTGTTGATTTATTTACAGCAATCCAACCACCAAATGGTGAATCATCTGCTTCGGAATAGCTGTATCCCTGTACTAAATAACCAAAAGGGTCATCTTCCTTTATTTTACTGTATCCACCATAATTTCCGAATTTATTTGTAAATGCATAGGGACTTGCAGATTTAATATCCCACACTTTACCATTAATCTTTGTATCTAACGTTCCTTTAATATTCTTTCCTCCAATTTTTGCAGATACCTTTTTCTGTGTGTGTTCTACATTGACACCAGAAGCTTTCATAATAAATATGGCTGCCGCTTCAATAAGGTCTCCCATAAGGAACCTCATTACAGCATTGTATTCTAAATCTCTGGGAAGTTCTTTTTTATCGAGTTGCTGTTGACAAAGTGGTTTGCCCAAGCCAGACATACGCATTCGCCATTTCTTTTTATCTGGACTAAATTGTTTCTTTAAAGCAATTCCACAAGCTTTTTTAAATTCACGAACAAGTTTAGGCGAGATTTCAGCCTCGCCCTTACTTGCATCAGTGAGATAATTCTTAACTAAATCAAGAATTGGTTCCATTACCAACCAACCTTGCCTCTAAAAGATTATCGCTTGCATCATCTTTTAATTTTTTATTGGTTCTATGGGCATCCATAATACCATTATTAAAAGAGTTAATTGCACTAAAAAATCGTAAAAGCAATTCTTGGTCATCTTTAGTGAATTTACCAAATTTAATTGTTTTAGCGTTAGCACCATAGTATATGTTACCACCTCTTTTGCCCTTAACAGTTGTTAATTCAGCAATTGCCGTAGGCATAAGTTTTCTCTGTGCCTCTAAAGTTTTCACCCAATCAGAAATACGAATGAAACTTGACCCTCTTACATACCAAATGGATTCTTGGTTTTTAACAAATGCCGGTTTTCCTGTGGCATCTTGCCCCTCATCTATGGTCACTAGTCCATATAGTACTTGGACACATTTAATGCCCTTTTGCAGTACAGCTTCGGGAGAATGCTCATCTAGTGTTCTTAACTTATCGGGGGCAAGTTTACCACATTTCAATCCACCACTAGTATCATAAAATAAATCATTCATACTGCGTGATTGAATAGTTTGACTACCGAATTGATTACTGTCATTATCCCATACAGAATACATAAAGGTACGGACAAAAGGTCTATACATAACTTTAGGTGCAAAGATAGACCTCCCCTCACTGTTCCTTATCATGAAAAATCCTCTAGGAATAGAATTTCCATCATCATCTTCAGTAGAGTGATTGATGCTTAATCTAGGTAATCCACCGCCAGATGATACATCACCAGATTGACCAATCAACTTTCTTAGGTTATCCTCTGTAATGTCATCAATTGTAGTTGGTAGAGGATTATAACCAACCTTTGATATTTCATTTGTGTTCAATTTGAACTCCTTTTTGCAAAATTAATTTAATAGGTAGCTTCGAGGGACTAGCTTGTGTTCACCCTCAACCTTTTCACGAACAGTCAAGTTTCCTTGCCTAACGCTACTTCCAGTACCACCTCCGATTATCTCAGTCATTTGACCATCCTTCCTCTTTAGTGTGCCTTATGCCCTGTTAAATAGGCGGACATTGTTCTTTTACGGGATATTTTGGGTCTATAAACAATTGTGGTGTTCCATAGAGAAATTCAATCCATCCTGCGTGTTCTCTTTCCTCATCTTTTTCTACAGATTCTGGCATTTTCAACCAACCTGCTGTAGACAACATTCCATAATGCATATGTGGTGGATTAAAATCACCGGCAATGGAGTTAACAATCCAACTGTTATGCAACATAACTTTTTTAATTCCCTGTTTAGCTTTTTCTTTATCTAATTTATCACCATCTGCATTTAATTTTGTTTTTACATATAGATTAGTACAATGACCTATCCAATTAAATAATGTAGGTAAATGTTCATCTGGTTTGCTATGCCATATGTGGTCTTCAATTTTATGTTCCTGTTTTACATTTCCCACTAAATTATCCGACCAATCCAATTGTTTTGATTTTTTATCATTTGCTGATATTTTGTCACCATAATCATTTAACATTTTTATGTATGGTTCAGGTAATTTAAACTCCATAAGATATGGGCTAAATGGTGCATGAACTTGACCTTTTAATTTATAATCCTTGTAATCCATTATATTTCCTCTAATTCTAACCAATTTCTACCAATTTTTAATTCAATATCAATTGGCATATTATAATCAATATTGTATCTACGTTTACATTCATCTTTGATACTTAACATAGACATACGTAAACAATCAATGCATTCAACTCTCTCATTAGGATATACATCCAATGTAATACTATCATGAACAGTATTACAAATAACACTTTTCATATTTCTTTTCCTCATTATACCATATAGAAAAACTAAAGCAAGTGGTAATAAATCGGCTGTGGCAAACCCCTGTACAGGATAATTCTTAATCGCTGTAGAATTTGTTACATTACCATATCGTGTCCATCGTGCCTCTGGAAATGCATATTCCCTGCCAGATGGTAATTTAATTTTTTTAGTCTCAACTGCCTCTTTCTGTAATGTGTAATGCCAATTATTAACTTGCCAATACTTATTTTTAAATGCCTCATAATATCTCATTTCTTTTGGAGTTCCTAAAATACCCCCATATAATGGCTTAAAAGTATGGGCTTTGGCATCTTGTCTTGATACATTCATTGTATCTGCAGTGTATTGATGAACATCTACATTATTTTTAACATCTTTGTACACTTGCTTATCCTTTGATAAAAATCCTGCTACTCTAAATTCTAACTGTTTATAATCGCCCTCTAGTATAAATCCATTATTGAATCTACTAACAATAGCTTGTCTTACAGGAAAAGTAGTTCCTCTAGGCATATTTTGGAAATTAGGATTTCTTGAAGACAGCCGACCCGTTGATGTTACGCATTGCATAAATTGTGGATGAATAAAATTGTTAACATCCAGACCTTTTTCTATTCCCTCTATAAATGTTCTCAAATAAGTTCGTATGGCACTATATCTTGTATAAGATTCTAAAAATTCTTTTGCTGTAGGATTTGATTCTGTTATATGTTTACTAGCAGTACCCATATCTGTTTTAAATCCATGAACAGTACAATCTAAAATATTTGTAGGTACTAATTTAAATCCTGCCACTTCTCCTGTTGATATATATACAACACCTTTTCCAATGCAATTAGGACACTTTGGTGCTATTTTATAGAGTTCCCCTTTAACAGTATATTTTTTAATTGTACCTTTTCCAAAACAATTGTCGCATCTTTGTACTTTTGTTTTGTAAATTACACTTGTCATACGTGCCACCATACTATTAAACTCTGTTCTTGTAAAATTTGGTCTCCTTTTAGGACGTTTTGCACCACCTCGTCTTGTTTCTGTACCCAGATTAAACACAGATTTCCATTGATTTTTATCTTTAACTCTGCAACTGTACATAACTACTGACCTGTCTTCACCACTATCCAGATTAACGGGAGTATCGCCCATTGCCTCTATAATCATTGTATCTAGCTTTTTCTTTAATATTATCATTTCCATTTGATAATCGTCTCTTAATTTATGGAGTGTATCTACATTAATTTTTATACCACTAACTTCCATATCTGTCAATACTTTTGTCATTTCAAATGACAGATTAATTGTATTTATTAAACTCATTTAACTCCACCTCTAATAATTTACATTGTTCCTGTGCCAATTCATAGGTACAAGATACATCACCTCTGCCATATTCTTCCACTAAATTTGCAGGAATATCTTCCATGCTAATGCCTCTTTTCATAAAATCCTGCACTAAATATTTCTTTTTTTGTTTAACTTTTCTTCTTTTACAACTTCCATCAAGTGACAAATCACGATGTAGCCCTCTAGCGAGTATATACTCAACAACCATAGTGTCATACACACTATTGTTATAGGTAAAACCACAATTATACAGCCAAGACAAATCAAACTTAATGTTATGACCGATAAGCACAGTAGTACTGTATAATAAATTCTGTAGTATACTTTTTCCATTTTCTGTTGGACTCCTTTCCTTGTGATAAAACCATATGTAATCCTCTTTTCCTGTTTGTGTTTTATAACCTACACTAACCAACTGATTGTTGCCGTTATAGGAATACACATCATCCTTTTTAAATGTTGTTTCTATGTCTAAACACATTATCATGTTTTATTTCTTTCTTTATAAGTTTCTACAGCATGACAATTGGCACATAATACAATACATTTTCTTATTTCATTTTTAATTTTTTTCCATTGATTATAACTTGTTCTCCATATACAAGAAACACTATTTATTTTATTAAATTTATTTATGTGATGAAATTGTAACGCATAAGGATTATCATTATATCCACAATTATTACACCCTTTTAATTTTTTATATCTATTCATAATAGAGCCAAATTTATTTCTTAAATATTTTTTTCTTTCTTTTTGTTTTAGCTGTTTTTTATCCCATGACAAAGGTGAATACCATTTTTCCTTTCCATTTCTTCTATCATTTGAAGAATAATACCCACCAAAAATATACCCATCTGACCTTATTGTTTTACCTTGAATTTTATTCATCAAAATCCTCACTGAATACACCTGTTTGAACATTAATCTTACAAGCCAATCCAGAGTGTACACCATTGACTTTATTCTTTGATATGTTTAAAAATCTTGTCGTATTCTCATCGTGGTCTGTGCTTCTTCCAATACCAATGATAATGTCACCTTCCCCTGCCTTGCCTGTTTTAGAGCCATCCAACATATCATAGGTTAAATATTCTTTTCCCTCAGCATCAGCACCGGCTTGGGATACTGCCCATACCAGACAATTGTTACGTTTTGCGATTTCCCTTGCCATGTAATACACTTCCTTTAATCGTTCATCGCTTCTGTTAAAATGACCTCTAACTTTTATCTTATCCAATTGGTCAATGAATATAATGTCTGGCTTGTTTAAATTACAGTAGGATTCTACTTCACTAATATTTGTACCTACACTATCTATAACTGTTAACTTTTCTTCCACATTCATATCATCCAATTTAGTCATACAACTTTCAACATTGTCATACAAACTGTCTTTAGACATATTTAACAGCGAACAGAAAATGCGAATTTTTAATCTTGTTGCTCTCTCTTCATTCGCCCAATAAAAAACTTTATGTCCTGCTTTTACATATTCACTAGCCAAGTAACAGCAGAATGATGTTTTGCCAACTTCTGGTCTTGCGAATATTATTCCCAAGTCACCCCTGTTCAACCCCATTACTTTTTCATACAGAGGTCTTAATGGAAATTTAAAATCACAGGTCTTTGTTTCATTTGCGATTAAATCTTTTAGTGTATCTCTTATGATTGTAAATGTTTCGTGTTGCTCTGGGTCTTCTTCCATTGCCGTATCTATTATTCTTTGCAGTACGCCAAAGTCATCATTCTGTCCCGTCCATATCGCCAATGCCTTATCACCAATTTCCCTAGCTTTATCTCTTCGCCATAAGTTAAATAATAAGTCAAAAGCCATATCCATATTTGTAGGTGCAATGCTTTTTAAACTTGTTATTTCTTCTTCTATGTTACTGCGAGTAGATTCTGGCATTGCAGGATATCTGTCTTTGTGCAATGCTAATAGTTCATCAACTGTTAAGTCAACGTCATATTTTTGTTGGGAGGAAGAAATAGTTTCAAAAATTGTTGAATATTCTTTTGGAAACATTTCTTTTGACAGAATGTTTTTAGCTTTATCCCAAAACTCTTTTCGCAGACACAATGCTATGATTTGTTTTTCAATCATAAAATGTTAATATCTTTTCTTGTTCTTCATCAATGCAATCAATTATTGTATCAAAGTTATTACAAGTACATTGTATTGGACTTTCTTCATAGCAAGGATTAAGATTACTACCTCTTAATTCTATAATTTTATCTTTTATTTTTTTTAATTCGTCTTTTAATTTTTCATTAGTCACAGTACACCACCATTTTTATACAATCAATAATATTTTGTTTTTCATCTTTGTCTTCATCGTTCTTTTTATTATTTGTTGCTTTATCTTTTGCATCTGTCGCAATAATATCTGTTACTCGTGCTGTTTCTTTTATCGCTAAAATTGCACAGCCATTTAAAATTGTTATTACAAATAATAATAAAATTATTTTCATTCAAAACTTTTATTCCTTTCTTCCTCTGTTTTAAACCATTCAATGTCAATGACATTTTCATTTTCATCTTGATGTTCAATACCATAAATAAAACCATTATTGTCATCTTTTCCATTCCAATCAACTTTAATTTTCATTTTCTTCTCCAATATTATAATCATTTATTAAATCATTAATTTCTATTTTCATTTGTTCAATTCGTTGCATAATGTCATCCAAATCGCTGTTATCTTCTGTTACAAGAATATCACCTAAGTCCTTGAAAAGACTAGATAAATTATCCCTTATGGAAAGGACTTTTAGTTTGTGTTCTGAATTTAGCATATTCTACAATTAAATTTTTATAATCTTCTTTTAATTTTTTGTATCTAAATTTTATTTTATGCTTGTACAGAATTTGTTGATGATGTTTTTGTTTCCACATATCTAAATCACGATACAATTTTATTATGTTAAATGGTTTGTTCATTTTAATATTTCCTTTATTTCATTTTTTGTTAACACTTTTAAATCCCTGTCCAAAGTTACTAATCGTGTTGGTACTCTTGCTTTAATACGCATTACAACATCAATAGCTTTTCTTGTAGCATCTTTGTCTAGTGCCACTATTACTTTTACACTATCAGAAAGTATTCGCAAGGATTCATTTGTTAAATGTGTTCCCATTAATGCAACACCCCTGTACCAATCTGTTACAGCACAGGCACTTGCACAATCTTCACACACTATTGACACAGTACTATCTCCTATTGTAAATGGATATTTACTTTTATTATATCTATGCCATTTCGTTCCATATTTTCCTAATCTTCTACCCACAGCATCTACTAATTTGTTATTGTATCTAACTAAAAATACAACTCTGTCATCCTTAACATCATATAGTATGTTATCCATATTTTTTAAATATGCTGTCCAACAATTGTTATTTTGCAGATACAGTTTTGCTCTATTGTTTTTATTTATAGATACAAAATATTCTGGTATTATAAATTCTGTTATTGTATCTAAAGTTTTGCTGTTACTAATGACACTATTAAATATTTCTTTTGTTATTTTGTTGTTATTAAAACCAGATATGCTACAATCAGAATGATAACAATTATATAATAAACGTGTACCAGAATTTGTTACTGAAAAAGTGTTACTATGATTACAGACAGGGCAATCACCCCTGTGTGATTCTCCAATGTTTAAATTTAAGTTGTTTATATATTCCTGTAACATATACTGTACCCCCGTTGCCAAAGAACATCTATATAAATATCATATTGACACGCTATCGCAAGTAAAAAAAAAATAAAAAAAGTATTGCCATAGTTTTTCAGTAGTCTATATATATAATTATGCTATCAAAACACAGGCAGTTTGTGGCATATCTGGACTGCTAGATAAAAAAGAAATGTATTGAAAAACTTATTTGATATGTCTTTTAGCATAATCTGGACTGCTAGATAAAAAAGAAATGTATTGAAAAACTTATTTGATATGTCTTTTAGCATAAAATAAGGCACGGGGTAGTGCCAAGGTGATTGTGTTTGATGTAGGTGGTCACATAGTGTAAGCTGTAAGTCTATGACACAAAGTAATCAAGAGTTCCCAAACTACCCCACTAAATTTACTTGGGCTATACATCCCTAGTACTGAAAACGATAATAAGGAAAGAAATCGGGGTTTTCTAGTATAGTCCAAGTAAGTTTAGAGTTTTGGGTGCAGAATGGTAATGCTAGTTTAATGTGCTTAATTCGTGGTTATATCGTTTGCGTAACCAAACCACAGCCCAAATAGGTTTCAGCCATTAAATTGATGGTTGGAAGAGAAGAGGGAAGTTTATAAAGAGTTAACCACCTTTTCTCAAAAGCTCGTAGCGTGGTAAGTGTTTAAGGAACACCTTTATTGTAAGCGAGGATAAATAAGCGTGGTAAGTGTTTAAGGAACACCTTTATTGTAAGCGAGGATAAATAACTGAAGCAAAGCGTAGAACCTTAAAGGCGATACAGTAATCCTGCCACGAGGTGCTCAAGAACTGGAATTGTATGTTGTGAACATTCTGGCTTGGGTAGTGCCAAAGATATATAACCACAAACTACCCAACTAAAAGGAGTTTAAATGGCACACATACTGTGGATTGTAATTATAATAATAATATTGGTGATAGTAATATGAGTACTGTATATCAAAATTTAAATGTTATCTCTATAACTGTTGGCTGTTCTGGTTGGAACAGTAAAAGAGGATTTTTGAATCTGCATTTAGAAGACGGAAAAATTGTTAGGTTCAATGAATGGGACAAAGAGGAATTGGACAGATTAAAGAATGTTATTAATGGCAATGTTAAAGTTGGCATTAAAAGAAAACGTAAATACTATTATTTGGAAAGTATTGTTAATGACAAATAAACAATATAAAAAATCTGTTGGTCAAAAACTGTTTCGTGCATTAATAAAACGATATGAAAGTAAAATTTACGAGGCTAAATCTATTCTATCTGTCTACTTTACGAGTTCTGTAGGAATAGGGGAACACCCACAAATATTAGAAGAAATGGATAAATTGTTAGATACCATTTGTACAGCAGAGGATAAAAAAAGTGCATTGGAAAGACATTTTGATGAGGGTGGTTGGGATATGCCATTCTTTGAGGATAATAAATAATGGAAATAAAAGTAACAAAAGAACATATTAAAAATGGTGTTCCAGATTCTTCTGAAAAATGTGCAGTAGCATTGGCATTAAAAGAAACTCTAGGTAGTGACTATACTGTTGGAGTTTTTCCATATGATGATGAAGAAGAAATAAATTGTTATTATTTTGCTATCGATAAAAATGGTAAAACAATAAATAATGAAATTGTATCTAATGACGAGAAAGTTAATGAGTTTATAAATGAATTTGATAATACTATACTAACAGCTAATCCAGAATTTAATAAACTAGAATTAGAGCCATTTGAATTTGATGTAGAACTTCATGAGTAGAGCAGACTTAAAAAGAAAAAGGCACAAGGGGAGGAGAAAAGTTGGTTCTAATAAAAGGAAGAATAGAAGACGTGCTAGACTTGGGTTAAAGGTTAGGAGAAAATGATTAAAAGAATACACATCAATATGCATAATATTAGATACAATAAAAAGAATAATGCAAAGAAACCTGTTATTACTGTTAAAACAAGTAAAGAGAATATCTATGGTCATAGGGTTAAGATACTTGGTGGTTCTGATGTTATTTATAGTCCAGATAAACCTTTAAGTTGTGGTGCTAGAGTTTGGATTGAAACTCATAATCCTGTTATTGTTACACGAGATGAATTTGGGGATTTTAGAAAAATACAATGAGTAATTTATCTAAAAGAATGTTGTTTTCGTATTTGTTATCTAAAATAGATACATCAAAATACAAACAAAAAGAATTAAAAGAAAAAGTTAAATCAATTCACAATAATATTTTTAGTAAAAAATTAACAAAGAAAAACAATGAAAAGTAAAATACACAAAAATTTGTTAAAGATTAAAAAAAGATTGGATAAAAAGGCTTTGCGAGAACCAAAAACTAGACCACAGAAAATAGATAGAATTAATTGGGATAGGGTAAATTTAATATTAAATAATAGATATGAAAAATAAAAAATTAACTAAAGAGCAATTAGAGGAGATACAGAGATATATGGATAAAGTGTTAGAGGAAAATCAAGTGTTAGGGGAGAGGTGTAAGGATTTTTTAAATAGTGTGCGAACTCATCTTTTCGATGAAATAAATGTTAGCGATTTACCTAGAGAATTGTTAGTATATTTGTTACAGAGAGAATTGTTACTTGTATCTAAAAATTTGTTACCAGAAAAAAGATTGGATATGGCTTTAATCATAATTCACGAGGCTATTGCAGATACACTAAAAGATAGTTTATATCCAGAAATTATTGAAAAAGTTTCATTACATTAATTACTGTAGATAAATAAAAATAATTTAAAAAAAAGACTTGCAATACTTTTTATATAAACTAAATATAATAATATGATATTCAATCATTGTGTAACTAAACTAGCAATCCAAAATGCTTTAAGGTTTAGTAATCAATTTTACAGTTTAAAAAATACACAAAACTGTATTTTTAATTTTATTGTGGATTATGTAATTCTCGTGTCTGTTCGTCTATTACATTGTATTAAGTTGGTGGTTTGTGATATTAACAAATTGAAAAGGCAGATTAAAATAAGTGTAAACCGAGTGTTAATCCACAACAAAGTTAAAATAGTAGGTAACATAAAATGAACCAATTACAAAAAAGAAAATTTAGAAAAGGTGCTGTACATAATAGAAAAAAGGTATTTACAAATA
>LULR01000243.1_pt1 | contig 14095 bp, 13 predicted proteins | sample 729471 | NCBI WGS metagenome assembly LULR01 (sample SAMN03860284, study PRJNA289734) | marine metagenome | biome: seawater column; feature: ocean; material: water; isolation source: Red Sea water column Station 108 - depth 500m | place: Saudi Arabia: Red Sea | collected 2011-10-15 | depth 500 m
CTACAGCACGGTGCAGAAAGTTCTGGACGGTCGATCTCTGGCGGTGTTTCGAGCGACGCTTGCGAGCCACTTTGCCCCGCCTGGGTTCCGGCGTTTTATCGGTGAGTGACAGCATCACCCGCACCAGCGAAATGCCATCGGCAATGCAATGGTGAATACGGATCAGCAGGGCGCCACCCTCGCCGTAGTTGTCAATGTAGTGCATTTGCCAGAGCGGTTGCCGGAAATCCAGGGAGGTGCTGTTCATGTCACTGACCAGCTTCTGGAGTTCGGCTTTGTCGGCCTTGCCCGGCAGGGCGATGCGGTGCAGGTGGTTGTCCAGATCAAACAGCGGGTCGTCCTGCCAGTAGGCCCGGTCGCCCGTATCTATCACCCGCTGCCTGAACCGGTCGAAGCAGAGAAATCGCTCCTCCAGCGTATGCCGGAAACGACTCATTGAAAGCGGGCGCTCCAGAGTCCACACCCCACAGATCATCATGGGGTTCTGGGGCGAGTCCATGCGCAGCCACGCGCGGTCCACGGCAGACATTGGTATCTGTTTGGGTGACATAAGCGGCTCCCTTTGCCCTGCACCAGAGTTCCCGAGTATAGGCCTGTAGGAATTCTGAACAAAGAGAGTGAGTATGCGACATACCCGCCAACGCCGGCCATGACCGGCGTCAGGTATTTGCTAATTCTGGGGGAATGGAATCAAACGTTGGCTTCCCGCAGGATACGCTGTAACCGGCCTGATTGACCTTGCCGACGATCTTGGCAATTTCCTTGGCGTGCAGCAGGAGTTTGCGGGTACGCGTCGGGTCTGCGATTACATGGGTGGATGCCGCGATCAGCGGGGTAATGTGAGAGCCGAGCAGCCAGGCTTCGCCGTCCTTGAGCAGCACATAGGCGTCCACCAGCTGGGCCTTGCCCGCGCGGAGGGATTTCACTTCCCAGCCCAGGAGGGCGAGGCCCGCTTCAAAGCGTTCCTCGATGTGATACTCGTGCTTCGCCTTCTTGTTCAGCGCAATCGTGTTGCTCGGCGTTCCGGGTTTTTTCTTGCTCATGAATCAATGAATCCGGGGTCGGACGAATGAACGGGCCGGCCTTGCTGCAGCCGGAAAAAGGCGCATTGTAGCCCAACACTGCCAGACCGGTCACGAATTCAGCGTTGTGGCGGTTTCTGGCTCGTGTGCGATGGGATCCTTCAGCTACAATACTGGCCCAGACCTTCTCCCCGACCTGTTCAGTGGCCTCAGGGAAGCGAATGCCTACGCCGTATCAGACACATATCGGGTCCTTTACCCGAAAATCAACCTTCTTCTGGGCCGCGGTGGGCGCTACCGTGGGGCTTGCCAATCTGTGGCAGTTCCCCTACCTGGCCAGCCTGCATGGTGGCGGCCTGTTCATCCTGCTTTACCTTGCCTGTCTGCTGCTGGTTACCCTGCCGCTGATGGTGACCGAAGCGGCCATTGGCCGCTATGCCCGTCACGGCATTGTCCTCGCCATGGACGGGCTGATCCGCAGTGCCAAGCAGTCCCGTGCCTGGATGGCGGTGGGCCGGCTCAGCATACTGGCGGCGTTCCTGGTGCTTTCGTTCACCGCTGTGTTCGGCGCCATTGCCTTGGCTTACGTGTTTTTCGGGGCGCTCGGCCGATTTTCCGGTGCCGGCGAGCCGGAGGCAACCGGCATTCTGGCCGGCCTGGTGTCCGACCCCAAGGCATACCGGGTTTTCATGGGTTGGCATGTCTTTTTTCTGTTGCTGGTGTTGTGGGTCTCGGCCCAGGGGGTGGTGAAAGGGTTGGAGCGGGCCCTGCGAGTGGTGGTGCCGGGCGCCCTGATGCTGATGCTTGTGCTCTTTGCCCTTGCAGCCTGGCACGGGCGGGTCGACGGCGCCATCGATCACATCCTGGCAATGCATCCTGAGGATCTGTCCTGGGAGAGCCTCAAGGCGGCGCTGTTCCACGCCTTTTTCACCCTCGGTCTCGGCATGGGCGTCTGGGCCATACTGGGTTCCTACACCACCTCCCACACCCGTCTGAAGCGCTCGATTCTGGCGGTGGTGCTGATGGATACCCTGGTGGCCATCCTGGCAGGCCTGATGATCTTCGCGATTGCGAGCGACGGCAACAGCTTTGACGGTGAGCGAGGCTTCAGCCTGTTGTTCGTCTCCATGCCGGTCACTCTGGCCCATTTGCCGGCAAGCCAGTTCGTGATTGCGGCCGTATTTTTGCTGGTAGTGCTGATTGTCTGGACCACATCCCTGAATCTGCTTGAGCCGATTGTTGGCTGGTTCCGGGAGTGGACCGGCGCGCCGAGAAAACTGTCGGTGTTGCTCATTGGCCTGGCAGTGTGGCTGGCGGGGCTTGCCTCACTGCTCTCATTCAATGTCTGGGCCGAACAGCGCGTTGGCGGCGCTACCCTGTTCCGCTGGCTTGAACTGGTCACCGGTGGTTTGCTGATTCCCCTTGTGGCCATCTTGGTAGCGCTGTTTACAGGCTGGTGCCTGACCAGGCATCTTTCCGGTACCATGCTGGGCGCTGCACCGAAGCTGTTTACCGGCATCTGGTTTTGGGTGATGCGCCTTGTACTGCCTCTGGTCGTCGCCTGGATAGGGGTGCAGTACACGGCCTTTTCACTTGCCAATCTTTGCAGCAATGGCAATGCGGCGGCCTGGTGCGAACGGCCCGCAAGCTTGCTCTCAGAGGTTGAGGAGGCGCCATCGACCGATCGTTCGCCTGCTGGCACATCAGCAGAATCCGATGAGCAGGCGGAAGGAGACAGGGCGACGCCTGCGGCCGACCAGAAGTCGTCCGAAAAGGACGAAGGCGGTGGTAAGCCAGGCGAAAAAGCCCCAAAACAGGACGATATCCTTTATCATAGCGTGTGATTAAGGCTGTCTTCCTTTCCAGAAGTCTGCAACCTTTTCACAGCGTGTTTGCAAGCAGGACAACCGGTTCCAATGCCCCATCAGATTGATAAAACAGCTTTGGTTATGCACTCCGCCGAGCGCATGTTTCACCTGGTCAACGATATTGCCCGTTACCCGGAGTTTCTGCCCTGGTGTGCGGGAGCGGAAATTCACGAGCAGGAGCCAGAGCAGATAACTGCGTCCCTGGAGATCGCCAAGGGTGGAGTTCGCCACAAGTTGACGACCCGAAATCAGCTACTGATGCCAGAGGCAATCGAGATGAATCTGGTGGACGGCCCTTTTCGCAACCTGACGGGCCGTTGGCACTTCAAATCCCTGGATGAGAACGCCTGCAAAGTGGTCCTTACGCTGGAGTTCGAGTTTTCCGGATCGCTCTCAAGGATGACCTTCGGGCGTGCCGATGAGTTGTACCGGAAGGAGAATGCATGATTCAGGTGGAAGTGGCCTATGCAAGGCCTGACCGGCAGGAAATTGTTCCGGTGAATGTGCCAGAGGGAACGACTGCTCTTGAGGCCGCCAAGCTGTCCGGAATCACCGATATTTTTCCGGAAATTGATCCTGACACCATCGATATGGGTGTGTTCGGAAAGGTGATCAAAGATCCGGCCGCCCACGAATTGCGTGAAGGCGACCGGGTGGAGCTGTATCGCCCGCTGAAGATCGATCCCAAGCAGGCGCGATTGAACCGGGCGAAAAAGAAAGACCAGGCTCAGTAAGCCGGTGTTTCTTCCAGCAGTTGGGCCTCGTAGTAGGCGTACTGGTCGTCTTCGTAGTACACGATAATTCTTTGTTCCTGGATGTCTCCACCCTCTCTTTGGAACGTATACACGTAGTACTCTCGGGAGGGATCCACGGGGTTAAGCATAAGGGGCGTTCCCATCACGGCGTGCACCTGGCTGCGGGGCATGCCTTCGGTCAGCTGCGTCAGCTCCTCATCGGTAACGATGTTTCCCTGCTGGACGTTGATCTTGTAAACGCCGGGGAAAACGCAACCGGATAGAACGAGAGTGAGAATCAGAGCTGTGAGCTTTTGCATCGCCGGGGGAAATCCTCTATCTTGAAATCGCCTGCCAGAGGCAGGTGTGACACGGGTTGACCGTTCAATGGCGGCTTCATCATACCGGAAGCCGTGAGGCACACCAAAGAGTGAATAGTAACATGTCATCTGAAAACGCCGAATTACGAAAAGTCGGTCTGAAAGTGACGCTGCCACGCGTAAAGATCTTCAACATCCTGGAGACTGCGGAAGAGCATCATCTCAGTGCCGAAGATGTGTACAAGAAGCTTCTGGATCAAGGCGATGACGTGGGGCTGGCAACAGTCTACCGGGTGCTGACCCAGTTTGAGGCGGCGGGTCTGGTTCTCCGCCACAACTTCGAAGGCGGCCACGCCGTGTTCGAGATGGCTGGCGACGATCACCACGACCATATGGTTTGCACCCAGACTGGTGAAGTCGTCGAGTTCGTCGACGAGATCATTGAAGAGCGCCAGAAGAAGATTGCCGAAGAGCACGGTTACGAAATCGTCGATCACAGCCTGATTTTGTACGTAAAGCCCATCAAGTCCTGAACCTGATCCAGTCAGCCTGACGAAAAAAGGGGCGGGTTTTGCCCGCCCCAACAGCTCTCAGGATCGAGAGGGGTAGTGGAAAGTAGCTCGCGGCTCAGTGATGGGTTGCCTGCCCCTTCGAAAACATTTCCCGGGCATGAGCGATCGTGTGTTCGGTCATGTCAACGCCTCCCAACATTCTCGCCACTTCACTGATTCTGCCCTGATTGTCCAGTGTCTCGATTTTCGAGAAGGTTGCATCCTGCTCGGTAAACTTGCTGACAAACAGGTGCTGATGGCACTGGGCTGCTACCTGCGGCAGGTGGGTAACGCACAATACCTGGCCATTGCTGCCAAGCGTCCGGAGCAGTCGGCCAACCACTTCGGCTGTGCCACCGCCAATGCCTACGTCCACCTCATCAAAGACCAGCGTCGGCGTGGTTGAGGTCTGGGCTACCACCACCTGGATGGCAAGGCTGATCCGCGACAGTTCACCGCCGGAAGCCACTTTGGCCAGTGGCCGCGCCGGTTGCCCCGGGTTGGCGCTAACCAGGAATTCAATCTCTTCCAGGCCGTGGGGCATCGGTTCTTCGCTGTTGCTGCGATTCAGGTGGGTAATGAACTGCATGTTGGGCATGCTCAGCTGGGCAAGTTCGGCTGCTACCCGCTGATCGAGTTCGGCTGCTGCTTTGGCGCGGGCTTCTGACAGCTTGCCGGCCAGATCGTCGAAACGTGCTCGTTGGCTTTCCAGTTCTGCTTCCAGCTGTTCCAGGCTGCCTTCGCCGCCGTCCAACTCCGCCAGCTCGGCGCTCAGCCGCTGGTGCAATTCCGGTAATTCCTCCGGTGTGATCCGGTGTTTGCGGGCCATCTGGTAAATAGCGCTAAGCCGCTCTTCCACTTCCGCCAGGCGAGCCGGATCGGCCTCATAATCTTCGACAAAATGACGCAGATTGTCGCCGGCTTCGCTGATCTGAATCTGGGCTTCGTTCAACATCTGGATGGTGTCGGCCAGCGCGGGCAAGTCCACGGGAAGCTGTTCCAGTTGTTGCAGTGCCTGGCGAACCAGGTCGGCTGCGCTGGTCTCATCTTCGGTGCAAAGCAGCGCAGCCTGGTGGCTGCTGTGCAGAACCGCGTCGGCCTGGCTCAGTTGCGCCTGCTCTTGTTCCAGTTGTTCCTGTTCGCCGTCTTCCAGAGCCAGGCGGTCCAGTTCTTCCACCTGGTAACGCAGCAGTTGCAGCTTGGCCTCCGCTTCGTCGGCGTTCTGCCGGCGCTCGGTCAGCCGTTGGCGGATCTGGTTCCAGGTTTTCCAGGCCTCGCGGGTGTCGGCGGCCAGGGCTTCAACGCCGGCAAACTCGTCCACCAGTTTGCGGTGGGTGTCCTTGCGTAACAGCGACTGATGTTGATGCTGGCTGTGAATGTCCATCAACAGCCCGCCAAGTTCCTTCAAATGGTTCAGTGGGCAGGGCTGGCCATTGATGTAGGCCCGGGAGCGGCCATCCTTGCTGATCACCCGGCGCAGGATGCAGTCGTTGTCGTCATCCAGTTCGTGCTGGGAGAGCCAGTCTCCCGCTTCGGGAATGCCGGACACGTCGAAGGTGGCGGTAATATCAGCGCGCTTGGCGCCATGGCGGACTGCTCCGGCATCTGCGCGCCCGCCCATGGCCAGGCCCAGGGCGTCCAGTACGATAGATTTGCCAGCGCCGGTCTCGCCGGTGAGCGCCGTCATGCCCTTGTTGAACTGGAGTTCCACCCGTTCGGCGATGGCGTAATTGGAAACCGTAAGTTGAGTCAGCATGCAGATAACCTCCGCGTTTTTCCTGAGACCGGCAAAACACTGTGGATGTATACAGTTGCTGTGAATATATACAGGGTTTTTGTTGTTTGCAAATCGGCGGATGGGATTTTCTTCAGGAATGCAGGCACTGGTGGTTGAAACCTGAAGAGCGGGCCCCATATCCGTTCGCAACGACATTTTCCGGCGCGCTGCGGCCGGAGCCCATGTTTAACCGGCCACTGACAGCGGGCCGCATTCGAACAAGCAGGAGTTGCCATGAGCACTGACGAGAACCGGAACGAGCACGAGGAACTGAACGAAGCCCTCGAGGCTGCCAAAGAGGAAGCCCAATCTGCCGAAGGCGAGGCTGGAGAAAACGGCGAAGTCTCCGAAGTGGAAGCGCTCAAGGCTCAGGTTCAGGAGTTTCAGGAGCAGATGCTGCGCTCCCAGGCGGAGATGCAGAACGTTCGGCGTCGCGCCGAAATTGATGTGGAGAAAGCCCACAAGTTTGCCCTTGAAAAGTTCGTCAAGGAGTTGCTGCCGGTTGCGGACAGTCTTGAGAAGGCGGTCGAGAGCACTGAAGGGCACGAGGAATCGGGCGAGTTGGTTGCGTCCATCCGAGAAGGTGTGGAAATGACACTGAATCTGTTCATGTCCAGTCTGAAGAAGTTCAACGTTGAGCAGCTTAACCCTGTGGGCGAACCGTTCGATCCTCAGCAGCACGAAGCCATGTCCATGGTGCCCGCGCCTGATGCAGAGCCAAACAGTGTGGTTGCCGTGGTTCAGAAAGGCTATCTGCTGAATGGTCGGGTTGTGCGGCCGGCCATGGTGATGGTCGCCAAGGCGGAAGACGCACCAAAAATTGATGAGCAGGCTTGAAAAGCCGATTAAAGCGCCAATATAGCCAGTAAATAGCGACAGCGGAGGCTAATCCCCTCCGGGAAAGCATTCAGAAGAATTGGAGTGACTCAATGAGCAAAATTATCGGTATCGATCTGGGAACGACCAACTCCTGTGTTGCCATTATGGATGGCGATAAGGTGAAGGTAATTGAAAACGCCGAGGGTGATCGCACCACCCCGTCCATCATCGCCTACACCGATGATGGTGAAACCCTGGTTGGCCAGTCAGCCAAGCGTCAGGCGGTAACGAACCCGAACAATACCCTGTACGCCATCAAGCGTCTGATCGGTCGTCGTTTCGAAGACGATGTTGTTCAGAAAGACATCAAGATGGTGCCTTATAAAATTACCAAGGCGGACAACGGTGACGCCTGGGTAGAAGTGAAAGGCGAAAAGATGGCGCCGCCGCAGGTGTCTGCAGAAGTTCTCAAGAAAATGAAGAAGACTGCAGAAGACTACCTGGGTGAGAAAGTGACCGAAGCGGTTATCACCGTTCCGGCCTACTTCAACGATAGCCAGCGTCAGGCCACCAAGGATGCAGGCAAGATCGCCGGTCTGGAAGTAAAGCGGATCATCAACGAGCCGACCGCGGCTGCCCTGGCCTATGGCCTGGACAAAAAGAGCGGTGACCGCACCGTGGCTGTATACGACCTGGGCGGTGGTACTTTCGACCTGTCCATCATCGAAATTGCCGACGTGGACGGTGAGCACCAGTTCGAGGTTCTGGCCACCAACGGTGATACCTTCCTCGGCGGTGAAGACTTCGACCTGAAAATCATCGAGTACCTGGCAGACCAGTTCAAGAAAGACAGCGGCATCGACCTGCGTGGCGACTCCCTGGCGATGCAGCGTCTGAAAGAAGCTGGCGAGAAAGCGAAAATCGAGCTTTCCAGCAGCCAGCAGACCGACGTGAACCTGCCGTACATCACGGCCGATGCGTCCGGTCCCAAGCACATGAACGTGAAGCTGACCCGTGCCAAGCTGGAATCCCTGGTGGAAGACCTGGTTCAGCGCAGCCTCGAGCCCTGTAAGGTGGCTCTGGAAGACGCAGGCATGAAGGCCGGTGAAATCGACGAGGTTATCCTGGTCGGCGGTCAGACCCGTATGCCGCTGGTTCAGGAGAAGGTTAAAGAGTTCTTCGGCAAAGAAGCCCGCAAGGACGTTAACCCGGACGAAGCCGTGGCCATGGGTGCTGCGATCCAGGCAGCCGTTCTGTCTGGCGACGTGAAAGACGTGCTGCTGCTGGACGTAACCCCGCTGACCCTGGGCATCGAAACCATGGGTGGCGTGGCCACTCCGCTGATCGAGAAGAACACCACGATTCCGACCAAGAAGTCGCAGACCTTCTCCACAGCGGACGACAACCAGACTGCCGTGACCATTCACGTGGTTCAGGGTGAGCGCAAGCAGGCGAACCAGAACAAATCTCTGGGCCGTTTCGACCTGGCAGACATTCCGCCGGCACCGCGTGGCGTACCGCAGATCGAAGTTACCTTCGACATCGACGCCAACGGTATTCTGAACGTGTCCGCCAAGGACAAGGCTACTGGCAAGGAACAGTCAATCGTGATCAAGGCCTCTTCCGGTCTGAACGATGACGAAATCGAAAAGATGGTTCGCGATGCCGAAGCCAACGCCGAGGAAGATCGCAAGTTCGAAGAGCTTGTTCAGGTGCGCAACCAGGGTGATGCAATGGTTCACGCCGTTCGCAAGACCCTGAAAGATGCCGGTGACAAGGTCAGCGACAGCGAGAAAGAGTCTATCGAGGCTTCCATCAAAGAGCTGGAGGAGGCTCTGGAAGGTTCCGACAAGGAAGACATCGAAGCCAAGACTCAGAAGCTGACTGAAGTCTCTTCCGAGCTGGCCCAGAAGATGTATGCAGATCAGGCTGATCAGGCGCAGCAGGCCGGTGGGCAGGAGCAGGCCCAGGGCCAGCAGTCTGACGACGCCGTCGACGCTGAGTTCGAAGAAGTCAAAGACGACGACAAGCGGTAAATCTGACGTACATCAGGCAGTTGGAAAACGCGGGGAGCTCCCCGCGTTTTCCGCGTTTAAAAACAGGGTTTTAAAAGCATGGCCAAACGCGATTATTACGAGATTCTCGGGATTTCCCGGGACGCGGACGAGAAGGAAATCAAGCGAGCCTACCGAAAGCTCGCCATGAAGTACCACCCCGACCGTAACCCGGACGACACCGAAGCCGAGAACAAGTTCAAAGAGGCCAGCGAAGCCTACGAAGTACTGGCAGAGCCGTCCAAGCGGGCTGCCTATGACCAGTTCGGCCATGCCGGCGTGGACGGCCAGGCCGGCGGTGGCGGATTCGGAGGCGGCGGTGCCAGCTTCTCGGATATTTTCGGCGATGTGTTCGGTGATATCTTCGGTGGTGGCGGTGGTCGTGGCCGCAACACCCGTGGCGCCGACCTGCGCTACACCTTGGAGTTGGATCTGGAGGAAGCTGTAAAAGGCAAGACGGTCCAGATCAAGATTCCGGGGCATCGTGAATGCGAAGTGTGCGACGGTAGCGGTGCCGAGAAAGGCTCCCAGCCGGAAACCTGCAGTACCTGTAAGGGTATGGGTCAGGTGCGCATGCAGCAGGGTTTCTTCACGGTGCAGCAGGCATGTCCGACCTGTCGAGGCTCGGGCCAGATCATCAAGAACCCGTGCAAAGCCTGTCATGGCCAGGGTCGGGTTCAGGAAGAGAAAACACTGTCAGTTAAAGTGCCCCCCGGCGTGGACACCGGCGACCGCATTCGCCTTTCTGGCGAAGGCGAGATGGGCGTCGATGGCGGGCCTCCGGGCGACCTGTATGTACAGATCGCAGTGCGAGAACACTCCATCTTCACGCGCGATGGCCGGAACCTTTACTGCGAAGTGCCCATCAGCATCGTTGATGCATCACTGGGTGGGGAGCTCGAAGTGCCGACACTGGATGGCCGGGTGAAGCTGAAGATTCCGGCGGAAACCCAGACCGGCAAACTGTTCCGTCTGCGTAACAAGGGCGTCAGCCCGGTTCGGGGTGGTCCGGCCGGTGACCTGCTGTGTCGCGTGATCGTGGAAACGCCGGTGAACCTCACCAAGCGCCAGAAAGAACTGCTGGAAGAGTTCCAGAAAACCCTGGATGGCAGCAACGGCACCGAGCATGGCCCGAAGAAGAGCTCCTGGTTTGAAGGCGTTAAAAGCTTCTTCGACGAAATGAAATTCTGATCGGCCCGACAAAAAGGAACGCGAGCATGAGGGTAGCAATCATCGGCGCCGCCGGGCGCATGGGAAAAGTCCTGATCGAAGCCGTTGACGGCACCGAAGGCCTTGAGTTGGGCGCTGCGGTCGTCGAGCCGGGCAGCAGCCTGATCGGCGCCGATGCGGGCGAGATGACCGGTATTGGCAAAACCGGCGTGAAAATGGCCGGAAGCCTGGCCGATGTGAAGGACGATTTCGATGTTCTCATCGACTTCACCTTTCCGGATCTGACCCTGGAGAATGCTGAATTCTGCAAGGCCAACGGCAAAATGCTCGTCATTGGCACCACCGGCATGTCTGACGCCGAAAAACAGCAGCTGGCTCTGGCCGCCGAAGCAACGCCAGTGGTGTTCGCCCCCAACATGAGCGTGGGTGTCAACGTAGTCCTCAACCTGCTGCGCACCGCCGCGGCAACCCTGGGTGACGACTACGATGTGGAAATCATCGAAGCACATCACCGTCACAAGAAAGACGCGCCCTCCGGAACGGCCCTGCGCATGGGCGAAGTTGTCGCCGACGCACTGGGTCGCGACCTGAAAGAATGCGCCGTCTATGGCCGTGAAGGCTTTACCGGTGAGCGCACCCGCAAGGAAATCGGTTTCGAGACCATTCGTGCCGGTGACGTGGTGGGCGACCACACCGTTCTGTTCGCCACCGAGGGTGAGCGAATCGAAGTGACCCACAAGGCCAGCAGCCGGATGACTTTTGCCAAGGGCGCCATGCGGGCGGCATTGTGGCTGAAGGACAAGTCGGCGGGGCTTTATGATATGCAGGATGTGCTTGATCTGAAGTGAGTCCATTTCTCATGGACACAAACCGCCATATTTTTTACAATAAGGCGGTTTGACTGCACCAAGCGTACCTTTGCACAAAGTTTCTGAAAAAGCGGGACCGAGTTAAGACTCCGTCTCGCTTTTTTGCAACCTGAATTTGCGCTTGCGTTCCTGTTCGTGACGAACCGATACGCCACTCGATGAGGATACAAGCCTTGAGCACACCCGCAATCCTTGCACTCGCAGACGGAAGCCTGTTCTACGGCAGCGCCATTGGCGCCGACGGAGAAACCAGCGGTGAAGTGGTGTTCAACACCGCCATGACCGGCTACCAGGAAATCCTGACCGACCCGTCCTACTCCCGCCAGATCGTAACCCTGACTTACCCGCACATTGGTAACACCGGTGTGAACGAAGAAGACATCGAGTCAGACCGCATCCAGGCCGCCGGCCTGATTATTCGCGATCTGCCGCTGCTGGCCAGCAACTGGCGCAGCAAGGGAAGCCTGGACGACTACCTGCGAAGCAACAACATTGTTGGTATCGCTGACATTGATACCCGTCGCCTTACTCGCATCCTCCGGGACAAAGGTTCCCAGAACGGTGCCATCGTGGCCGGAGAAAACGCCACCGCCGAGCGCGCGCTGGAGCTGGCCAAAGCCTTCCCCGGCCTGAAAGGCATGGATCTGGCGAAAGAAGTTACCTCCGACAAGATCTGGTCCTGGAGCGAGACCGAGTGGACTCTGGGCGAGGGCTACGGTGAACGTAAGGAATCCCGGTTCAAAGTGGTTGCCTGGGATTATGGTGTAAAGCTCAACATCCTGCGCATGCTCGCCTCCCGCGGCTGTGACATTACCGTGGTTCCGGCCCAGACCCCGGCCTCCGAAGTGCTGGCGATGAATCCGGACGGGATCTTCCTTTCCAACGGCCCCGGTGACCCCGAGCCCTGCGATTACGCCATCACCGCCATCAAGGAAGTCCTGGAAACCGAGATCCCGGTGTTTGGCATTTGCCTGGGGCACCAGCTGCTGGCCCTGGCTAGCGGTGCGAAAACCATGAAGATGGGCCATGGCCACCACGGCGCCAACCATCCGGTGCAGGATATCGCCAAGGGAACCGTGATGATCACCAGCCAGAACCACGGGTTTGCCGTGGATGAGGCAACACTGCCGGCCAACGTCGAGGCGACTCACAAGTCCCTGTTTGACGGTACCCTGCAGGGCATCCGCCGGACCGACAAGCCGGCCTACAGCTTCCAGGGGCACCCGGAAGCCAGCCCCGGTCCCCATGATGTGGCCCCGCTGTTTGACGAGTTTATCCGCCTGATGGAAGCGCGATCGGCCTGAGGTCGATCGCCACGGAAAGCTCACGGGCGCCATATGTAGCGCTGCAAGAATTCAAAAGTTGCTGACAGGTTTACCAAGACATGCCAAAACGTACCGACATCCAAAGCATCCTGATCCTGGGCGCCGGCCCCATCGTGATCGGGCAGGCGTGCGAGTTTGATTACTCCGGAGCCCAGGCCTGTAAGGCACTGCGCGAAGAGGGCTACCGGGTCATCCTGGTGAACTCCAACCCGGCCACCATCATGACCGACCCGGTCATGGCCGATGCCACTTACATCGAGCCGATCACCTGGAAGACTGTCGAGAAGATCATCGAGAAAGAGCAGCCGGATGCGCTGCTGCCCACCATGGGCGGCCAGACCGCGCTGAACTGCGCCCTGGATCTGGAGCGCCACGGCATCCTCGAGAAACACGGCGTGGAAATGATCGGTGCCAACGCCGACACCATTGATAAAGCCGAAGACCGGGACCGCTTCGACAAGGCCATGAAAAAGATCGGCCTGGAATGCCCCCGCGCCACCATCGCCCACTCCATGGAAGAAGCCTGGAAAGTGGCCGACGACATCGGCTTCCCGTGCATCATCCGCCCCTCCTTCACCATGGGCGGCTCCGGCGGTGGTATCGCCTACAACCGCGACGAATTCGAAGAAATCTGTACCCGCGGCCTGGACCTGTCGCCCACCAACGAACTGCTGATCGACGAATCCCTGATCGGCTGGAAAGAGTACGAGATGGAAGTTGTCCGCGACAAGAACGACAACTGCATCATCGTCTGCGCCATCGAGAACTTCGACGCCATGGGCGTGCACACCGGGGATTCCATCACCGTGGCCCCGGCCCAGACCCTTACCGAAGGTCGCCGCCAAACTGGCCGTGGGCTACACCCTGGATGAGCTGCGCAACGAAATCACCGGTGGCGTCACCCCGGCTTCGTTCGAGCCGTCCATCGACTACGTGGTCACCAAGATCCCGCGGTTCACTTTCGAGAAGTTCCCCCAGGCCGATGCTCGCCTGACCACCCAGATGAAATCGGTGGGTGAGGTGATGGCGATTGGTCGTAACTTCCAAGAATCTGTACAAAAAGCACTTCGTGGTCTTGAAGTTGGTGTATGTGGCTTTGATGAAAAAGTTGAAGCAGGTACAGCCAATGCCAAAGACATTATCTTAAAAGAGCTAAAAGTGCCTGGCCCAGAGCGTATTTGGTACGTTGCTGATGCATTCCGCCATGGTTTCTCTTTAGATGACGTATTTGAAGCAACAAAAATTGACCGTTGGTTCTTAATTCAAATCGAAGACATCATTAAAACTGAAGCTCAAGTAAAAGCTTTAGGTTTTGGTGACTTGAATGCTGACAATATCCGTTCATTCAAACGTAAAGGTTTATCGGACCTTCGCATTGCGAACTTAATGGGTATTTCACAAAAGCAATTCCGTAAACAACGTTGGAACTTGGGTGTATATCCTGTTTACAAACGTGTTGATACATGTGCTGCTGAGTTTGAATCAGGTACAGCATATATGTATTCAACTTACGATGAAGAATGTGAAGCTAATCCATCTAACCGTGACAAGATCATGGTGATTGGTGGTGGCCCTAACCGTATTGG
>LULR01000151.1_pt1 | contig 14089 bp, 11 predicted proteins | sample 729471 | NCBI WGS metagenome assembly LULR01 (sample SAMN03860284, study PRJNA289734) | marine metagenome | biome: seawater column; feature: ocean; material: water; isolation source: Red Sea water column Station 108 - depth 500m | place: Saudi Arabia: Red Sea | collected 2011-10-15 | depth 500 m
AATGGGCTTTTGTATAATATTATCTCCTAGAAAAACAAGAAATTTTTCATTATTGACAAATTCCTTGCATAATCTAATTGCATGTGCAATTCCTCTAGGATGGTCCTGTTCAATATACGTAAGATTTACACCAAAATTTTCTCCGTTTCCATAATATTCTTTGACTTTGTTTGAGCCCAATCCTCCTATGATAATAGCAATATCTGTAACTCCAGCCTCACGTATTGACTCGATACAATATTGTGACATTGGCTTATTTGCAATGGGAAGTAGTTGTTTTGGACCAGTATGAGTTAATGGTCGTAATCTTGTTCCATGTCCTCCATGTAGAATAATTCCTTTCATAAGTAGAATTTTCCTCCATTAAATTAAGTCTAATTTTTCCATGGAGTGGATTTTAGAATTTCATTTGAAATTGATTCATAATAGCTAAAGTTTTTTTCATACCATTCGATTGTTTTTCTTATACCTTCTTCAAAATTAATTTTAGTTGACCATCCAAATTCATTTTTAATTTTTGATGAATCTAGACTATATCTTTGATCATGTCCAGGTCTATCCTCCACGAATTCAATTAAATCATTAGATTTACCCATTATTTCTAAAATTTTATGCACAATCTGCACATTGCTAATCTCATTATTAGCAGAAATATTGTATGCTTGACCTGCTTTTCCATTGATCAATATTTCATAAACTGCATCGCAATGTTCATCAACAAATATCCAATCACGCAAATTTTTGCCGTTTCCATAAATTGGAATATTTCTTTCTTGCTTTGCTAGTATGATTGTTTTTGGAATTAATTTCTCTGGGAATTGTCTTGGTCCATAGTTATTTGTACATCTAGTAATTACAACGTCAGAATTGTGTGTAATAGAAAAAGAGTTTATCAGTAGTTCAGCAGCAGCTTTTGTTGCAGCATATGGACTTGAAGGATTAAATTTTGTTTGTTCATCAGCACTCCCTTTAGGTAAACTCCCAAAAACCTCATCAGTTGATATCTGGATCATTCGTTTTTTTTGTTTTGTAATAATATCAAGAATTGTAAATGTGCCTCTTATGTTAGACACTAAGAATGGATTTGCATCATTTATGCTTCTATCAACAAAAGATTCTGCAGCAAAATTTACCACCGCATCACATTTTGATATTAATTCTTCCATTAATCTTTTATTTGTAATATTGCCGTTTACAAATTCATAATTTTCATCATTTTCAATTATTGACAAATTTCTTTTATCTGCACCGTGCAATTGTGCATCAACGTTAACTATTTCAAAACCGCTTTTTTCTTCTAGTATTTTTGTGATAAAGTTACTACCAATAAAACCAAGTCCTCCAGTAACCAAAAGTTTCATTTCAAAATCACTTTTTTTCTTTATTAATAAAATATTGTCATAATTGATACTTGATTGATGCTATTATCTAGTATTTTTTATGCCAAACTTTTATTGCTTAATATAATTGAAAAAAAATTCATGGCGGACAAAGATTTTTTGGTAATAAAACTAGAGAAGCATCCTACTAAGGATATTATGGACGATCATGTTAATGGAGAATTAACAGTAATTTGGCGTGATTGGGATAAAATAATTTCGCATGAACCTAAAATGGTGTACGTAAGTTCTGTTTTTCCTGGTCAGGTAAAAGGGCCTCACATACACACAAAACGTAATAGCTATTTTTCATGTATTCATGGTAGTGTTACATTTATTGTAAAAGATAAAAATGGCAAATACCATGAAATAGAAACAAATTCTGATGAGCCAACATTAATTCATATTCCAAAAAACATTGCTTCTGCTCATTTAAATTCAGGAAATGAAATAGCACATGTTTTGACACTTGCAGATGTATCTTGGAAACCTAATGATAATGAAATGAAGAATATTACTTTTGATGACTATGATTGGAAAAGATTGAAAACATAACTTCTAAACCAAATTATACTGATTTTTTATGGCTGAATTATATATTTTAGAAGGGATTAAAGAAGAAGAATTAACCAATCTTGTTAAAAAAAATTTTTCAGAATTTATTACTTTTGATTATGAGTCTCATAAAAAATTATCAGATAGAAATATTCATCATAAATTAATTGATGATTACATTACGGATTTAGATAGAAGAGAAATATTCGATTTTAGTAATAGATGTTTAAAAAAAATTGAAGAGTTTAATGAATCAGTATTAAGATTTCATGACATTAACCTAGTAAATTTAATTGATAGAAACGAACTGATTGAATTTTTAATGAATACAATCCCAAAAATTAAAGTTGTTGAACAGATTCTACAAGACAATAATTATAAGAAAATTTTTCTATCATCAGATATTTATGAAATATTTAATGATTCAAGATTTAAAGAAAATATTAGATTATTAAATACAATTTCTGGTTCGCTAAAATCGGATTTAGAGAAAATAGATATACCTATTGAATTAGGAATTATAAAAACTAAAATAACAATTGATAGAAGTAAATATAAAATTATTAAACATATTGTAGAAAAATGTATTGCAAATTTTTTTGGTTTAAGAAAAAATGACAAGAAGAAGATTGTTTTGTTAGAATTTAATCCAGAAGTATATCATGATTTATTAAAAGAGATAAACAGACGTGGATTTCAACCTGTATTAATAAATTTTAGAAGATCTCCTATATTTAATTTCAAGACAATAAGATATTTAATGAAATCAAAGTCAGCAATTATGATTCCGCAAGATTGGCTAGAAAAAGTTGAGTTAGAAGAATTTGAAAAAAATAAAATAAATTTTTTTAATAAGATGAATGAAGTAATTAAAAACAAAAAAATTTTTTTGAATTTTGATTACAAAGGAATAAACCTCAGCTCTTTTTTACAAAAAAAACTTAATCGAATTCTAATTCAAAGATTGGATGAATATATAATGCAAATATTAATTGCTGAATCTATTAAGTCTAGAAGTGATATTCAAGGTATATTAACATTAAATCTTTCAGGAGAAACTGAAAAAGTTTTTTCATATGTACAAGAAAAAATTCCAATTTTATATCTACAACACGGTTTTGCAAATTATATAGAATCTAATTCACATTTTGATGTATTAGATGATTTTGAAGCAATAAAAAATAAAATTGCAGTATGGGGAGATATCATAAAAGATTATTTAATTCGTGTTAGAGCAGTACCAGAAAATAAAATAATTGTTTCAGGTAGTCCAAAATATGATTCATTTTCTAGAATTGAAAAAAATAGCAAAAGAAAAAAAATAATGTTGGTAACAATAAGACCTATCGCAATGCATGTGGAAGGACCAAGAATTGAATTATATGAAAAATATGAAGACGTAATACACAAATTAATTCAAATTTCAAAAAAGATTGAAAATTTACAAATAATATTCAAATTACATCCACAGCAGAATATTAGTAATCAAATTATCATAAATATGATTAAAGAAAATGATAGGATTAAAATTTTACAATTTGAACCAATCAAAGAATTATTATCTAATTGTGATCTTCATGTAAATATTGCACCAGATAATTTTGATGCAAGTAGTGTGATTTTAGAAGCAATGATGATGGGAAAACCAACATTAAATATTCAATTACAAAAAAATGAAATAGAATTTGAATTTATGAAGGAAAACGCAATAAAATCAGTATATTATGATTCTAATATAGAGCAATTAGTACTAGATTTAATTTCTAACCATGGGATAGAAGAGTTGCTTAACAACTCCCAAAATTTTCTCAATAAATACATGAAAAATCGAGGAAATGCAGCAAAAAAACTGATTGATTTAATGATAAAAAATTAAACTACAGAGAATCAACTTCTTTTTTTAACTGCTCATGTAATTTATTTATCCATATTCCATCTTTCTTATACCAGATATCACCTCTAAATTTTTCTATGGTTTTATAAAATTCATCTTTAGAAATTTGAATATAATTACAAAACTTATCAATATATTTTTCATCACATTTTCCATCATATTTTAAAACTAAATCTATCGCAGTCTTTCTATCCATTAATTTGTCTCTTAAATCATAACATACATGATCCATACATTGACCAAATCCAAATTTCATAAATTTCAACATTTGATTCACATGAACAACATCAGAATCACATGCGTTAAATGTAACATACGTTCCTATTTCTTCTGGTTTAATATTTTCACGTTCTTGGAATCCATATTTTTTAGAAAACTCGGCATTTCCTGTGGAAGACCATTCTTTCAGATAATACTGTATCCAAATTCCTTTTACATTAAGATCCAATAATTTTTGTACATCATAATGAAAAAAGTAGAGATCCTTTTGAGTAACATCATCAATATCTAGATATTCTTGAATTCCCCCAGATAGTGTTTGTAATTGATATGCTTTTAGGGCATCAGAATCTGTTCCGACACCAGTCAAGCTTGTACCTACAGTTAGACCAGGATTTTCTCCTTGAATTATCAATGGAATTTTAAATTTTTCAGCGATGATATAGGTTGATGCATACAGAGGAAATTCACTAGCCTTTACAAAATTCAAATAATTGAAAAAATCATGTTTTGTTACTTTCATCATAATTTTTGGGTTTGGTCTTATTGAGATCAAGTCAAACCCTAATGATTTTAAATTTTCAAGGTTCTTTCTTCCAAGCTCAGTAATATTTTCTGGCTGATAATTTACTAACAAACAATTAAGACCCAATTCATCTCTAGCAGTTACAGCTTGTTTTGTACTATCTTTACCACCACTCACTCCAATCACACAGTCATAAACTGCGTTTGATTTTTTGGCATCATTTACAACAATTTCTAATTCTTTTTTTCTTTCAGCCCAATCAATCTTTTTTTTCTCATCTTCCCATAAACATGCACCACAAACTGATTCTTCATTGAAAAAAACCCCAGGTCTAGTGTCTGGTTGAATGCACTTCGTACAGATTCTCAATTGTAAATTAAAAACCCATATGATATTTTAGTTTAGTTAAAGAAAATAATAGAAGAGTACTTTAGTAGGTAGGAAAATTTTTCAATATATATTTGACATGAAACGTGAAAAATTATGAAGATTTTAGCCATTACCTTAGAAAAATGCTCAGGATGTGCTGTATTAATAGATGATAAAATTGTTTTTTCTACAAGCGAAGAAAGATACTCTCGTATTAAATCTGATTCTTCATTCCCAAGAAATTCTATTAATGACGCATTATCATTTTTAGGATTAAGAGGTACAGATTTTGATAAGGTAATAATTTGTGGTAATAGACTTAGTTTGTTAGCACCACTAATGAATGAATATTCTACTTTTTCAGTAAATGATCAAATTAGAGCCATGGAAGAATATTGGTATCCAAATCTAGTCTTAGGAAAAAATAAATCTTTTTTAGAAGTCTTTAAAGACAAAATAAATTTAGAGCAATTTCCATTTAATACAGAGATAGGAAAAAAATTTGATATTTTTAAATTGCATAATCCATATACTGAAGAAGATGGAAGAAACGTATCTAATTTCTTTAAACAAACCATTGCATCATTATTAGAAATTGAACAAGAAAAAATTATTCATATGGAACATGATTGGTGTCATGCAGCGTATGCATTTTATGGCAGTCCGATACGTGATGATAATACTTTAATCGTAACTGCAGATGCATGGGGAGATGATCTGAGTGGTACATTATCCGTATATTCAAAAGAAAAGGGACAAATTGAAAGAGTAAAAGAGTACAATCATAAAGATTTCCAACTAGCCAGAATTTACAGATATACAACACTCATTTTAAAGATGTTAGCAAATGAACATGAATACAAAGTGATGGGATTAGCATCCTATTACAATGGACCTGTAATAGAAAAAGTCGAAAAAGTGTTTGATAAAATGTTACAGAATGACGGATTAGAATTCATCTTCAACAAAGATGTCTTGGACATTTATGATTATTTGAAAAATAATCTAACGAATTTTAGATTTGATCATATCGCAGCGGGGTTGCAATCATTTACTGAAAAAATTTTGGTGAATTGGTTTTCTAGCGCAATTTCCAAATACAATACAAATAGTGTGGTATTTTCGGGAGGTGTATCCATGAATGTAAAAGCGAATATGAAAATTTCTCAAATTCCTAAAATAGAAAAATTTTTTGTTTGTGGTGCGGGAACAGATGAAACACTACCAATTGGTGCTTGTTATCATTGGGCTGAAATGAATGGAATTCAACCTAAACCATTAGATACATTGTATCTTGGTTCCAATGCAGCATATGATGAAAAAGACATATCATCATTGTCACAATATACAATAAAGAAATTTAATTCAGAAGAACAAATTTTGGAACAAATTCTGAAAAATAAGATAATAGCAGTATGTAGGGAAAGAATGGAAATGGGTCAGAGAGCATTGGGAAATAGAAGTATAATTGCAGACCCACGAACAAGATTTAATGTTGAGAAAATTAACAACTCGATAAAAAAAAGAGACTTTTGGATGCCATTTGCTCCAGTAATTCTCTCAGAATATCAAGATCTATTAATTGAAAATCCAAAAGGAATAGATTCTCCATTTATGACTATTACATTTGAGACCAAGGATGGAAAAAATAAATTTCCAGCAGCAGTTCATCAAGCAGATGGGACAACAAGAGCACAATTATTGAAAAAAGAACAAAACCCAATCCTGTGGAATTTAATTTTTAAATTTTATGAAAAAACTGGAATTCCAGCGTTACTAAATACTTCATTTAATCTACATGGAGAACCGATCGTTAGAACAATTCAAGATGCGTTAAGAGTTTTTGATAAATCAGAATTGGAAGTTTTGTGGCTTGATGAGCATATAATTGAAAAGAAATAATAAAACTTGGACTAGGTGTTAGTTAATAATGAATGTTGAACAATTGTTTGATTTATCAGGAAAAGTTGTTATCATAACTGGCGCTGCTGGAAATTTAGGCTCTCGTTATACTGATGGATTAAGTCAATTTGGCGCAAATGTTGTTTTAGCTGATATAGATTATGTTAAATGTAAACAAACGGCAAAAAAAATCAAAGAGAAATATCTCACAGATCCTGAACCAATCAAACTAGATCTCACTAAAAAAAAATCTATATCCAACGCGGTTTCCAAAGTCCTAAAAAAATATTCCAAGATTGACGTCTTAATTAATAATGCAGTATATCAGGGAAATGATAAAATTCGAAAAACTAGTTTTGAAAATTTATCATTGGATGATTGGAATAAATCTATATCCGTAAACCTCACTGGAGTTTTTTTAATGTGTCAGCAAGTTGGAAAAATAATGAAAAAACAAAAACAAGGTAATATAATTAATATTGGTTCTACTTATGGTTTAGTTGCGCCTGATCAAAGAATTTACGGCGATAGTGGACAAAATGCGGCTGCATTTTATTCTGCATCTAAAGGTGGAGTAATCAATCTTACTAGATACCTTGCGTCTTATTGGAATCGAACTGGAATCAGAGTTAATACTTTAACACCTGGTGGGGTTGGTAATAATCAGAAATCTAATTTTATCAAAAAATATTCTAATAAAACCATGTTAGGCAGAATGGCTAAAAAGGATGAATATGTAGCTGCAATACTTTTTTTGTCCTCAGACGCATCTTCGTATATGACTGGTTCAAATTTAATTATTGATGGTGGTTGGACTGCTTGGTAGATTGTATTATTCAGGCACGTATGGGGTCCACTCGTTTTCCTGGAAAAATATTAGAAATTGTTGACGATACTAACCCCAGTTTACAATATACAATTAATCAATTAAAAGAATCTAAATTTTTGCAAAAAATTGTAATTGCAACAACCAAAAACTCGAAAGATGATCAAATTGTAAGTTTTGCTGAAAAATCTGGAATTGATATTTTTCGAGGTGATTCTGATAATGTATTATCACGATATTATGAGTGTGCCAAATTTTTTTCTTTTGGATCAATTCTGCGTGTAACCGCTGATTGTACTCTCATTGATCCATTGATTGTTGATAAAGGCGCATCATTATTTTTAGAAAATGATTATGATTATGTTACAAATACGTCGCCTAGAACCTTTCCCGATGGAAATGAGACTGAATTTTTTTCTTTCTCTGCATTAGAATTAGCATATAATAACGCGATTCTTCCATCAGAGCGTGAACATGTAACACCATACTTTTACAATAATAAAGAAAAATTTAAAATCCATAATTTCTCACATGACGAAAATATCTCTCACTTGAGGTGGACATTGGACTATGATGTTGATTTAAAATTGATAAAAATTTTGATATCTAAAATTCAGACGAGACCAATTCATATGACTGATATTCTTGAAATATTGAAAAATGAACCTGATTTAATAAAAATTAATCAGGCCCATAAACCTAACGAGGGTTATTCCAAATCATTGAAAGAAGACGACGAATTTATTCGTAAATCAGATTCTTAATTTAAACTCATTATCTATAATGTTAATCACTCTATCAACACCACAAAGTAGTTCTAATTTCTTTAACTTAGATTTGAATTTTTTTCTATTTTTATATTCTAACAAACATTCAATGCCTGATGCTAATTCTTTTGTGAATAGAGATGAATTATAGTCTATATGTTTTCCAATATTTTCATCTCTGACAAATGTATGCGATTTTTCACGATCGTTTACTGCCACAGATAAAATTGGAACCTGCATAGAAGCAACTTCAAAAACAGTTCTCCCATTAGAAACAATTGCAAAGTCAGCGTATCTAATGTATTTTGCTAGAAAATCAGATTTTTCAACTAATTTAATCATAAAGCCGTTTTTGATTAATTGAATAGCAGATTTTTTTATTTCTTCTTTGTGCTCAAAGCCAAATCCTAGTATGATTATAAATTCTATATTTTTTAATGATAAATTTTCGATTACCTTGAATATTTTAATAGTAATTTGTGTAGGATCAGTACCACCAAAACTAACAAGTATTTTTTTAACATTTTTTCTAAGTATATTGTTAGTCCATATTCTAAATTCATTTCTAACGCAAGCAAATTTTCCTCCATAGAATTCTTTAGTTAACGCCTTTTTTTCATTAAAAATTGGATTGAATACTAAATCAGCATATGTTCTTCCTTCACCTACATCCTCAAAATTAACAATCATTGATGTTAATTTTCTAATTTTCTTCATATAGCTTGTTTTAGTGTTTAAAATATCATTGAAAATTATATCAGGTTTAAAACTAGAAATAATTTTAAATAATTCAGAATCATTTTGAAAAAATTTGATCTTATACATTTGCTCCTTGAATTTACTTGAACCTAGATTATTTTTTTTATGCATCACAATAACAATTTCCTCATTTCTTAAATGATGTAGAATTGTTAACATATTGTATACATGACCTAATCCAACTTTCTTACTACCATCAACCCTGATCAGAATTTTTTTTGTCATTTGTTAAAGTCAATATCAGTCCATTGTATGGTTGAATCTTCTGGAATGTCTTTAAGCGTCTTGGAACCAATTATTTTAAAAAAATACTTTGGCAAAATTCCAGTACCTGGTCTTTTTACGTCTATCATATTTTCTGTAATTTCAGTTCCTTTAGGAATATCATATTTAGATACAATACTTCGTCTGGCAAACTCTACAGCGCTAGATTCTGCCGAAAAATTATCACGAACACCTGAACCACGAGATATTTCAATTAATTTGATTTTTTTTATTAATTCTTTAAAATCATCAGAGTTGAGCGATAATCTATGATCCCTACTCACTGAAAGATTTTTGTCATATGTGAAATGTTTTTCAACACATTTAGAGCCATAAAATACTGAATATGAGGCAATATCTGTACCTAATGTATGATCTGAATAACCTATGTTATAATCTGGAAATTCTAAATCTAGACTTTTAATCATATCAAGATTTGCATCTTCAGGTTTTGTTGGATAGGATGTAATACAATGCATAATTATTATTTCTTCGTTACCTTGATCTTCTATGGTTGAAACCGCTTCATGAATTTCCTCCATAGATGCCATACCAGTTGATAAAAAAATTGGTTTATTCTTTGAAGCTATTTTTTTGATTAACTCTAAATGTGTAATATCTGCAGATGCAATTTTGTAGGCTGGTATATCAAATGAATCTAATAATTCTACAGATTCTAAATCAAACGGAGTTGAAAAACATGTGATATTCTTTTTTTGTGCATATTCAAAAATTTGTTTCCATTCATCAGCAGATAGAGTATCTAATTTACTGAATACGTCGAATTGAGACTCGTTCTTTATTCCATCATTCCAATATTTTGGCGCATTTTTTGTCGTTAGCTTTTCAGCGGTATAATTTTGAAATTTTATTGCATCTACCCCTGATTCTTTAGCTGCATCAATTAATTGAAATGCTTTTTTGATATCCCCCTCATGATTTGCTCCAGCTTCAGCTATCAGATAACAAGGAAAATTTTTGCCAATATGCTTCCCATCAATTACAAACTCTTTCATAAATCAATCATCAATTATTCTTATATAGACAATTCTATCTTATTGAATCATCTTTTAATTCATGCCAAATCTTCAAAAGAAGATCTTAAATTCAAATGATTTTTTAATTGAATTTAGATAACCAAATCGTTATGATATCTTAGAAATCTATATCTAATGGAAATAATTGTATGTTACATGTCAAGAATTAGTACACTTAAAGAAATTTTTGAATTCTACATTAATAGAAGAAAAATTTACATGTCTCTCATAATAGTTGTCTTAATTGCATTGATTGGTGTAACTGCCTTAGCTCAAAGCGGTCTGTTCAACCCAACTGAATATTACTTAACTAAAGAATTGTCTAATAATTATCATCAACAAGTTTTCTTACCCAGTATTGGAAATATAGGAAATGAGGAAGTAGAATTTAATGCTCCAGAAGGAATTGATTTTTTTGGAAATAAATTATTTGTGGTAGATACAAAAAACAATCAAATTCGAATATTTTCTAGCGATGGGGTACCGTTATCTAAATTTCCTATAGGTACAAAGTGTGGATCAGGAATTGCAGTTACAAACGAAAAAATTTTTGTCGCTGACACTTGTAACTACAAAATAAAATCTTTTGACCATAATGGAAATTTTCTTAATGAATTTGGTGTTAGTTGGACTCGTGATCTTGAGGCTGACGAAAAGTTTGTTTATGTAATGGAACCTCATCAGGCTGCAATACCAATATACAATCACAATGGTAAACTAGTAGACGAATTACATGCACACGAAAATCTTCATTATCTAAATTCTTATGATAATAAACTCATAGCATCTGGACCACATCCTGCTGTAAGCATATCTCCAGAAATAATGATCTTTGATAAAGAAAGAAGAACAGTGGATTCTCGTTTTCCCACATCAGATAATGCACACGGTGCAGCTATGTTCGAAAATCATGTCTTTCTTATAGATGGAGATAAAATTCAAATCTTTGATCTTAAGGGAGAATTGCTGTCAGAATTTAATCTAGAAAAAAATAATGAAGAATCTTATTTTTTTACTCAAATTGAGGTAAATAATGATATACTTTATGTTTTAGACACTCACGGCAATAATATCCAAATTTTAGAAATAATTTATGAATGAAGTATTTATTTGAGAAATTTTTTTAAAAATTAGAAAGGTATTCCATATCTATTTCATTTTTTAGACATTAACAGTTTTCATTAGTTTTGATGCTTTTTTAATTGCTAATGCAATTTTCAAAGTCACTATACCCTGTTCAAGATCATTAATAGTTTTTTTTCTCTGTTTTACACATTGTAGAAAATGTTTTAGTTGTTCAACATATGAGAAATTTATTTGATAATTTTTTACCTCCATTTCTCTTTTCCATCTTTTTTTATTCATATTGTAAATATTTACACAATTATTATCTGAATCCCAATAAATCTCTCCTTTTGTTCCACGAATTTGACAACTTTTGAAATTTGGTCTTTGAAAATAATCCATATGAAGCTCACCAATAATTTTATTCCTAAATTTCAATAAACTTGCGGCATAATCTTCCACATCAACATCGAGATCACTGAATTTTCCTGACATTGAAATAACATTTTCAACTTCTTGAAATAGCCAATACATATAATCAATTTCATGAATTTGTGTTAGAATAATACCTCCCCCTAAATCTTTTCTTGCTGCATATCCCTTTCTATAATTCTCCCATGGATGGTAATCTGGTAAATAAGAACAAGTCTGAATTTGTGCTGAAATAATTTTTCCAATTTTTTGTTGTTCTATTATACTTTTAATTTTCTTAATACATGGATGAAATCGTAGATTACATCCCATCTGGGTTATCAATTTCTTCTTCTTTATGATAGTGTGTAATTTTTCAACATCTTTTAAAGAATTTGATAATGGTTTTTCTAAAAATAGATCCAATCCTTCGTTTGCCAATTTAATTGCAGTAGTAACATGTAAACTTGTTTCATTGGCGATAATCCCTATATCCGGTTTTTCTTTAAGACATTGTTTAAGAGTACGATATACTTTTGCATGTTTTTTTAATTTCTTGACGTCATTTCTTTTTGTGCATACTATTATTTCTAAATTAGAAATTGATAACAGATTTTCAACGTGACGCTTTCCTATGGATCCATATCCAACCACTAATATTTTTTTCATGTTAACCGTTTATTTCAATATTAAAATAATTTACTTAGCTAAATTCTGCTTTTTATGAATTCAATAGGTTTGACTGCCATATATAATGAAACAATGCACCTAAAATCAGAGTTTTTTAATATTTTCGTCTACTAAAACTGAAAACATTTTGGCGTTATCTTCTATGAATGATTTCATCTGGGATTCGGTAATTTCCACATCGACTAAATGGCCGTTATAAAAAAATGCGTTTGCCTCCTTAAGCTGATACGCATCGATATCAAAATCAAAACTGTTTTTTTTAAAAATTGCTAGAAATCTTTCAACATCTTGAAGATTAACTGTTTCCTGTAATGAAGAGCGAATAATTTTTGGAAGTTTACTTAGTGTTTCTACATGGTGAACTGATGGCAATATAGAGTAAAACGGTTTGCCAAAAATGACTGATGGTTTGCCATAAAATGTTGCTTCTAAACAGGATGAACCCATAGCACTAACTACCAACGAACAATTTTGAAAAAGTTCGCTTTGTGGCACTGAATGATGTAGAAGTCTAACATTAGGGACATTCATTATTTCCTTATAGTCAGAAACACTTTTCCAATTTCGTGTTACGCTAGAAGGGTGTTCTTTTACATAGAGCTTATAATTAATTGGTATGGATTTTGCTACGTGTCTTATTGTCTCAAGTTGGTTTGTATAAAATGGTGCTCCAATCAAAAGATTATGCTCTTGATCAACACCTAGAGGAAAATAAATAAATTTTTCATCATGATTAATTGAGGTTGAAAGATTTTTGTTTAAGAATGATGATCTCGACTGTTTTTGTAATACTTGTTTTATTGCGTCAAGTAAAACACCGGATTTAGATCTACCAAAATAAGCAAAATGTGTTTTAGTGTTTTTATTATTTGAATTAAACAGAAATTCCATTGCGGCGCTTGCCCTTTTTCTGTTTGAAGCACGCCATTTTTCATTATATGATTTTGTTAATTTATTGTAAGCTAGGCTTGAAACATCGCTTTGACGACCAATATTTTTTACCAGATCTGAAAATGATGTAAATTTCATAGATATTTCTGAATCAGATATAGAAGAATCATCAAACTCAGTTGGGCGTTCTGATATCATACATTTATTGAACGATTGCGTTGCAGAAGATACCAGAACTTTAACTCCTTTAGCTCTACACATTTGATAAAAAAGTTCATCCTGATGAAGAAATGGTTCTCTTGTAATGAAAAAATCTGGTTTAATCTCGTCAAGAACGCTTTCAAAGAATTTACATTCTTGCTCAAGTATCAACCATATTTCTTCTGTGGAAAATTTGTAAAATTTGTTAAATCTATAAAATAATCGTTCATTGATTGCAAGATTCCATAATTCAAGGTCATATTTTTTTTCAAAATTAGATAGATATTCCATATCTATTTCATTTTTTTTAAAATTTATTTGGTCATTGTAATAC
>LULR01000152.1_pt1 | contig 14035 bp, 24 predicted proteins | sample 729471 | NCBI WGS metagenome assembly LULR01 (sample SAMN03860284, study PRJNA289734) | marine metagenome | biome: seawater column; feature: ocean; material: water; isolation source: Red Sea water column Station 108 - depth 500m | place: Saudi Arabia: Red Sea | collected 2011-10-15 | depth 500 m
GAGGGATTTCCTAATTTTATAAACATATTTTTTTATTCTCTGTAACTATTATAACATAATAAAATAAATAAGTCAAGTGTTTAATTAATTATTATGTTGTATTTCATCTATTCTGGATATAATAACCCTCTATTAATTAACATATCACTCATTGTTAATCTAAGATCTTCTATCTCTTTTCTAGAGTCATCCGATAGTTCTGCATATTTCATTTTCTTGTGCATTATTTGATCCATATCCCACACTACAAGTGCCCAATCCATACTCTTTGAAGCTATATTAAAATTTTCTTCATCTTCTGGCAATTCAAATTCAAGTATTGCTTTCATAGTTTTTCTCCACATCCAAAAGTTTCATATTTTACTTGTTTCCATGTATTATTTTCTTCATTGTATTTCATTCGTATCATATTTCCATGTGAATCACAATGATGAGAATAAAGTCCTTCCTTTAATTCAAAAAATCCTGCTGAGTATAATCCTTGCAGTTTTTCTTTAGGTAAATACTGTGATGCAACTATCCATCGTTCCAAAGATACATCCATAGATGCCATCCATTGGTCATCACTTCCAGGCCGAGTATTTTTCCAATCGTCAGGGGGAACACCACATCCAGTTAATAATAAAATGATTAGTAATGCTCTAATCATCAACAAGAGATCGAGCTTCAGGAGCTTTGGCATCAAGAGGTTTTTCAGAAACAACTTTACTTTCTCCTGTTTGAGAATTGGTACTTGTAGTTTTGACTGTTGATCTTTCAATTTTCTCCTCTTTGGACATTGATTTTTTATCACCATAACCATCTTTATACCAACCGGCACCTTTGAGATGAAAACTTCCCAAACTCATTTTCAAATGAACTTTTCCGCCACAAGTGGGAAAAGAACAAGGAGTATTCAGAGGATCATCTCTTTCTGAAAAATGTAACATCTCTTCAAATTCATGTCCACAATTTTCACATTTATATTCATAAATTGGCATACTATTTTTTTATCTTTCTTCATCAGGCCCAGGCCCATGATTTTCTAATGGCCATAACGTTCCCTGCTCGAATCGTGATACTCGTTCTTGGTATTCTTTTGGGTCAATAGTATGCAATCCTTCTACTTTCTTTGCAAAATCTCCTGCAACTTTTACCAAATCTTCAGATGCGGCAACAATCATATGATAATCTTTCTCATCTGGAACTTCTAACGAACTTGGAACAATATATGGTTCAATTAAATGTTCATTCAAAACTTCTAATAACGATGTCCATTCTGGTTCATCTTCTTCATCTATATAATCCAATGGTGTATCCATCATTTCTGCCATTGGCCTCATTACAATTTCACCAGTAGTTTCATCCAATTTCATTTCTTCAAATACATCAATTTCTATTGCTGTTTTTATCACATTCATATTTTTCTCCATTAAAGACAGTAGAAAACGCCTTGAATATCGTATCCTGCTGAGTTTACCTTTTCACAAAATCCATGTGGTTTATCCCAATGATAAATGGTTGAAGTAACAACCACTATATAAATTGATTTACTCCATAACCATGCTTCTGTGAGCCATGGAAGAAATGGTATTATTGCAGCTTCTAGTCCCATCTACTCCCCTATAATCTATTAATAAATCTTTCAACTTCAGTATAACCACCTACAAATTTACCATCAATAACAACTTGTGGAACAGTTGTTGCGGTTTTTCCAGCGGCTTCTTTCATTAATTTTAAATTTTCTTTACTTTCTGATACATCAATTTTTTCCACTTCTATTTCACTATTATTTAACATTTTTGCTACTCTATCACACCATGAACATTTTGATGTTCCATACATTATCGCTTTCATTATTTCCTTTATTTTTTAAAATTAAATGGAGTTCCACAAATATCATGCCAATTCTGTTCTTTTAAACTCCATGTTTCATTATCATAATTATAAATCATCCACATTTGATTTGCATCTTTGTCGCAATGTTCACAATACATATATTCACCAACACTTGTAGGGTCTGCTTGTTTAGAATGAAAACATCCTCTAACCTTCCATCCCTTTATTGGTTTTAAACTACTAAGAACTTTCATTCTTTCTGTTAAATCCAAACAATATTCATCTGGTGGACATTCAACATTGCCCGTAAGATGATCCCAAATAGTACATCCACTAAGTAATAAACAAAATATTATAAAAGTCCAAAATAATTTATTGCGTATATAATTCCAACCCATATTAATAATGATATTACAGTTACTATTCCTATCTTTTCCATATAACTCCTTTATATGGTTGGTGGGGAGCCTAGGACTTGCACCCAGTGGGTCTAAGACACCTGTTTTACAGACAGGCCCGCTACTCGTTACGGTCTACCTCCCCCATAAAAGATTTGTTGAGTAGGGCCTAAACTATCCTAACCTCAACCCTTTGCACGTACTATGGGTCTTTTTGGAAAGGCACCTTAACTTCATCTAGGTAGAGCACTTATTCACGTTCAGGGATTAGGAGTCCGTCCCTCCGACCTGGCTTTAGTGTCGTTTGCTCAACAAATCTAATCTAATATTACTATTATAACACACTGTTTTTCAATTGTCAAGTTTTTTCAATTTCGTATAAAGTATATTTCCAAGTAAGTTCTTCTCCAGGCTCGATATTTTTCGAAGCAACAATCCACCACGAACCATCTTCCATTAAGATTTTAGAACAATTGGGATCATCAGAATGATTTCCAAATCCACCAAGAGGTGTTCTGAAATAACCATTTTTTTCACCCTTAATTGGAATATGGATTATTCCAAGCAAAGTATTTTCAGAAATTATTTCGGTTGCAAATAATCCCAAACCATTGATGGGGGATTTCTTGATTGTTATCCCATCTGGAAGCGGTTTGTACATTACAAGGAAAGACCTGTCACTACTTGAAGATAATTTTTTTCAGTTTGGTCTGATGCTTCATCAGTAACTAAAACATGTTCTATTGAAATTGTCATCTTATCGCTTTTTGCAGCTTTCATCCAAGGCACCAATGCAAATCCCACTTGTCCTGTTGATGTGGGGGGCAACATTTGTAATGTCATCGGTTGCTTGAGAGATATTAAATTATTTTCTTCTTCTGTTATTCTCGCAATTACTTCTTCACCTGTAATTAACTTCAAAACTTTAACATCATTTACCATTGTCTAATCTTTCTTTTAATGTGTTGTAATAATATTTAATAGAATGATCTAATCCATCAATTTGTAACATGCTATCTTCTTCATGTGTTTCATCCCAATCTAATGTTTTGGGGTCTATATGAATGCCTGAATGAACATAAGGAAGACTAGGCATATAAGGCACAGGATCGCTCCTAACAGCCACCCTCCAATGATTGGGTTCATTAAAAAGAAATTTAGTAGTGACTTTTGGTGATCCGAAAGAAAAAATTTGAACATTGTATCCTTCCTCATTTAACCACATTCCTATGATTTGTGCAATCGCACCACCTAAAGAATGTCCTGTTAAATAAACAGTTTTGTGTAGTTCATAATTTTTCATTATATCATTTCGTATCACATCAGCTGCATCTCTAAATCCTCTATGTAATAATAAATCAAGTTGACTATCATCAAACATTCTCATATCAATGTCAGTTAGTATATTTTTTCTGTTGGCCGTTCCTCTGAAAACAAGAATTGTTATACCATCTGTTTGTTTTACATAATATGAAAATTCATCTCTTTTTTTCCGAAACTTTTTATCAATCATTAAATTGAGATTAGCATTCTCTGGATCATCTGGTATGATTCCTTTTTCGGAATAAATCACCTTGCAATATTCTGCCATTTCAATAAGAGTTTCTAATCTTACTGGTAATGTACTCCTATCTCCACTCTCTCCATTTTTCCATAAAAACCAATTTGTGATCGAACATCCACTAAGAACCAGAATTATCACCATTGCGATGATGAACTTCCAATTCGTCTTTTTTCTTCCAAGCAGTTGCACCTAGTATGGCTCCGAATGATAAGTGAAACATTGCTCCAGCCTGTAACGTTAGTGGCATCCACCTGCTTGTATTCATTTTAATTTCATCACTTTCCATTGCCATACCTATATTCCACATCAAAGGAGCAATAAAAAAATCAACCAGACAAATGAACAGATAGACCAATGCAGCCCAGTCACGCCAATGTCTGTTAATAACCTTATTTATTCCCATTACTTCATTTTCTCTTTTGTATTTTCAATTGTAGTTTTAGCTCTCTTGATTTTTTGTTGACGAATTGATTCTACTTTGTCAGCAGCACCAGTTGACATTTTCTTATCTTCCATGATTGCAATTGTCAACTCTGCATTCGCTTCGTGCATTGTGAGTGTCTTTTCTAATCTTTCGATTGCTCTTTCTTGTCTATCACGTTTTGCAAATTTTCTCATAATATTCCCTTCATACAAAAAGACCACCTTTCGGTGGTCTTGAATTTTGTTTTCTTATATAATGTTATGCAGCAAGTAACTCTACTGAATTTTTTAATTCCCGAGCATATTCAAGATATTCAGTACCAACTCTACCTTCTGAAACCATTTTCTTGTATCGTTCTACAGTTTCATTACCTTCACGAACATAAAGAGTAACTAAACTTTCCCAACCATTCCAAGTAGAAATATATTCAGCATACCTTCCAACTCCTTCGACTTCCAGAGTATAAGAACTTACCATCCATTCACCATCTTTCCAAACATAAACATATTCAAGATGACTACACTCACGAATGTATTTTTCAAAATCTTCGTATGATTCGTAGGTTTCGGCTTCATTAGTATTTGCACGATCTTCATGGGAAGCCGCAATCGTTTCTCGTAATGAAGAAGCGTAACCCAAATCAGTTGCAAGTTCCCTCGCAAGTTCTTCGGAGTTATAATGCTCTAACAACATTTCACCGACACCAGTTGTGTACCCATCATAATGTACATAGGATGAAACAACTGATCCGTCTTCGTTTAAATACGCAACTAAGGAATTAGTACTCATAATATATTCTCGTTAGAGATTCATCAAATAAGTGAGAACCTTTTCTCACCTTTCATTTATATTATACCAAATCTAGAACTGAATGTCAAGTTTTTTTTTTAACTTTTTTGCATATTAATCAATGTCAAGACCCCTCTACCGGCATCAATTGCAGTATCAACTATCCAATCAAGATTCTTTTCATCATAATCCCATTTACCCTTAACATATTCGACCAACTCATCATATTCCTCTTCAGAAAGATCTTCTATTTCTGGAAGAACCTCTTCAATATCTTCTACAGCATCAAAAAGTTTTTTAACAGGATCTATAAAATATCTTGCATCTCCCCAAGACATTTCGCCATCTTTTCGAGCTTTACCTACTGCTTCGATAAATGAAAACATAAAATCAAGAATATCCTTGACTTCCTCAATTCCTCTTTGTTCTTCTGCCACGTTATTCCTTTCTATTTTTTTTCGATACGTTTCAGATAAATTCTACGTTTTTTCATGGCGGACTTCAATTTGAATCCCGACACATTATCTATGAAAAGTTCACCTTCCATATGTTCCATTTCATGTTGAAATATTTTTGCAGACATTTCTTGCAAACTTCCTCCCCGTTCTTCTCCTTCATTTGTTTGAAACTTCATTGCAATTGCTTGTGCTCTTTCTATTGCAACATATAAGCCAGGGAAAGATAGACATCCTTCTCTTATATAGGTTGTCTCATCACTCCATTCCAAAATCTCTGGATTAAAAACTACTATTGGATTTTCATCCATAATCATTGCAAATGCTTGTATAGGAATACCGATTTGATTTGCAGACAATCCCCATCCTTCATGATGAATCATATTTTCAACTAACTGTTTTTCCAATTTCTCTGGATCTACTTGAGGATTTTCAAAATCAAATCTTTCTGGCATTTCTCTTAAAAATGGATCTGTCTCTTTCACCAATTCACATATTAAATCATTCATCCGGCCTCTATTTTGCTAAAATTTCGTTCCTTTGTAAATTTAATCGTTGAAAGGAACTTATCAAATAAAATTTCTCCTTTATGAGAAATCACAAATACATTTGTATCTGCATCCATAGAATTGATAATCTTGAGGAATGCATCTGTCCCATCTGCATCAAGAGAAGAATCAAATACTTCATCCATGATCAATAAATTTGTATTTACACTATTTTTGAGTTTTGCAACCATGCGCCATGTGAATAATAACGCAAGATCAATCCTCATTTTCTCTCCTTCAGAAAAAGAGGCATAAGTAAATTCATCACGATACTGTGACCGTATCGTTTCACTAAAATTCTCATCGATTGAAAAATTGATGAGAAAATCTAGATCATTTAAATACTTGTTAACGTACTTGTTAATGATCGGAACATATTGACGAATAATCTTTGTCTTAATTCCTGTATCCCTTAACAACTCATGAGCATATCCATAAAGTTGTTTTGTTTCACTCAATTCTGCATATTTTTTCAAATTCTCTTCTAATAATATTTTTAACTTTTTTAATTCATCTTCTACCGTATTGTCTAATTCTTTTTTCTCTTGTAATTTTTCAATTTCCTTTTCTGTTCGTTCTATGTTTTCCTTCAATGATTGTATTGTAGATTCTGTCGCTGCAATTCTCTTATTCTTTTCTGCTATATTTTTACCGATAGATCGAAATTCTTCCAATTGTTGTTCTAGAATATCAATTTCTGATAATATCTTACCTAAGCCATTTTCTCTTTCTTCTATCCCCTTGGATATTCCATCTATTCGTTCTTTTTTAAATTCGTTATCAATGACTTGTTTGCACGTTGAACAAGTAGAATTCTTTTCATAAAATTTTAATTCTTTTTGATCCTGTTTTAATTTTATTTCTATTTTATTTTTAAGAGTTCCAAATTCGGAAGATTTTCTATGAACCTTTTCTTCTAATAACATTTTATCACTTAATGTAAGTACATCTTTCTTAATAATATCTAATGTACCATCAGCATAATCTTTTTGTTTTTTAAAACTCCTAATATTTTGATACTTTTCAGTTATAATCGTTTCACTGTCTTGTTGTAATTTTTTAATATAATTTTCTTGAATTTCTATTTTCTGATTATAGAGGCTCTTTTCAATTTCCAAAGTTCCCGTATCATTTTTTAATTCAGATCCCTTTTGCTTCAATAATGAATTCATAGAAGAGAAAATCTGAATGTCCAGAAGATCTTCCACAATTGCCCGGCGATCCGATAATTTCAATTGCATGAATGGCTCAAAAGATGAACTTCCAAGTAAAACAATCTGAGTAAACGATTTGTAATTCAATTTGAGAATCACCTTTTCCAGATAATCTTGATAGTCCCGAACATTAGCTGTTTGATCAAGCATCTTTCCATTTAGAAGTATTTCAAATAAATTTGGTTTTACCCCTCTTTTGACTGTATAATTTTTCCTCCCAATAGAAAAATTGATTTCAACCAACAATCCCCTTTCATTGATTGCATTAATCAATTGGGGCTTATTAATATTACGAAATGGTTTACCAAACAATCCAAATGTCAATGCATCTAGGATTGTTGATTTTCCCGATCCGTTTTCTCCGATTATTAAAGTGGTAGGGGATTTGTCTAATGAGACAATTGTGGGTTGATCTCCTGTAGAAAGAAAATTCTGCCAGGAGATCCTTTTAAATATGATCATTTAGTTTCATTTAGAAGTTGGGGTTTGGATGGATGCTCATGTCTATACTCTGCATTTTTAATTGCATCCTTTAAAATAACATTAACCATTTTATTGAAAGTAATATCTCTCGCATGTGCTTCTCGAGCAATTCTCGTAAAATCTTCATCTCTTAATTCTATTTCAACTGTTTCCCAAGGCCCTTCTTCTTTTCCCCGTTGCATACTTCTACTTTTTCTTGTTCTTTGTTTTTCGTGTTCATCCGTGCCTTGGCCAAATTCACTTTGTTTTCGCTGCATTTCATCCATATCATAATTAGTCATTTTGTTTTCCTTTCTATGTTGGGCGTGATTCTCCTGGCCGAACTGCTGCTTGTGGTACTTCGTTTTTCTTTCCTCTATCATAATCTGTCTTTGATTGAAATATTGCATTAAATGAAATACTTCTGCGTTCTATTTCTTTTTGTCCTTCTGCACAACGAAAAGGATAAACGGCATGCTGTTGATGTGCTCCAAAAATATAAAAATCTCCCACTTCTGGTTCACATACTAATTGAGGTACAGAAAGATCTATATCTCTTGATGCATTTCCAAAAAATAAAATAGATCCATCATCTTTATCTCTATGTTTTTTTCTTGAAGGTAACATCTCAGGAACCTTGAGATACATTACAGTTGAAACTTGACATTGAGTATGAAGATGTGCGGGATTGTATTCATTTGGATATTGAGATACAATCCACATTGATAACATTTGAGTTATCCATTCTTCTTTTTGTATTGCTTCTGAATAGAATGGCATTTGTTGACATTTACACGTTATTACAAATTGACGAACTGCACCTAGAAAAAATGCCATCATTCCTGTCTGATTTAATATATCATGTTCAATCAACAATTCTGTATTAATCTGTCCTGCAAGATTTTTTCCCCAAGATTCAGCATCTTTATCTGCAATCACTTGATCAGAAATTTCAGTCATCGTTTGAAGAATTTTTGGAGGTAATTCCGTTTTCATTATAGGAGTAGACCATGGCTGTAATAATTTTATTGACATTTCATATGTATCTGAATCCTTCTTCCTACTATCTTTATATGCTTGTCTTTCTCGGCGCCTTCGTTCCTGTCTTGTCAAATTCATACTGTCTCCAATGTTAAAGCTTCATTATAAAGATCCTGCATTAATTTATTAAGTGATTCTTTATTATTAAATTGTAACCCATCAACACAACTTCGAATCACACTCATTGTATCTTCTACATCTTCCAGATTTTCAATATCATCTCCAAGATCTTCAATATCAAATAAATTATCCACTACCGAAATATGACCGACTCCTACATTAATCAATTTATCCATTAACGTTTCAAATAGATATGTATTATTCTTATTCTTTATAATAATCTTTACATAAGTATCTTTATATTTTGATAAATCTCCATAATCTACTTTCTCATCATCATAATAAATTTTATGAAACATGGAATAAGGATTTTCTATCATCTCAATTTCCATTGTTTCCGTATCATAGATATGAAATCCTCTTGGATCATTATAATCGGCCCATGTGATTTCGTATGGATTTCCCAAATATGTAATATTTCCTGTCTCTGATTTATGATGATAATGTCCACTAAACACTCGCCGAAATGCTTTAAACATGGATGGAGAATATCCATCAACACTAAAATTTCCTCTTAATTGTTCTATTCCCTTTATATGTAAATGACCAAATGCTACTGAAGCCCGTGTTTTTTCAATTACTTTTTTTGTTTGATCTTCATTGTCATCACATATCCAAGGAATGAAAACTACATTGTTTTTTCCATCCAAAGAAATTTCAATTGGTTCATCATAAATTATAACATTATTCATTCCCTCTAACAATTCTTTCATTGAATTTACAGCAAGAGTATTTTTATAATATATGTCATGATTCCCAATTATGATATGTACAGTTTTATCTCCCAAGGGCTCAAAAAATATTTCCTTCATTGTATTGAGTGTTTTAAAATTGATAAACTTCCGTCTATCTACTACATCACCCAAATGAATAATAGTATCTATTTTTCTTTCCTCTAAAGTTGGAAAAAATATATTTTCATAAAATTTACGAAAGAAATCAGAAAATATGAGACTATCATTCCTTGCGCCGAAATGTGTATCTGTCAGTAAAGCAATCTTCATCTAACACCCTTTTTTCTATTTTCTTGTTGGGTTTTCATGCTTGTGCTCTTTCTAAAAAAATTGTCAATGGAGAAAATGAAACAACATTATCATCTTCCTTAGCAGGTTTGGGTTTTTTCTTTTTCCGTTTCTTTTCCTCAAACGCATTAATAAAATCATATATGTTTGCACGTTTATCGGCTGTCATTGGAGATGTTCCAGATGCAATACTTGCTGCTTCATTTCCACCCATTTCTCCCATATCAACATGATCTTCGATTGAATTAAACTCATCCATCGTTTTGTATTTAATATATAATTGTTTTTTCTCTTTTTCTATTCTTCTCAGAAATGCATAGTATATAATTTGAGTAAAATATGCAAATGGATTAGTTGATTTTTCTGGATTAAAATTACTTGCATACATTACACAATTTTCTATTCCATCACTTACCATTTCTTCCCGAAATGCATAATTTATAAAATTGGGTCTATGAGATAATCTTTCTGCTATTTTAAGAAAACATTCTCCTGCATAATCTGGTATTATAGGTAGTTCAATATCTTCATCTTTTGCTCGTAAATATTCTTCACGATATTCACTCATGACTACCAAAAATTTCTCATTATCAACATAATGTTGTTTCTTTCTGGCCATACAGTCCTTTCTTTAATTATCATACTATGATTATTATAACAAATTATATTAACATTGTCAAGTTTTAAAAACACTTGACTTTTCTCTCAGAACTTGTTATAATGAGTCTGTGATGATTTGAAATGGGAATATACTATCCTTTCATTGGTATCGTATAAATGTGATAAGGAAAGTGTTCACTTGTATAAATCTTTACTCTTTCTACAAAATGATTTAATGTATAATTCTTTCTTCCATTATAAATTAAATCATCTGAAATATCATAAAGGGTTGCAGCCGATTTAGTTTCAGATCTTCTCAATCCCCTACCTATTGATTGAAGATTTCTAATACGACTTTTAGAAGGAGAGGCAAACACAATGTTATGAAGATTCCTAATATTGATGCCAGTACTATATACACCGTAACTTGCACATATAACAGCGTTTGATTCTTCTTCAACAATTGTTCTGACTTGTTCTCTCGATTCTGCATCTGTCCCTCCGTAGACATAAAAGAGTTTTCTGGTAGAAACATCTAGAATGTTCTGTAACATCAAATGTAAAATGTTGCCGTGTTTTTCTACCAGTTGAAATAATATCAAAGTATTTCCAGTAAGTCCTTTTACTAGATTACAAATATACCTGTTCCGTTCTGGATGGCTCACTAAAAAGTCAATCTCTTCTTGGTAGTTCAATTTTGATACAATTGCACTTGCTTCTTTAGAATATTTTAAAACGAGACAACGTATTGCTATTTCTGATAATGTTTTTTTCTTTATGAGTTCTTTGGTACTCGTAACCTTTTTGGTAGATCCAAATAATCCCTCTAATATTAATTTATGCACCTCTATCTCATCTAATGTTCCAGTTGTTCCTATTCGGTAAGGTGCATTCTCCAAGTTCTTCATTATCTTGGTGAGAGATTTTGCTTTGTAAAGATGGGCTTCATCTCCAATTACTAACTTGAAATCCGAAAAGAATGGTTTTTTTAATTCATATAAAGACTGCCATGTTGAAATAATAATCGGTTTCTCTGTTACTTTCTCTTGACCTCCAAAAATTTTATGGACGAATTTTTTAACTTCAAATCCCTTGTCTGCATAAGATTCAAAATCCGAATACATCTGGCTAACTAGCGAAAGAGTAGGAACAATGATCAATGATTTTTCTGGGAAGTAATATCTCACCAAATAGTAAATTACGAGAGATTTTCCAGATGCTGTAGGTGAAAGAAGAACACATCTTCGTTCATCTATTGAATGTCTAATTGCACTATTCTGATAATCTCTTAATTTATACTCACAAGGAAATGATGTAAGAAACTTATAATAATCTTTGTTTGATATTTTTACAATAGAATCATTTGTTTGATCTATCAGTTCGTATTCTCGATCTGATGCAAATCGTTGAACTTCTTTTTTTAGTCCGTAATATATCCGGCCATTGTCATTGTTGTAAAGGTAAACGTATCCATCCCACTTTCTTTTGCGGAACATTGGCATGAATTGATAATTTTTCGGCCGAAATCGAAAATATTGATTCAATTCCATTCGGACGCCAGGTTCGCAAGAGAGTCGCAAATATACTTCGTTCTCTTTTTCCATTAGGATTTGCATTACCCAAGTCCAACTTGAAATTTACTCCAATCAATTGCGTTTTTAATTTGCCAATTTCTGTTCTTAATCGTATCCAACACACCAGACAAAAAATCTACTTTGTCTTCTTGATCATTTATTAGAGCTTCAAATTCTTGCAACTCACTATCGGCTGCAACATAATACTTTTCCAATTCTGATTTTGATATACGAATATTGTGGTCTGGTGGTCTTCCATCTTTAGCAATTACTGCTTCCCACCTTTTTTGGAAGAGAACCTTCCATTTTCTTTTAAATTCACGAAAAGTTCTTTTTTCCTTCGTGTACATTTCCATATATTTTGCATGTAGATTAGGAATTTTTAATGACTCACCATCTAGATTTTGACTATCAATAGGAGCATCATTTTCCCATTCTTTCATAATGTCTTCAAGTTTCATAGTATTATCAATTATTCAATAAGTTTTTTACCTCATAGTTTGTGTATCGAAATCCGGCAGTAGCAGTAAAATATTCTACATCAGTATTTGAACTATTAAATTCAAGTGAAGATATAGAAATTGGAAAGGCCTCGTAGAAATGAAATTCCATTTGAGGATTCATTGCACTTGTTAAAATGGTAAGAACAATTGTTGAAACTGTTCCTCCCCTTGATGTTAAATCTGATTTCGCTTTAAGTAAACGATATTTCTCGTTTCCTTCTGCCATTCCTAACGCAATTATACGATCATATATTTCCATCCAATTTTTCAAATGTTCATCAACAATAAATCCTACGGACAATTCTTCAAATGCAACTTTTGACCCTGCGTATGGAATTGTTGCATAAGGATTCATAACATCAATTGCATCAATCGAAATGCCTGGAACATTTGCAGATTGACAAAACCAAGTTAAACTTGGCGCATCTTCCATTGTCAGTCTAAAACTGATATTTGCAAGATAATTTAAATTGTCTGGTATTTTATTTGCTGCTGCCATATAAATCCTTATTGTCCTTCTATACTATTTATTCAGTAAATTTTCAAACTCTCCATAGTTCATATTTTTTCCAATAAAAATAAATTTAGAATTTGGGAACTCTTCTTCAATCTGTTTGTGTTGTTTAAGCCAAGGAGTATTATCATTCTCATGAAATTTTGTTACATTAGATCCAAGATATATTCCTGTACTTGTTTGATCATGATAATAGTCATATCCGACACAATAAAATGTTTCATTTGGATTATGCTGACAGGCTATACGGAGTGCAACCGTATCAGAAATCCATTCATCATCCCACCATTCAACATTTTCAGTTAGATCAGTAGAATCAATCCAAATAAAATATATGACTCCTTCGTGTGCAAACTGAATAAAATTATCTGTTGGTGGTCGATTTTCACCAATTTTTAATCTTTTATCAGCCGATTGTTTGAGCATTGCATAATGCATACTAGGAATAAGATCAAATCCCTTAAAATAACATTTATGTTTTTTAGTAAGATTATTTGTTATTAATTCCAATTGAACATTCATGTCCTGACATATTAAATAATTAGGCATAAATTTACGATAAATGGAATCACATCCATATGTTGTATGATTTTTAAAGAGATCTAAATTTGTAACGGATTTAGATTGTCCATTACCTATTAATATAATCATGTCAGCCTCACTGGATTCAGTACAAATAAAAAAAAGGGAGAGGATTTCTCCGCTCCCTTTTTGAAATCCTACAATTATGTAGGTCAGTATTACATCAAGTTTGTAATTGCAGCTTTTCTGTAATATACATTAAGGTGAGGATTAGATCCAAGAACACCAGTTGTACGACCAGTTGAAGCACTTGCATTTTCAGCAAATGGATTTGCAACGATTCCGTAACGTGTTTTGAATGCAATCTTTGGTTGAAAACTAGCACTATCAACCGCACGAACCATTTGCAACGGAACGTATGGGCAATAGAAAATTCCAGCATCCATCGGTGAATCACCTTTATAACC
>LULR01000156.1_pt1 | contig 13943 bp, 14 predicted proteins | sample 729471 | NCBI WGS metagenome assembly LULR01 (sample SAMN03860284, study PRJNA289734) | marine metagenome | biome: seawater column; feature: ocean; material: water; isolation source: Red Sea water column Station 108 - depth 500m | place: Saudi Arabia: Red Sea | collected 2011-10-15 | depth 500 m
ATGTAAAACCATAGGCAGGATCTTTATTATTGGTCAGGTCGGTCAAGAACGTGCAAAGTGTCCTGCCTGCAACCAAGTATTTGATTTATGATTACGAGAAGAAATCTACCCATAACTTTTTAAGGTCTTTTCAATTTTTTTAATCGTATGTCATCAGATTCCGAAACTGTTTACGATAGAATCGCTAAACTTGAAGATGAGGTGGCTGCATTGAGAAGTGAAATAGATTTTCTAAAACGTGCATTGCGTAATGAAATAGCACGCCATGAAGTGAAAATGGCAAAGAAAGGTAACGAAGTGGATTTTGTTATTGATTAGACTTTTCTCTAACACTCTTAATTAATTCCAGAATAAAATCGGCGTCATCAGCTTCTGGCTCTAGTTCCAGATATTTATTAAGTAAAGGCAATGCTTTATCATAACGCAAAAGACGTTCTTCCAAAATACCCTTGTCTCTGATTTCCTCAGGAGATTCTGGTCGGATTCCTAAAATCATGTCTGTACATTTCATAGCATTATCATATGCATATGATTGGGTGTATGCATTTTTCAGATTTCTCAGTAGCCTAGTCAAAAGTTGTTCCGTTGTAGCGCTGTTTAGATATTCTGGAATAAATTCAACATACTCTCCAAAATTTCTACTTAAAATTCCTTCCAAGTCTTCAATTGTAAGTAATCTACCACGATAAAACGGATCTAAGATCACTTCGTCCTTGTATTTTACAATTACATGTCCAGGAAATCCAACAATCTGAAGATCAAGTCCTATATTCTTGGCAACTTCTGAGTATATTATAGAGAGAGTAATTGGTATGCCAGTTTTTTTATCAAGCACAATGTTAAGAAAACTATTTCCTGGATCGTAGTAATCCTCTTCAGCACCGTAATAACCAAGCTCATCAAAAAGGTGCTCATTGAGCATGGAAATGAGATATGTTGAATTCTTAACTTCACCTATTTTTGCCTTCAGGGAATTACTTATGTCATTTATTTTTTCAATGTATTTTGATATATCCAATTCAGGATATTCCAGAATTTGTGCCATCTTTAGGCATTTTTCGATCAAATTATAATTCGGATTTTTCGAAAAAGATATCCATTCGGAAACAAATGGATCAAATTTTTCTGCTGACAATAAATCCCATACTATTTGATTCTATTTAGATATAGTCGTGGATCTTTCAACTCTTTTGTGTTAGGTGGATTTGCAATTAGTTTCATAAATGCATCTTTACCATGCATATCAAATACCTGTTGAGTGAATTCTTTACCAATGCTCTTTTTTACACTATAGTCAGAATAGTTGGTACCTACGAATGTGCTAAGATAATTTTGGAAATCTGAATCATCTTTTAGTATTTCTTGCACAACAAATTCTGCCATTCCCTCCATGGTAGTAAATATTGCATGTTGAGCCTGGATAGGTTTTAGCCATTTTTTGTAGATTTCCTCTAGCGAGGGAACAAGTTCTGAAATCTTAGGATCAATTTCAACATGCGTGTATGTCATGACATCTGGACCCATAACATTAGTGATAAAATTGTCAGGGTTCAGCATGAAAAATAGATTTGCTTTCTTGGCAATCTGGAATTCATCAGGTACAAGTTGTAATTGTAGGTATTCAGTAAGTTCTGTTACTGTTTTATCATCTAACCCTAAGATGATTTTTGCCAATTCTTCATTTATCGTATTAACCTGCATTACAGCCTCAACGTTTAATCTGTGAAGATTGCTCTGCACAGAATGAACAATCTCCTCCAAAATTGTCATCTTCATAGCACCAAAATAACCAGATTTTACAGATTCTGCGTTAGATTCGTATGGAGGACCTTGCTTGTATAGAATTATCCTTGGATAATCATCGAGGATAAACCTGTTAAGATAGATTCTGGAGTCCAGGTAATCTCCATATGTTGTTGATATCTTTGAGATGTATGATTTCACATAAGTAGAATAAACCAAGAATTTTGCAGTATCTTCTTTGATTAATTCTGAAATTTTTTTCAGATCATTTTTTGCAACAGCCTCAAATAATTTATCCACAAATATACGCCCATTTTCTGTGAATACCTTTTTTCCTTTCAGACACTTGAATTCATCTAGTTTTAGGTACTCGATAGACAGTTTCCCGGAAACCTCTAATCCCATGTATTCATTTACCTTTTGAACTAATTCTGGAAACAATACATGTGAAACACTTTCAACGCCATCAAATTCTATGGTAAAGTTTCTATCCTCTTTGATCTTTGCTGCAAGTTCTGCTATTACCTTTTCCTCATCAATTTCAACCGAAAGTTGCCCCATCAATGCTTCAGCAAATTCATCTAACTCTGACATTAGAAATCACGTTACCTTCAATTACGGCTCCATAAAAGGTGATACCAGTCATAAAAAACGAATATTAACCAATTACAGAACTAATTACTATGCCTGATATGCTGAATGATAAGCAGATTATTGGGATTATAGCAGTATTGTTTAGCCTCATCGGATTATATTTGGGCCTCACAGGATTTTTCGACTAGTCATCAAACCCTTAAATTAATCCAACTTGCCAAAATAATACTTGATAAAATCCCATCTTATAGCCATATTTTTTGTCATAGCCATTTTACCAAGTGCGGCTTTCGCTCAATCAGAGATTGACAGTGACCCATTTTCTCCCGGAAACCAATTTGATCAAAAACCACTTGATGAGCATGAACAGGACATGGAGTTCCTAAACCAGTTATGGACAATTTGTATAGTGTTGGTAATTAGCATGATCATAGCACGAGTTGGAATTAAGATTATCAAAAAACGCATGTCGAGATCTAACAACACAGATGAAACGTATTAGCCACGCTGTCGAGAAGTATCCAATTTGTCAAAACAGTCATTACATAAATCATCCCTTGTAGTCATACCACGTGGCAACTTGAAGTTAAATTTCCTAACATCGGAAACTGAGAATTTTTGCGAAAATTTACCAAGCTCTTTTTTGCATTTGTAGCACAAGTGCCTTCCTTCTAAAAGAAATCTAAGATTCAATCGGCTAAGTGTTGCCGTGTCGGTCACACCATAAAACACCATCATATTAACTAAAAGTGGTTCATCACGTATGATTTTATCAAGGGTTGCTCTTTCACCAGCAATTGCAAGGTTAACCATCTCCCTCCATCTTTTACTTAGAACATCAGCATACTGATCCATTTCTTTTATGCCATTTTCAGTGACATGCAAGATCACTTTCTTCTGTCCCAGAAGTCCCGTACCATAACTAATTGTTATCATATCACTCTGATCCAAGACATCCAGAATTTTTTCAAGTTCTTCAGTTTTCAAATGTACAACATTCTTTATGCTTCTAAGTCCACTTGCACCACGTTTTATGGCACCAAGTACTTTCATGTCGTTAACCTCTAATTCCACAAGAGACGTAAAATCACGTTATTTTAAAACTTGAGCATTGATTTGTGCCTAAAATTGTATACCTCATGCTAAGTTAGTTTGATCGCTATACTAATTTTATCGAGACCAGATCCTTGATCTATATAAGATTTTTTTAAAATATCCGGACCTTGAAGTATCCCGATGGCTTTATTTACCACAACTCTTCAGCAATTTCGTTGAAAGTTAATTGGCTAGCAATGATGCTGGTGTTTGTTGTAGGTACTGGTGTAATTTTCGCTACACAATCTGCTGAAGCAGCAGGTGAAATTGCAGCTGGTGCTGGAGAATTTAGACTTGGTGAAGTTTTAGATGAATCAATTGGTTGGTTTATTGTTGTAGGTCTAGGAATGGTATTCGCAGGTGTTATTTCTCTGGAGATTAAACTTGAGGAAAAATATCTGGGTCACGTCCAAAACTCCGAGTGGTTTAACACTGCTGGTAGAATTATCAAGACAGGTCTAACTGCAGCAGCAATTGTATCTGCATGGACTTGGGCTGCGACGCTGTTACAATCTTCGACAGTAGCGTATCTGTATGGTATCAGTGGACCTTTCTGGTATGCTTCCGGCGCAACAATTCAGGTTCTTTTGTTCGGAATTTTAGCAATCGAACTAAAACGAAAAGCACCAGACGCACACACTTTCCTAGAAATTATCAGAGCAAGATTTGGTAATGGCACTCATAAAATTTTCTTAGGTTTTGCATTAACATGTAACATGATTGTAACTGGAATGCTTCTACTTGGAGGAGCAGCAGTTGTAAACGGCCTAACAGGAATGGACATTACAATTGCAGCATTTTTGATTCCTGTAGGTGTCATGATCTATACTTTGGTAGGAGGTCTCAAGGCAACATTTGTCGCAGACTATATGCATACTGTAATTATCTACCTTGTAATTCTCACATTCGTTGCAATGGTATTCTTCATCAGTCCAGTTACGGGCGGAATTGAAGGAATGTACAACAAACTGGCAGAAGCTGCAGTGTTAAAACCAGTTCTTGAGCCAACCTTCGTACCTGGTGAACCAGGTAACGCAATGGGTGCTTATCTTACAATGGCTTCTGCGGGTGGTTTGATCTTCGGAGTAATCAATATTGTCGGTAACTTTGGAACTGTATTTGTAGACCAGGCATATTGGCAACGAGCAATCGCTGCACAGCCAAGTTCAACTGTAAAAGGTTTCTTGCTTGGCGGAATGTGCTGGTTCTCAATTCCATTTACACTAGCAACTACTATGGGTCTTACTGCGGTGGCGCTTCAAGTGGCGCTTACGCCGGAGCAGGTGCAGCTCGGACTTACGGTTCCTGCTGCAGCATCAGTAATGATGGGTCCTATAGGTGCAATCATGGTTTTGGTAATGTTATTCATGGCAGTAACTTCGGCAGGATCTGCTGAACTAATCGCGGTATCTTCTTTGATTACATATGATGTATACAGAACATACAAGAATCCAAATGCTACTGGTAAACAGCTACTCAAGGTAAGCCGGACGGTTATAGTTATTTTCGGTCTGGGAATGGGTGCTCTAGCTGGAATATTACTAGGCATGGGCTTAAGCTTAGGATTCGTATACTTGGCAATGGGCATTTTGATTGGCTCTGCTGTTATTCCAATCGCGCTAACAATTACTTGGAGCAGAACAACACGTGCAGGAGCAGTCGCTGGTGCTCTTGTCGGTGTATGTTTGTCATTATTAACATGGACAGGAGTCGCAGCATCAGAGGCTGACGGCGTTGTTGACATTGCATCACTTGGTGGTGCGTTCCCAATGCTTTATGGTAACGTTGTAGCAATCTTATCATCCGGATTAATCTGTGTAGTCGTCAGTTTGGCTCAGAGGAAGGTCTATGATTGGAAGGAGATGAATACTCACATGAATATTGTAGAGGCTGACATGTCTGAGAAAATCAAAGCAGAAATAGCACATAGACAGCAGGATGAAGAGACATTAAAGAAAGCATACAAGTTCAGCCTAAAGGGAGGCGGAATTTTGACTTTGATTTGTGTAGTTGTATGGCCATTGCCTTTGTACTTCTCTGGATATGTATTTGACTTGGCATTCTATTCCATGTGGGTAGGCATCGCAATAGTTTGGGTATCTATTGCATCATTCTGCATCATAGGTATCCCAATAATCGAAGCCAGAAGCGGTTTCGCTCAAGTAATGGGCGGCAAAAAGGCGTCAGCAAAAGAGTGAAATTCTTTTTAACAACTAAATTCGTGATCTGATTATGGCGTCATGTAGCGGTTGTGGCATTGTTTTAGGCTTCAAAAAGTACAAATTTCAGAAGCTATACCGAGTACCAGGTAAATTTTGCAAGAATTGTATGTCGCTGGTTGGAAAGGATTGGGACGATCATGGAAAGATCACCTTACCAAAACGTCCATGTGACTTGTGTCAAACCGAATTCTATTTTCTTCAGACTGCATGGCAGGGACAGAAGCAAAGGCACTTTTGTGGTGTATGCCATAAGGTTGCAATTAGCGGAATACTGCCTGAGAAAAGCAGGAAGGAAATGACAAACAAATTTCCAATACCCATGCTGATAATTGGATGTCTTGGTGGCGTGTTAATGGTTCTAGGCATGATATTCACATTGATGGGTGGCGGAGAAGCTGGACCCAACTTGGTGAACATATTATTTGGCGCATTTACTACTGCAGCAGGATTCATGTTGGTTCGACGTACTATAAACAACAGAAGACTGATGTTAGGAAACGTCTAGTACAAACTGTACAATCTTGCAAGAGATACTTCTTTTGCAGGATCCACAGTAGCAATATTCCCATCTACTTTGGTCTCGTACGTTTCTGGGTCGATTTCAATTTTTGGCGTCGCGTCGTTGTACACCATGTCCTTTTTTCCAATGTTGCGACAGTTCCTTACCGGTACCAATTTTTTTTCAATTTTGAGTTTTTCTTCCAAGCCGTTGTCTAGTGCAAGTTGTGACGTAAACGTAACAGACGTTGTCTTTTTTGCTTTTCCAAGTGCTCCAAACATTGGTCTATAGTAGATTGGTTCAGTTGTAGGAATTGATGCATTTGGGTCGCCCATCAACGAGTATGCGATGAATCCACCCTTGATAATCAGTTTCGGTTTGATTCCAAAAAATTGTGGTGTCCATACCACAATGTCCGCAATCTTTCCAGGTTCAAGCGAACCAACATACTCCGAGATACCATGCGTGATTGCGGGATTGATTGTAATCTTTGAGATATATCGTTTAATTCTATAATTGTCATTTTCTGCATTATCTTCAGGAAGACTACCTTTCATCTTTTTCATCTTATCTGCAGTCTGCCAGTTTCTTGTTGTCACTTCTCCAATTCTTCCCATTGCTTGGCTATCTGATGACATCATGCTGATTGCACCAATGTCATGTAGCACATCCTCAGCAGCAATCGTTTCAGCACGAATTCTAGATTCTGCAAATGAGATGTCCTCTGGAACAGATGGATTCAAGTGATGACAAACCATCATCATGTCCAAGTGCTCTTCTAGCGTATTGGTTGTAAATGGTCTTGTAGGATTGGTAGATGATGGCAAGATGTTTGGCTCACCTGCAATTTTCATTATATCTGGAGCATGACCACCACCTGCACCTTCTGTATGGTATGTGTGAATCGTCCTGCCGTTTATGGCATTTATAGTATCATCAACATATCCACATTCGTTTAATGTGTCTGTATGAATTGCAACCTGTGTATCTGTCTTGTCTGCAACATTTAGGGCAGAATTAATTGTAGCTGGAGTTGTACCCCAATCTTCATGAAGTTTAAGACCACATGCGCCAGCTTTTACTTGTTCTAATAGCGCTTCCTCCTTGGAGTCATTTCCCTTACACAGGAATCCAAAATTTAGTGGAAACTCTTCAATTGCTTCAATCATTCTGTGTATGTTAAACTCTCCAGGCGTACATGTGGTTGCATTAGTTCCATCAGCAGGACCTGTGCCACCGCCAATCATTGTAGTCGTTCCATTACAGATTGCATCAATTGCCTGTTGTGGCGAGATAAAGTGTATGTGGCTGTCAATTGTGCCAGGCGTGCAAATTGTATGCTCACCTGAGATTATTTCAGTGTTTGACGAAACCACAATATCGATATTATCCATAACGTTTGGGTTTCCAGCATTTCCAACGCCAAGAATTTTTCCATCTCGAATTCCAATGTCAGCCTTTATGATCCCAAGAGTTGGGTCTATTATCATTGCATTAGTGATTACCAAGTCAGCAGAGTCTTCTCGCATGACACCGCTTGCCTGACCCAATCCATCCCTTGCACTTTTTCCTCCACCAAATACGAGCTCGTCACCATATTTGATCAAGTCTTTTTCTATTTCCATGACAAGGTCTGTATCCGCTAGCTTAACTTTGTCACCAGTTGTGGGTCCAAACAAGTCAACGTATCTACGTCTGGGAATTTCAAGTGCATTTGATTCTTCTTCTACATTTTCTAAAACATTCTTGAAGCCTTTTTCATTAATGCTTTTAATTGCATCTTGTTTTTTAGATTCCAAATCACCACTAACCAGTCCACTAAAACCAAAGATTGTTTTTGTTCCGCCAAACTCTACAACATCAACATGTTTTGTTTCTCCTGGTTCAAATCTGATTGACGTGCCAGACGGAATGTTCAGATGATAACCAAGTGTCTTTTCTCTATCAAATTCTAGTGCTCTATTTGCTTCAGAGAAATGTGTGTGTGACCCAACCTGAATTGGTCTGTCTCCCGTGTTTGCAACTTTTAGTTTTATCGTCTTTTTATTTTGGTTCGCAACAACCGTTCCATCTAATGTAAAATATTCTCCGGGTATCATTTTATCACACTATTGGGTCGTGAATTGTCACGAGTTTTGTACCATCGTTAAATGTAGCTTCAACTTGAATTGTGTGAATTATCTCTACTACACCAGGTAAAACATCATCTTTTTTTAATACGTTTTTCCCAGAACTCATTAATTCAGAAACAGATTTTCCATCTCTAGCCCCTTCTAAAATATGATTAGCTATTAATGCAACAGATTCTGGATGATTAAGTTTTAGACCTCTTTGCTTTCTTTTTCTTGCAAGCTCGGCAGCCATGAAAATATGTAATTTATCTAACTCTCTTGGTGAAAGAAACACAAACGAGTTATTGTAATGTGGTATTTAAAAATTAGAATTAAGTAAAAATTTAACTTGTTTGGCATTATGATATAATTATGCTATTAATCAATTCAGTTTTTGGAAATATCTACAAAGACTTTCAGCTAAAAGAAAAAATTGAGCATGCAAAAAAACAAGGAGAATTAATGCAATTATTTCTCAGCAGAACTGAAATGGAAAAATCGCATCAAAGAAAAAATACTGAAGATGGAATGGAAATTGGTTTGTCACTCGAAGCAGGAACCACATTGCATACAGGCGACGTATTATCAAATGGTACTGGACTAATTCTAGTTAATCAATTACCTGAAAAAGTACTTCATGTTAAAGCAAAAAATGATAACGAATCGTCATCGATATACATTCAGCTAGGACATATTATTGGTAATAGACATAGACCAATCTCAATTTCTAATGATGGTTCTGTAATGTTTCCAATACATGATGATTCTGAAGTTGAACTCTTCACAAAATTATTTCACGAGATAATTGATCATGTAACACTTACAATACAAGAACAAGTTTTTGTTGCAAATCAGGGAATGAACGTACATGAACACTGATTTTTCTGAATTAAATGTAATGCAGTTGTCTGACTCTTTTTTCCCAAGTGGACTTTATACAATGTCAAATGGACTAGAAACTGTTTTTGACGAAAAAAGAATTACAACCGCAGATGAGATTCAAGAATTTATACACACGATAATAACGCAGCAAGTCGGTCCTGCGGATTGTGTTGCACTACTAAACGCATATGATTTTGCAAAGGATGATGATGTTAATGGAATCATCAAGTGTGATAATGCATTGTATTCAATGAGATTTGTAAAAGAATCACGTGATGCGTTGTGTAGGACTGGTTCTCAAATGATAAAATGTGTTATGGCATTTTCAGACAATCAAACGCTAAAGAGGTTCTTTGACGCGGTAACAGAAAATCGAAGCCAATCAACACATCCGGTAGTTAGCGGTGTCTGCAGTTATGTGCTTGGCGTAAAAAGGAATAGTGCTGCATATATGATGATTTATGGAACTTGTGTAAGTATTGTAGGAGCAGCACTTCGTTTGGGCATGATAGATCACATACAAAGCCAGAAAATTCTGCACAACCTAAAACCTACAATCACACAAACCGTAGAACTGTACAAGAACCAAACGTTACAGGATATGTGGCAATTTTCACCGGAATACGATATCATACAAATGACACATGAACAAAAATTTTCCAAGATGTTTATCACATGAATCCTAGAATACTTCGAGTTGGCATTGGTGGCCCTGTAGGTAGCGGCAAGAGTATGCTAATCGAACGTGTTGTGCCTGTTTTAGCCAGAAGGAATTATCGTGTCTGTATCATCTCAAATGATGTAATATCAAAAGAGGATGCGGATCGTATGCGACAAAATCTTGCAACTGAACAAGGTCTGCTGCCAGAAAATATGGTTATAGGTCTTGCAACAGGCGGTTGTCCACATACAGCTGTTAGAGAGGATCCTTCAATCAATTTGTCAGTAATAGAACAAATTGAATCTGAACATCCTGACTTGGACTTGATAATTATTGAGAGTGGTGGCGATAATGTTACAACCACATTTAGTCCTGCCTTGGCTGACTATTTTATTTACATTGTAGATGTGTCTGGGGGTGATAAGTACCCACGAAAGAGAGGATTAGGAATTGAAACTTCAGATCTTTTGGTTATTAACAAAATAGATCTTGCTCCAATGGTAGATGCTGATTTGGATGTGATGGAGAGAGATGCAAAAATTGTTAGAATAAACAAGCCGTATGTGCTTGTAAACTGTAAAACAGATCAAGGAATTGAAGATGTCGCGCAGCATATAATTCATGATGTATTATTTGATCAACTTCCAAAAAATTTAGTGTCACAGATAAAATGACTGATTTGAAATTTTGTTTTCCAGAAGATGTGCCATCACAGTTTGCATCATTTGATGGAAAAATTCCTCAGATGGATGTTGGTAAGACAGGGAAAATCGGATTTTTGAAATTAACATTGGAGTCTGACTCACATAGAAATAAAACTATCATTACTGAACAACTGTCTCATGTTCCTCTTTATGTTCAAAAGGCTCTGTACTATGATGAATCAATTCCTTCGATGGCTCATCTGTTTATTTTGTCACCATCGGGTGGTGTTTTGCAGGGTGACCGATACAGAACAGATATCGAGTTAAAGAATGGAGCTATATCGCATGTCACCACTCAGGGGGCAACAAGAATATACAAAATGAACTCAAATTACGCCACACAGATGATTAACCTAAATGTTGGAAAGAATTGTTATCTTGAATTTCTTCCAGAACAATTAATTCCATACAAAAATTCACGGTATTACCAGAAGGCTACATTCAACGTTGATGATTCTGCAACGTTAGTTTATTCAGAAACAATTGTTCCAGGAAGAGTAGCAATGGGAGAATTATTTGATTACGATATTTGTTGTCTGAAAACATTGTGCTATGATGACAAACACGAAATGAAATTTCATGATAATTGTGTTTTAGAACCAAAAAAACAAACAATGAATAGTTTGGGAATATTCGGAAACAAGACTGTTCATTCAATGATGTATGTAGTTACAAAACAAGAATGCATTGAGAAACTTTATGAGATAATTAATCAATTATTCAAAGATAACGATGAGATCATTGGAGGTGCAAGTATTCTTCCAAACAATTCGGGTCTTTCTATTAGAATTTTAAGTAATTCATCGGAAGTAAACAAGATTATTGTGTATAATATTGCGCAATTAGTTAGGAAACAAATAATCCATAATGTTAAGCGTTAAACACAACTGTGAATGCCGGGGGTGGGTTTCGAACCCACGACCTCCAGATTATGAGTATTGCCCTTCTATGGAGAGGCTGGCACTCTAGGCCAGGCTGAGCTACCCCGGCACAAGTACGCGTGAATTTCTTATGCAATTAAATGATTTGCTCAAAATTATATTCTTCAATGTTATACAAAAATTAATGAATTTTGATGAGAAGGATAAGCGTATACAGAAGAAGATTGATTGGATTGCAAGCCAGATCAGAGAGACAAAATTTGAACTTCATCGACAACATCAAGAACTTAAGGATGCTCTCAATGAGCAAGAAGAATTACGAAAGCAAAATGTAAAAACAAAAAGGTAAAACTAGTATTCTTTTGAAATCTGACTCCACTTTGAATTAATATTTTTTACCCAGAGAAATTTTTTCTGCAATGCAGATGTGTAAAGCTTTTCCCATTCCGCACCAACCTCATCTGTCCATGTTTTGTAAATTCTTGGATCAATATAATTTCTAAGTGATGTTCCTAAATTATAGTCTCTTGTTTTTTCTGTGAGGTTTATCTGAAGTTCTAGTTTTTCGATTCGTTCAGTATGCTTTACTTTTCTTTTTCTTATCACGGTTTTTATTTTTTTGATTCGTTCATTCTTGATCTCCTTCTGTTTTTCAGTTTTTACAATCTTAGACTGTGCTTTTTTTAATAACTCTTCAGACTTTTCCCATGGTTTTGCTTTTTCTATATTTTTTAATGTATCCCTTTTCTTTTGTAGTGATGCATCAAAGTTTTTTGGAATAGTTCTTTTATGATTACACATAATGGCCGCATCTAGATTTGCTAATTTTCCATGGAATAATTTTTTCATATCGGATTCAGATTTAATATCATCATGGTTTCGAAGATAGTTTAAAACAACTCTTGAGGCTAAGTATGTTCTAAAGACCTTTGCAGAAAGACCTTTGACTATAGTTGAGTAATAGGCATTAACATGTCTTGATGTAATACCGTCAAAAATCTCCTCATTTTCTTTTTTATTTGAGATAAATTCCTTTAGGTTATCATAAAACTGCTTATCTTGCCCCTCTGCAGAAATTGTTTCCTTCCATCTCACGCTATCCTTACCAAGAAAATCGAACTCAATTGAATTGTTATCTAATTTGATATGCTCCTTTCGTAATGTAGTTGCACCCACAGTGTCTGCCTCGTCAGGATCTTTTTCATCACCTACTCTCATAGCAGTGCGGTAAATCAAATAGCATGCAGTAGATATTCTTTTAGTTTTTTGTTCCTTGTTTTGCATGTCCTTAACAATTTGTGCCTTGACATTTTCAATTTCTCTTGACAAGTTTTTTGCTTTATCATATTTCGCCTGATCTCTTTCCTGTTTTATTCCAGCAGTATCAGCTAACCAAACATACTTTCGTTTTTGAGTAAGAATGTCCATCCAACTAGCTATCCACATAGAATCTCTGTCATGGACAATCTTACCCCATTTACCTTCAGGAATTTTTGCTTCCTTACCTAGATTGAGAGTTACATCTTTTGCCGTTGCGCGTGGCTTGTATCTTCCTCGCATTGGGTGGTCACCTCTACCCATGAAAATTCCTGGTGGCTCCGCCATGTAGTTACCAACTTCAACTTCTTTTCCATCAATAATCGCCTGCCCATATTTTGCTTTCATCTCCTCACGAATTTCCCTTCGCTTTATCGCAAGTGCTTTTTTGTCTTCTTTTGTTAACAATTCTTTTTCTTCTTTTTCTTTATCTACTAGCTTATATGGCATGGAAAAATCAATGTCAGCATATTGTAAATTCTTAAATTTTCCATTAAATGTTTTAGAAAAATCTGAAACAAAATTTTTCTGGAAGGTTGGATCTTCGATGTATTTTTCTGTAACACCAGGTTTTGGTGCATCTTTCTTTTTTGACCATTGATACACCATTTCTTCCTGTAGTAAGTCAAGTGGAACGTTTTCTCCTTTGATCTTGATCTTAATTCCCTTTGACTCAAAGTCTGGTGGAAACAGTATTCCGTTATGTTGTAATGTTTTCCATTTCATATATCTCACTAATTTAATACGACTTAGACAAAAATTGATCAAAACTGTATATCAATCTAACCACAAAAACAACTCAAAAACATGTAAGATAGATTGTTAAACAGTCATTCTCCATAGAGTTCCTTTTTTAAGTAATTTTCAAATTCAATATCTGTTTTATTCTTTTTTGCCTCCAGGAACATTGATGCATCGTTTCCAACAATGTATCTTGGCAGTGGATTGTTATCCTTGATAGATTTAACAACAGCATCTGCAACTTCTTTTGGTGGTGTTCCCATTTCTGCCATCATCTTGACGCCTGAAACTACCTTTGTAGTAATATCACTATATGCAGTGTCTGATTCTGATTTCTTGGCTAACTTCACAGGATTCAAGAAATTTGTCTTTATTACACCAGGCTCAATTATAGCAACATCTACCCCAAACGGTGCCATCTCTAATCGTAAACATTCACTTAATCCCTCTAAAGCAAATTTGGAGCTAATGTATGCAGGTGATGCTGGAAATC
>LULR01000724.1_pt1 | contig 13919 bp, 22 predicted proteins | sample 729471 | NCBI WGS metagenome assembly LULR01 (sample SAMN03860284, study PRJNA289734) | marine metagenome | biome: seawater column; feature: ocean; material: water; isolation source: Red Sea water column Station 108 - depth 500m | place: Saudi Arabia: Red Sea | collected 2011-10-15 | depth 500 m
TTGAACACCAGTTCGAGTATTCCGTTCTTGTATGTGGCCTTTGGAGGTTCTGGATCAACCTTGTGTTTGATTGGAACCTTTACGTCATACTTTTTCTCGCCACGTTCTGCGTCGATGTGGATAACCTTGTCGGCTCCTACAACTACGTTGACGTCACTTTTCTCAACTCCTGGCATTTCTGCCACGACCTTGAGGGTTTTTTCCTTCTCGTCGACTAGGGTGTCTATTAGTGGCTCTCTTTTTCCTTGTTGTGTTGGAAGCATGTCTGGCTGGACATTGCCATATTCGTTTACTACAGGCTTACCATCAGGACCGGTGGTCATTGTATACCCGTAAAAAACCGGGCCTGAAACATTTCCTGCATTCTTTAGCATCTCAAAGACATCGTCTAGGTTCATGAAAGAGCCTGACATCTGCTTGAAGAGGCTATCGAAGTCGTCATTGTGGAACATTTGTCATATTTCACCTATTAATGTCATATCTATGACATTATATATAGTTTATTTTTTATTAGTGAATAATCTTACAATAAAGTGGTAAATTTACAGTATGTTAATATACATGACATAATATATAGTTTTTATGAGAACTACAGGCCTGTCTGTACCAGAGGTTGTACGAGATATCATAACTCGAAACAGGTCTGTTTATGACTGTATGAAGCTGGATGTAATCAACTATACGGCTCTGGCAGTGAAAATCCAGCCTGAGGTTGAAAAACAGTTAGGAAATAAGACTCATTTGAACACGATTGTAGTCGCCATAAAGCGATATGCGGACTCTTTTGAGGCTGGTCAGGGCATGACAGATGAGCCTGTTTTGAAGGATGCGAGGCTTTCCATGACTGATCGCATCATGGGAATGCAGTGGACCATGAAAGATCTGCTAGATCAGGACATGGCCAAAATGTTTGCCGAGGCCGAAAAGGCATTTTCAAATTCTGAGTTTTTCAGGCTTGGCGATTCGTTTAGAGTTTTGACTGATGACACGGATGCCACCAGAAGGATTTTCCAGTCATTTCCAAAAGAGAATATGTATAGCTCTGGGCTGGCAAAGATCAAGATTTCTGTAAGCGAGCAAAACAGAGCCGATGTAGTTTCATATGTAACCGAAATTCTTCATCGCAACGGCATCGAGCTGGTGGATGCATTGTTTAGCCGGGATGGCATTGTGATAATTTTGAAAGATGATCAGGCCCCGTTAGCTTATGAAAAGCTAAGATCAGAGATTTCTAGATAGTTGAAATATAAGCCAAAAACGTGATTTTTAGGCACAAAAGTTAGTCCAAAAATGTACAAAAATAGGTATTTTTAAACAAAAAAGTATCTAAAAACGAGTAAAATAGGTCTTTTTTGGTACTAAAAATGATTAAAAATGCCTAAAATCACCAAAAACCGAGATGTTCGGTCTTGATGTGCTCCTGGAAATTTTCGCGCTTTATCCATGACGTGTTCTTTAACGGATCACATTTAGGACATTTTACAAGAGGTTTTTCCTGTGGTTTTGGTGTTGAAGGCTCAACAGTCTTTGTTATGCATTCGTGGGGCCTTTCCATATTCCTATCAAATAGCCTCCATTTTCCAGTGTTGGTATTATATTCATAATCCCAGATCAGGTGCTCACCATCCAAACCACATTTTTTACATAACAAATTGCTCCCCAAGGGAATTTTATTTTTTGATTAATTTGACCATTTCTGTGAATTTTTTTAAACCGCCGGTTTGTTCTAACAACGTCCCGATCACTAAACCATCTGCCCCAGCCTGAATGATGGAAGATGCGATTTTCGCAGTTTTTATGCCTCCGCCAACTATGAGAAATCCGTCAAAAACGCTTCTTACAGTTTTTACCATCTCAGGCGTGATATTCTGCTTGGCGCCTGAGCCTGCCTCAAGGTACACAAACCTCATGCCTAGGTATTGGGCTGCCATGGCAAATGCAGCTGCGATTTTCGGCTTATCGAAGGGAATTTCCCTTACATTCCCGAAAAACCACGCCTTGCTTTTTTTAATATTCTAACAACTTTGTCCATCCAAATCTGATCAGTTGCAGAAGATCCTCCAACCAATATTGCTGGTTTACCTAGGCCTTTTGGCATCTTTTTACTAGCTCTCAAGAGGTCTTTTGCAGCCTTTTTTACGTCATCTGCAGAGCCAAAATTCTCCGAATCTACTAGGAGAAACAGTACTGTTTCTTTACTCTTTTTGCATCTAATGAGCCTCCTTTCAACCTTATTTTTCATGTTAGGGTACGCTATTTCACGCTCATTAAAACTTATTAAACTAAAATGATACAAATTTGTATAGCTATGAGCGAGCCTGATAAATCAAATTTTAACATGATTATTCAAAAAATTATCAAAAAATCACTGTTTACAGAGCGACAAATTGAAATTATTTTAAAAAAGAAGAGGATGTTAGGCGATGATTTTAGCCTTGACATAACTAAAGGAGCATACTATAGACAGGTAGTACAGTCAAGAAAAAAGATTGAGGGCCTTTACTATTCAATTATTTTACTGCAGGGATTGGATGTGATATCACTTGATGAAAGTGATGTGATATTTAGGCTTGCAGAACAGGTTTCTAGAATGTATGAAAATAGTGATTTTATGCCTGAAAATCAGGCACAAATCACGAGTCTTATAGACGATGCTGTTAAGCAAGTAGTAAGTTTGTGATTTTTTATTCTATTTGTAAAAAATTGTTGTGCTGTTATGATATATCATTTCATTCTTAGTTTATTGTGATGTTAGTTGAAATCCCAGATGTCAGTATAATCTTGTTTGTTATCTTAGCATTTGTCGGAGGAGTTGTTACATTGTATCTTTCTACCAAATTACGCTCATCACCCAATCCTACAATACCAGGCCCTGCATCAATTAACCGGCTAGAATACTATGAAAACCAGCTAATCGATATGAAAATACGCCTAGACGCTATGGAATTAGACACGGAAAATAGTGAAATGCCTAATTTTGACAAAGTAAACGAAGAGTTAGCAAAGCCGCAAAAAAGGAAGCAAGAGGCAGGATCCATGGAAATAAAATCTCAGGGAACCGCCAGGATTCCGAATATGAGCTTTGAAGATTCCATTGAACATGTGTTAAAATTAATCACAAAGAAACCAATGACATCACGTGATATTGAGGTGACGTTTGGTGGTAGGTCACGTGAACATGTTTCTAGGCTAATGAAGAAATTATATGATGATGGTTTTGTTGAGAGAAACACCACCAAGAGGCCGTATACATATTCAATTACAGATAGTGGTAAAGCACGAATAGGCTCTAAAGAAAACGTTGTGTATGCTGTTTCACAGTAAACTATGACTAGTTACTAGTGTTTTTGAACCAGGCGTGTAATCTGGTAAGACCATTCTCTGCCCGTCCTTTCTCTCTTAATCTTGTTTTGTGAGGCAAATCTTGCCAAATAGGTAGAAACCACGCTCAGTTTAATCGGTTCTTTCTTCCTCTCATGATAAACGGCATCAGGCTCGTTATACTCATCTTCGTATTTTTGAAGCACTAATGAGGAGGTAAATCGGCCTGTAGGGAAGTAATTTTCAATAATATACCAAATTTTGCCTCCTAAAGTGTCAAAGTTTGGTGTTTCCTGTGCCTGTTCTATGTCCATTACATCCATTAATTCAAAGAGTTTGAGGACTTTGTCTCTGGTGACGTTACCCTCAAGGTCAAATTTGTATTTGCCACCGCTTGAGTCCTCTAGGTTTATTCGTATCTTCTTCTGTGTCATATCGAGATCATTGAGGATCTTACATTAACACTTGAATTGATCCTACAAGTTTTGTTAACTAATAGAATTGTTAACATTGACTGCCTAGGCCATTTTCTAGTCTTTGTGTTTTAATTTTTTTTTAAAGAGGATATGAGATAAGAAGAAAGTTAGATGATTGTTAAAGACTTTCATCAGAAACAAAGGTGTCTGTGCAGCGATCTTAGCGATCAGAACTATGTCAACCAGAACGATCAATGTTGTTAAAATCAACTATAGGATCACTTGAAGTGTTAATGTAAGATAAAAAATGATCTCAAAATGAGTACAACAACTTTGGACCCAGTAGAACGATTATTGGATGCAGTGGATGACGGTTATGCGTTAATTAAAAACCGAGATGTTTTACATTTTACATACTTACCAAACCGAATTTTACATAGAGACAAACAACAAGAAATGGTAACACAATCACTAATTCCAATTTACCAAAAATCAATACCTTCTAACTTGTTGGTGTATGGTAAACCCGGAACGGGCAAAACCCTAGTTGTAAAAAAAGTATTGAACCAAATACAAAACAGACTTGATAAAAATTCATATCCAATCAAACTTGCTTATACGAACGCAAAACATGAATCAACACTTTATGGTTTATTGTTAAGCTTAGGAAGACAATTAGGACTGCAAGAAAAGAAGACGGCCAATGACAAACTTTGGTTACCTAGTACAGGATTGGCGATTAGTGAAGTCTTTAACAGAATTCTTTACGTTATTGAAAAAAGAAAAGTAAACACAGTTTTTGTAATCGATGAGATTGATCATCTTGCAGAACTTGTTTCAAAAACTGGGAAAGATATTCTTTACTCAATTACAAGAGCTAACGAAAGATTACAAAACGGTTCGTTATCATTAATCGGTGTTTCAAACGATCTTACCTTTAAGGAACGATTAGATCCCAGAGTCATTAGTAGCCTTAGTGAAGAAGAAATTGTCTTTCCTAATTATGTTACAAATGAAATAACCGAAATTTTAAAGGACAGAATAAACACAGCCTTTGAAGACGATGTGGTTTCAAGCGGTGCCTTGAATCTATGTGCGTCTATGGCATGTGGGGAACATGGTGACGCCAGAAGGGCAATTGACTTGTTAAGGGTTGCAGCGGAAATTGCAGAACGAGAACAAACCAAACCAATAACCGACAAACATGTTCGTATGGCAGCACAAAAAATTGAAGAAAATAAAGAAGTTGTAGCTTTAAAATCGTATCCACTTCATGAGAAATTACTCATAATAACTATAATGAAATCACCAAATATTTCAACCGGTGATATTTATTCCATCTACAAATCATTTTGTAAGAAAACAAATCAAAATGAACTCACACAGAGGCGAATAACCCAAATGCTTAGTGAAATCGAGCTTTCTGGTCTTATTTCAGGCAGGATGATACACCAGGGAATTCATGGAAACACCAAAAAATTCAACCTTACCATACCTAATGATTTGGTAAAAAACACATTAAATTCCGAAGAAATATTCGTAGATATTCTATAACCCTACAAGATCATCTTCGTAACATTTTTTCTAAAACTGAAAATGTCCTTATCGCACAAATTCGATATTTTGCATATTTACCGTTAAGTTTAGGTGCAGGACCAAGGTATTGTAGTTCCCGAACGTAATTTGTAATCCTTTGTTCGTTTGGCTCCAGCTTGTGTGCATATCTATTCCTAATCCTAGCTAATAACTCGACATTTTTCTTCACATTTCCCTTGATCAAACCAGACTCCGTCAATATGTCCATTTTCAAATTTAACGTAAACAACGTACTATCGATCGACTTTGAAGGTATGTTAAATTTTTTCTCTAGTATACGGTCAATTGTATTCTCGATATACATATGCCCTACTATGAACAGATCACGTTCGTTAGTTGTTACTAGAATTTTTTTTAGAGCCAGAGTAGACAGTAACTTTTGCATAATTATTCAAAATTGATATATGATTCAAGTGTTACTTGATTAAATACTATCACAGAAAGATCTGAAAACTCCTTTCCTTCTAATTGTTCAACCATACCTTCAAAACTGGTTTCATTTTCTCCAGTCAATGTCTCAAAAACATGTACTTTCATATTAGATGTATCAAATCCGTTTTGTTTTAGATATTTTGCAATTTCGGACGGCATAAAGTGTTTTTCAGGATCTTTAGGCCACGGTCTTGGAATTAGTATTACATTATATCCGTCAACAAGCGCCTTCTGAAGCTCAAGCTTCTTCTCTTCAATTGATGTAGTTACATGCATTGTAATAACCTTGGATTTATCGATAGGCACTTTAGCTTTTGATGCAGCAACCTGAATTGAACTAATTCCAGGAATTATTTCAACATCTCCAAAAATCTCAATCAGCCTATCTACAACTTCAGATTCAGAAAAATTCACATCTCCCGTAAAGGGCACAACCAATATTCTGTCACCCAATTCTTTACTAATTTTTTGGTAAACTTCTTCTTGGTTCTTCATAGTGATTTCATGAACTTGTTTGCCTTGGATGAAATTAGAAATTGTATTCAGAGTGTATTTGTATCCGAGGATTATGTTTTACAAAACGTGACCAATCAACCTTCATGTATTTCATGGGTGCTTTGAGAGGATATTTTACCCAGTCTTGGACAATTGAAAATTGATACTTCTTTTTATCTCCATTTTCAATTATTTCCATTAACAATGCGCTTCCCCAATTTTTTTCTTGAACCTCAACATACAAAATATCATCAAAACGAATTTCCTGATTTTTTTTATTTTCCAAATCTATTCTAAGACTTTCTTCCGTATATCCATCCTGAGTAATCATAACATCCTTAGATCGCAAAAACTTGATTACCTGTCTTTGTGTAACTGCCCCCCACCATCTCATCTTGGCTTCAGTTTTTCTAACAAACATCAGATGTTTATCAGTTAAAATTAACATACCTTCTAATGAACGACCGCCAAAAAATTCCTTGGGCTCTTTCCAAACAGAAAGAATATGTGCATGAATTTTTTCATCTAAATCCATCAGAAATCGTGTTTAGCAATAGAGCTATTTTCTGATGATGCACCTAATACGACTGAAAACTTTTTAAAATTAGCTGAAAGCGGTTTTTACGACGAGACAATTTTTCATAGAATAATTAAGGGTTTTATGATTCAGGGCGGTGACCCAAATTCAAAGGACTCCGACCAAAGCAAATGGGGGCAAGGTGACGCAGGCTATGATTTAGCAGCTGAATTTAACAATCTCGTACATGAACGTGGAATTGTTTCAATGGCTAGATCAACGCACCCAGATAGTGCAGGATCGCAATTTTTCATTGTACATGAAAAATCAACATTTCTTGACGAGAAATATACTGTTTTTGGTAGAATAATAACATTTGAAAGCTATGATACGCTAGATAAGATAGCAAACCTTGAGGTAACAGCGAAGAGTGTTCCTATACAATTGGAGAAAGCTAAAATTACAAAAACCGAGGTTGTTAAAAAATCAAGTTTAGAAAATCTACCTTTTCTTCTTACACCTGAACGAATAGAAACAACAACAATCAAAGATATTTCTAGGTATAGTAACGCAGAATATGGATTTAGTTTTATGCCTCAAAAAGGGTGGATGCTTCAAGAAGGAGGATTAGAAAATAGTGACTCTGTTGTATTAGTGGCTTTAGGGCTAGAAAAGGACGGCAACACCCCAAGCATTATCTTTGAAGCATTTGAATCAAATGATACAACACTTGAGGAATTTTTTGAGCCGCGTTTAGAGAAATACCACGAACTTGATGATGGTTCTACATTTGATATTTTGTCCGAAGAATACCGTCAAATTGCTGGGTATAACGGTCTTGAAATAATAGCAGTACAAACACTAAATCAATCTGACACTCTTAAATTTAAACAAGCTATACTTGAAGGCACAAATTTTCATTATGTAATATCTTATGCTAACCTGCCGGAATATTTTGATGATGGTCTTGTTGGTTTTGACAACATAACAGATTCTTTTCTGATCACGCAATATGCTGCGTCATCAAACACAAATCCAGAAGGCGAAGTAATTGTTCTGGACGACAAAAGCTTCAATGAAACAGAAAATGGTGGTTGCCTAATCGCTACAGCCACATTTGGTACAGAAATGGCACCACAGGTTCAGTTTCTCAGAGAAATTCGAGACAATATTGTGCTACAGACTGAGTCAGGAACCAGCTTTATGGCTGGATTCAACCAATTCTATTACTCATTCAGTCCAACAATTGCTGATTATGAAAGAGAAAATCCCATTTTCAAGGAAGGTGTAAAACTTGCAATAACTCCTCTTTTGGCATCTTTGACTCTATTACAATTTGCTGATATTGACTCAGAGTCTGAGATGTTGGGATATGGAATTGGTATTATTTTATTGAATGTTGGAATATACTTTGCAATCCCAGCTGCCTTTATCATGAAAATTAGGAAGCTACAATAAAATACTCAAAATAAGTATAATGATTATGAGAAAAGAGTATGTTGTAGTTCGTATAGATGCTGCACCAGACGCCGCTCCTTACGTAGTAGTTTCATTATCATCCAAAAAAGACATGCAAGAAAAAGACGGTCCTTTATCTTCTCCGTTTGGTAAGGCAAATGTAATGGGATTTTCTAACATGAACGACATGGCAAAGGAACTCAACAAGATGATGACTGGAGGTGGAATGATGGGTAATACCACAACCATAAAACTAGACATGTTAGAGTACAAGAACCTAGGCCTATCAGTAGGAGACAAAGTCTTTTTAGACCTTTCAAAAGCTGAAAGTTCTGGCGTTTAAACAAATATTATTTTTTTGGTTATACAAATGCAAGTGCCCTAACAGGAGATCCCGTGGCATTTTTCAGTTTTAACGGGGCTATGACCAAATGAAAACTATCGGAATTAATTTTATCTAAATTCGCTAAATTCTCAACAATTAAAATATTATTTTTAGCAAGAATATGATGAACTGAAAATTTCGAATCTGAGCCTAAATCTATACTTGGTGCATCAGTTCCCACTAGATTGACCTTTTTGGACACAAGATAATTTGCAGCTGAAACTGATAATCCAGGATTCTTGGTAAAGCAGAAATCTTTTAACAAGTTTTTCTGCCAGTCAGTCCAAAAAATCACTGAAGAAGACGTTGCAATTTTTCCATGTGTTTTTTCAAACTTTTCAATGTCAGCCTTCTTGATCTTTTCACCACTTTTTTTTCTTAATTTTATTAAAACAGCGTCACAGACCAACCTCTTGACGTTTATTTCATGAATTTTTGCCCCCTTCTCTAGAAAGTGATATGGTGCATCCAAATGTGTCCCTGTATGGGTACTCAAAAATAAAAGCTCCAAATTATACCCATCATCTTTGATATTTTCCCATGGGATAAAACTTGGGGTCGGTGAGCCTGGAAACATTGGAACATTATCTGAGACGGTTAATGTTAGATCTAGAATTTTCATAATAACAAACAGCCTATCTGTTTAATCAGTTTTTTAATTAATATTAAATATGATTTTGTTTAATTTTTAACATGCCAACAGCGTATGTACTCATAAATTCTGATTTGGGCACTGATGTGTCAATTATTACAAAAATTCAGGAGATTTTAACTGGGACAAATGATGTTCAGTACAAAATTCAAGGAGTTTATGGCGTTTATGATATTATTTTAAAATTAAGTTCTACTAGCTCGGATGTTCTAAGATCAATTATAACCAATAAAATCAGAAAAATAAGTAACATTCAGTCAACATTAACCATGATGGTTATTGAAAAGGAAGAAGGGTCTTAGATTATTTGTCGCATTTAGGTATGTAAATGGCTCAGAATAATCTACAAATTAAAGACATACTTGAACAGAACACATTAAATGTGATTTTCTATGAGAATTCTTTTACAAAGACAACATTTTTTGTAAAAATATTATCAAAATGGAACATTCCAATATTTTATCTTGATTTTGATCTGCTTTACTCTGGTTTTGTAAAGTCAGGGCAAACTCCTTTGTCAAAAAACACTACTTTGCTTTGTCCGAACGCAGACAGCTTACATGAAAACTTAAGATCAGTTATTGATAAAATATCAGAAATAAAATCTTTGGTAATTATAGATTCTTTAAACGGATTTTTTAATCTGCTAGAGGACAAAAAAGATACAGGTAAGATAATTAATTCATTTATTATGTTACTTGTTTCATCTGCAAAAAATGCAAATTCCATCGTAGTTATTGGAAGCTTGTCAAAACTAATCGATGAAAACGAATGGGTTTTGTATAACACAGGAAGACGTGTTATTGAAAATAAGCATATGACAAAAATTCAACTAACTGAATCAGATGACAACATAGTTGTAAAAAGTCTGAAACCAGATAAATCAAAAAACACAATTATTTTTTCTTAATTCTATAAACTGAGAATGAAACTTACATACGATCAAAATTTGCTAACGCCGTTATAATACGTCGTTTTTGGGTAAATTATATTAAGCCCAGATTAATACTTGAATTACAATGCCAGTAGCAATATTACCTGACATCAGTGAACAAATGTGTATTGGTTGCGCACTTTGTGTGGAAATTTGTACAACTTTGGGACCTGACGTTCTAAGAGTAAAACCAGTAGAAGGTTGGAAACGTGGTAAAGCATTTGTATTTTATCCAGAAAGATGTATCTCTGATGGTGCATGTATTGGAGTTTGCCCAACAAAGGCAATCTTTTGGATGAGACCAATGGACTTTACTGTAGGTCAGCCAGTAGCACTTTACAGAAACTCAGTTTTCGTAAAAGGCTGGACAGAACTAATCGACTAAAACCAATCTCTTAATTTCTTTTTCTTATTTCTCTAAGTTTACTTCAATACGTTAAGGTTTAACACTAGTAGTCTTAATATTAGAAAAACTGATGTTTTTTGTATGACTATTTACGGTGATGTTTGGAGAAAAGTTCACGGCACAATCACAGGTAAGCCTGATAACTTTTCATGGATATTAGAAGAAAAACTTGCAGGAAGTGCAATACCAACATCTTTTGACGAAGTTCAGTGGGTTATGGAGCAAGGAATCAAATCAATTGTTACTGTTAGGGAGGAACCTCTTGACGAAAGTTGGACAAAAGATGTGAAGTATGTTCATATTTTGTCAAACGATATGGGCGTTCCTGACTTTAATGAGCTTGTTCAAGCAATTGATTTTATTCATAGAAGGATAACTAACAACGAACCTGTTTTGGTGCACTGTCTTGCTGGTATGGGAAGAACTGGAGTTATACTTGCCTGTTATCTTGTAAAATATCAAAACCTATCTGCGGGTGAGGCCACACAAAAGGTACGTGAAGAAAGACCGGGTTCAATTCAATCATACCCGCAAGAAGAGATAATTTTTCAATTTGAAAAGTCTCTATCAAACTAACTATTCTGGAATTGATTCTGTTACAAGTTTTCCATTTTCAATTTTAATATGAAGGAATTTGTTATCTTTGAAAACTAATGTAATACCACCGTCTTTATCTGGGTCTTGCACTTCTATTAGATCAGCCATTCTTATTGCATCAAACTTTGCCATATCATCACTCCGGAATTGAAATAGTAGATAATTTGTTATCCTCTATTTTTATAAACAAAAATCTGTTATCTTTAAAAATCAATGTAATACCACCTTCTTTGTCAGGTTCTTCTACTTCCAAAAGTGGTTGTCCTAACAAGCCATCATATTTTGCCATAGTAATTTTTTCAAATCCTCACTTATATCCTAATTGATATCAATCTCAATTTCTTTTGATTGTGATTTTACTTTATCTCCATCAGTATATTGATGCTTATTCCACGAGGCAAAAACTTCCGCACTAATCTTATGTTTTCCTTTACCCAGCTCAGCCGCGCTTAAAATAATCGGTTCATCAAAATCAAACAATTCTTTTTGAACGTCCTCTTCTGTTAATTTTATATGTGGCTCAAAATTTTTTGCAACTTGAACCCAAATCCTTTTCTCTTTCATAGGATTAACAAGTTTAGGATTTCTAGTCCAAAATATTGATGCTTTTCGGTAAGTATCGATCGGCTTACTAATATTGTGCTTTCTTAATCCTCCAGAGTTTAGCTTTATACCATACTTGAGTTTGAATTGGTTATCATTCTTATTCCATGCATCGGTCCAATTTTTCTCATTAAACGAATTGCGAATGTCCCCGCTTAATGAAAATTTCACATTTATTGTAATATTATCATCTATAGTATACACATCTTTGTCTTTGATTATGTCCAAGCTCGAAATGGAATTAGTCATTAGCGTCACCTGATAATGATTTATATCCACAATAAGTTCCTTTTCGGTGCATGGATGTTCAGTTAGAGAATTTAGCCAAAAATAAAGTAAGATTATCTATTAAAGATGGCCTGAATTTGCTGGCGTTATTACCAGACATCCTCTCACAAGCGAATTATGGATGCGTGTTGACTCCAAAAGTCCAATCAAAGACATCACTAAGGCAACAAGCTCTGCAATTACTGTAGCTGCTGATTTAAAAAAAATGTTAGCATCTCAGATAAAGGTAAAGTAGATTGGAATTCTGTCCTACTTGTAAGACACTGCTGAAAAAAAGTAATAACAAATTAGTTTGTCCGAAATGTGAATATATTAAAAAAATTGATAAACCCATAAAAGAAAAACCAGTGGAATCAGATCCTGATTTTTTGATTATGGAAGAATCTGATATGAGAAAAGACCAAGGATTAAAATCAACTATCAAGATTGATTGTGAAAAATGTCATAATCAAGAAGGAGTTTGGTGGAGTTTACAAACTCGTAGTGCCGATGAACCTGAAACTCGGTTTTATAGATGTATAAAATGCAATCATACCTGGCGTGATTACACATAACGTTTAACTTTGACATTACAATCATTTGATTAAATTGGAATTTTCAGCAAAGACAACAGGCTCTGATGAATGGAAGGCAGTTATTTCTGCCGTATCAACTTTGGTTGAAGAAGCAACATTTGAAGCAACAATAGAGGGCATTTCATTTAGAGGAATGGATCCTTCTCATGTGGCATTAATAGATATTTCTTGGCCCAATTCTGCGTTTGAGAAATATCAGTGTGATGGAGACATTAAATTTGGTGTTCGTATTGATGAATTTTCTAAATTAATCAAACGAGCTGAAAAAAAAGACAGTATTGAAATCAATATTTCTGAAGATAACATGCTTCATGTATCTATTGGTAAAAATAAAAAATACAAAATGCGATTAATTGAAAGCTCAGCATCCGAAACACCGCTTCCAAAAATTCCTTACGATTCAAAAATTAGTTTATCTTCGTCTATATTTGATAAAATATTGGGCGATATTGAAGTTGTCTCAGATTATTTATCCGTAAAGGCAACATCTAACATGGTAGAATTTTCTGGAAAGGGCGATACTGGAGAGGCTTTTGAAAAATTTGAAAAAGGCATGCAAGAATTGGAGGAGATATCTGTAAGTCAGGAAAGTACAGGAACATACAGCCTTGAATATCTAAATCCCATTGTGAAAGCCATAGGAGGCACATCTGGTTCTATAAATCTTGAATTTTCTAGCTCAAAACCACTTCGTATAGAATTCAAAGTAGCGAACATTGGAAGAATTCACTTCTATTTAGCGCCACGTGTTGAAAGTTAAAGAATTTATGGATTAACTAAAACAGGTATACTGACTTGAAACTAGTGTTAAAATTTGGTGGAACATCACTTGCATCACCTAAGGATATTAAGGATGTTGCAAAAACTATTGCCTCGTTTTCCAAAGATAATCAGATTGTCGTGGTCTGCTCGGCAGTCGATGGTGTGACAGACGATCTGATTTTAATTTCAAAAATGATTGAACAGAAAAAGAAAAAAGATGTTGCAAAAACATTAGATGAGCTAATCAAAAAACACAGAAAACTTGCTATGCAGACAATAAAAAATTCTGAGATAGAAGCACCACTGATGGAAAAACTAAACGCTGATGTTTCTGAACTACAGGAATTAGTACGCGGTCTAACACTATTGAAGGAAGTATCAGTACGTTCGTTAGATTACTTAATCTCTTTCGGCGAACGTCTTTCTGACGATTTAGTATCTTTTGCATTACAGGATATTAAGAAAAAATCAACAGCCCTGAA
>LULR01001980.1_pt1 | contig 13908 bp, 15 predicted proteins | sample 729471 | NCBI WGS metagenome assembly LULR01 (sample SAMN03860284, study PRJNA289734) | marine metagenome | biome: seawater column; feature: ocean; material: water; isolation source: Red Sea water column Station 108 - depth 500m | place: Saudi Arabia: Red Sea | collected 2011-10-15 | depth 500 m
GCGGTCGAGGGTGCGGGACCCGTCGGCCAGCCGGCGCAGGTCCCTAGAGGGCGTCGACCCGAGGTCGCGGATCTGGGCGAGCGTGAAGCCACCGGCGGCGAGGCGCCGGATCTCGGCCAGCCGGTCCAGGTGGTGGTCGTCGTACTCGGCGTGGCGACCGACCCGTCGGGGTGGGGTCAGCAGGCCGAGCCGCTGGTAGTAGCGGACGGTGTCGACGCTGAGGCCGGCGGCGGCCGCCAGGTCCTCGACGCGCAGGTTCCGGGTGGTGGACACGCCGTGAGTCTAGGAGTAATCACTCTCAGTGTGAAGGCTCGTGTTGTCCGGGCCGTCCGGACCTCGCCACGAGGGACGCGACGCGCGACGATGGGCGTCGTGAGCCTCCACCCGGTCGACTACATCGCCCGCACCCGCGAGCAGTACGACGCCCTCGGCTACGAGCCCTACCGCTGGGCCGAGCGGCCCGAGCCGCCGGCATGGACGCCGCTGGCCAAACCGGTCGAGGACTCGACCGTGGCGCTGCTCGGGTCCGGCGGCGCCTACCAGGAGGGCCACGTGGCCTTCCACTGGCAGGACGACACCGGCATCCGCATGGTCGACACCGCCCAGCCGGCCTCGGACGTGCGGGTCACCCACTTCGCCTACGACCTGCTCCCCGCCCGGGAGGACCCCAACATCGTCTTCCCCGTCGACCGGCTGCGTGAACTCGTCGACGAGGGCTTCCTCGGCGGCCTCGCCCCGGAGGCCGTGGCCTTCATGGGCGGGATCTACTCGGTGCGCCGCACCGAGGAGGAGCTGGCGCCCCGGATCCTCGAGGCGGTCGGCGGCATGGACGTGGACCTGGCCCTGCTCGTCCCGGTCTGACCGGTCTGCCACCAGACCGTGGGTCTGGTCGCACGGGCGCTGGAGGCCGCCGGCGTCCCCACCCTCTGCCTCACGGCGGCGCACAGCATCACCGCCGCCGCCAACCCGCCCCGGGCGGCCTTCGTGGACCTGACGATCGTCGACACCGGCGTGCGCTGGTCTGACGACGAGTCCTGGAAGCACACCGCCAGCAGCGGCCTCAACAACGGGGTGGTGTCCGGCGAGGGCGACACCCGCAGCGAGCGCACACCGGATCCCCAGTACCAGTACGAGTCCGACCGACTGGCCGCCGAGGGCGCCTGAGCGCCCGCCCACGGCTCGCGACGAGACATCCCCGATGGCGATCGACCCCGTGATGGCCGCGGTCCTGGACGCCTTCCCGGTGCTCTTCGACGACCTGACCGCCATGCCGGCCCACGAGGTGCGCGCCGCCTTCGAATCGCGGGAGCCGACTCCCGGTGAGGACGTGGCGTCCGTCGAGGACCTCGAGGTTCCCGGCCCGGCGGGCAACGTCCCCGTTCGGGTCTACCGGCCGGACGGCACCACCGAGCCCGCCCCGGTCGTCGTGTACTTCCACGGCGGCGGCTGGGTGCTCGGCTCGATCGCCACCCACGACGGCTCCTGCCGGGCGTTCGCCAACCGCACCGGCGCCGTGGTCGCCTCGGTCGGCTACCGCCTCGCCCCGGAGCACCCCTATCCGGCGGCACTCGACGACTGCTTCGCCGCCACCTGCTGGGTGGCGGCGCACGCCGACGACCTCGGCGTCGACCCGGGCCGGCTCGCCGTGGCCGGCGACAGCGCCGGCGGGAACCTGGCCGCTGCGGTGTGCCTGACGGCCCGCGACCGGGGCGGCCCGACCATCGCCTTCCAGTCGCTGGTCTACCCGGCCACCGACCTCGAGCCGGACCGCTGGCCGTCCATGGCCGCCAACGCCGACGGGCCCCTCCTCACCCGGGCCGCCATGGACTGGTTCATCGGCCACTACGCGGGCGACCCCCCGCCGCTGGGCGATGCCCTCGCCGCCCCGATCCGGGCCGACGACCTCTCCGGCCTGCCGCCGGCCCACGTGTCGACCGCCGGCCACGACCCGCTGCGGGACGAGGGCGCCGCCTACGCCGAGGCGCTGGCCGCCGCCGGGGTGCCCGTGGCACACGACGACTTCCCGAGAACTCCGGCTCCTCGGCGAAGCGCTCCTCCCACTCGGCCATCGGCCGGGAGGCGAAAGCCTCGTCGAGCAGGGCGATGAGGTCGGCGGCGTTGATCGCCCGGTCCCGGACCGTGGCGAAGCGCTCGTCCTCGAGCCACTCCGGGTGACCGACGACCCGGGCCATGGGCGGCCAGTGCCGGTCGCCCTCCAGGCCCACCACCCAGAAGCGCCGGCCGCAGCCAGCGGCGTAGTTGTTGATGCACGGGTTACCGATGTCGCTGCGGTTGCCCAGGCGGGGCGCCGCGCCCCACATCAGCAGCGTGTTGACGTCGAAGCCGATCGTGTAGACGCCCTGGCGCAGCAGCGACGACGACACCAGCTGCCCCTCGCCGGAGCGCTCCCGGGCGAACAGGGCGGCTGCCACGGCGGCGGCCCCCGACATGCCCGTCGAGTGGTCGCCCATGCCGCCACGCTGGAACGGTGGGTTGCCGCCCGGCTCGGTCAGCAGGTGGGCGATCCCGGAACGGGACCAGAAGGCCGCCACGTCGTAGGCGGCCCGGTCGGCGTCGTCGCCCTCCCGGCCGTAGCCGGTGAGGTGGCAGTAGACGAGGCGGGGGAACCGCTCGCAGACCGCCTCGGCGTCGAGGCCCAGCCGCTCGAGGGCGCCCACCCGCAGGTTGGTGACGAACACGTCCGCGCCGGCGAGGAGGTCCAGCGCCACGCCCAGGCCGTCGTCGCTGCCGAGGTCGAGGGCGATGCTGCGCTTGGACCGATTGTCCAACTCGAAGACGGGGTTGGTCGGCAGGTCGCCGCCCAGCATCTTCCGGAAGAGGCGGGCCGGATCGCCCGACGGCGGCTCGATCTTGACCACGTCGGCGCCCCAGTCGGCGAGGATCCCACCGGTGGCCGGGCCGGCCACCCACACGCCCAACTCCACCACCCGCACGCCTTCCATCGGCCCCGACATCAGTGCCTCGCTCTCCCCGGTCGTCCTGGACGCCGACGCTATGCCGACGGCGACCCGCCGGTCCCGTCGGGCCGGGAGATCCGGCCGTTAACGTCCCCGGCGGTGATCCTCGTCGTCTGCACCGGCAACATCTGCCGCTCGCCCATGGGCGAGGCGCTCCTGCGGCACCACCTGTCCGCCGCCGGTGTCGACCTCGAGGTGGCCTCGGCCGGTACGCACGCCAGCGGCACCAGTCCCGCCACCGGGCACGGCATCGACGTGATGGCCGAGCGCGGCATCGACCTGACCGGCCACCGAAGCACGCGCCTCGACACCGACGCCCTCGTCGGCGCCGACCTGGTCCTCGCCATGACCCGGGAGCACGAGACGGCCGTGGGCCTGCTCGACCCGTCGGCCCGGGGCCGGACGTTCCTCCTCGGCGAGGCGGTCCGGCTGGGCGGCCAGGTCGACCCACCGGCGGTGGATGAGGGGCTGCGTTCCTGGGCGGACCGGCTGCACGGGGCCCGAGGAGGTCACATGACCACCGGGCGGGTCTCCGACGAGGTGCCCGACCCGTGGGGAGAGAACCGGGAGGCCTACGTCCAGACGGCCTCCCGCCTCGAGGGACTCTGCTCGGCGCTCGCTCGCCTGTTGGGCTCCACCTCCTGAGCGGTACGTTCGACGACGTGGACCTCGCCTTCAGTGCAGCCGAACTGGCCTTTGCCGACGAGGCCCGGACCTGGCTCGAGGAGCACCTGGCCGGCGACTTCGCCCACCTGCGGGGGCGCGGCGGCGCCGGTCGCGAGGACATCGACCCCGAAGACCTGATCGCCTGGGAGCGGGAGCTCGCCTCTGGCGGCTGGCTGGGCCTCGACTTCCCGACAGACCTGGGCGGCCGGGCCGCCACCCTCTTCGAGCAGGTGCTGTTCCACCAGGCCTACGTGGAGGCCCGGGCGCCCGGCCGCATCCCCAACATCGGCATGACGCTGCTGGGCCCCACCCTCGTGGCCTTCGGCAGCGACGAGCAGCAGCAGCGGTTCGTGCCGCCGATCCTCGCCGGAGACGAGTTCTGGTGCCAGGGCTACTCGGAGCCCAATGCCGGCTCCGACCTCGCCAACGTGACCACCCGGGCCCGCCGCGACGGCGATCGCTGGCTGGTGTCCGGCCAGAAGGTGTGGACCTCGCTGGCCCAGTACGCCCAGTGGGCGTTCGTCGTGGCCCGCACCGACCCCGACACCGAGCGCCACCACGGCCTCTCGTACCTGCTGGTGCCGATGGGCCAGCCCGGCGTCGAGATCCGGCCCATCGTGCAGATCACCGGCGGCTCCGAGTTCAACGAGGTGTTCTTCGACGACGCCGCCACCGACGCCGACCTGGTCGTCGGCGGCGAGGGCAACGGCTGGCAGGTCGCCATGGGCACCCTCGGCTTCGAACGGGGCGCCTCGACGCTCGGCCAGCAGACCGGCTTCCGCCAGGAGCTCGACGCACTCGTCGACCTGGCCCGCGCCACCGGCGTGGTCGACGACCCGGTGCTGCGCCAGGACCTGATGCAGGCCCACGCAGAGCTCGAGATCATGCGCTGGAACAACCTCCGGATGCTGAGCGTCCTCGAGGCCGGTGGGGCGCCGGGACCCGAGATGTCGATCGGCAAGCTCTTCTGGGCCTCCTGGCACCGCCGCCTCGGCGAACTGGGCATGCGGATTCGCGGCGCCAGTGGCATGGTCGGCGTCGACGCCACGGTGCCGCCCGAGGACCCCCTCGACCTGGGCTACGAGTTGGACGGCCTCCAGCGCACGTTCCTCTACAGCCGGTCCCACACCATCTACGCCGGCACCAACCAGGTGCAGCGCAACGTGCTGGGCGAACGCGTCCTGGGCCTGCCCCGCGAGCCCCGGTAGCGGCACCGCCCTCGCTGTCCTCAGCGTCCTCACGGCGCCTGCAGCACCTGTCACACCTGCCGTGGGCCCTCCGGTGGCGGCGGCCGCGGGCAGCGCCGCGTATCGTTGACGGGAAGCGATCCGAGGAGCAACCGTGGCCGAGGCCTACATCGTCGATGCCGTCCGCACCCCGACCGGGAGGCGCGGCGGTGGCCCTGGACCGCACCGACGTCGACCCGATGGCCGTCGAAGACGTGGTGTTCGGCTGCGTCGACGCCCTCGGACCCCAGGCCGGCGACATCGCCCGCACGGCGTGGCTGGCCGCCGGCCTCCCCGAGGCCATCCCCGGCACCACCATCGACCGCCAGTGCGGCTCCGGCCAGCAGGCCGTCAGCTTCGCTGCCATGGGCGTGTGGGCCGGCGTCCAGGACCTCGTCGTCGCCGGCGGCGTCCAGAACATGAGCATGATCCCGATCGGCCTGGCCCTCGAGGCCGCCGCCCCCTACGGCCACGAGGACCCGTTCACCGGCTCGGCCGGCTGGGTCGACCGCGACGGCACCCAGGAGGTGTCGCAGTTCCGCGGTGCCGAGATGATCGCCGAGAAGTGGGACATCACCCGCGAGGAGATGGAGGCGTTCGCCTACGAGAGCCACCAGCGGGCGATCCGGGCCATCGACGAGGGCCGCTTCGACGCCGAGGTGGCACCGCTGGCGGGCGTCGAGCACGACGAGGGTCCCCGGCGCGAGACGTCCCTCGAGAAGATGGCCTCCCTGTCGCCACTGGTCGAGGGTGGCCGGCTCACCGCCGCCGTGGCCAGCCAGATCAGCGACGCCGCCGCCGCCCTGCTGATCGCCTCGGAGCGGGCCGTCGAGGAGCACGGGCTCACCCCCCGGGCCCGCATCCACCACGCCAGCGTCCGTGGCGACGACCCCATCTACATGCTGACCGGCCCCATTCCGGCCACCGCCCACGCCCTCCAGAAGACGGGCATGGCGATCGACGACTTCGACCTGTTCGAGTGCAACGAGGCCTTCGCCAGCGTGCCCCTGGCCTGGATGCGCGAGCACGATGTGCCCCACGAGAAGGTCAACGTCAACGGCGGCGCCATCGCCCTCGGCCACCCGCTGGGCTGCTCGGGTGCCAAGCTCATGACGACCCTGCTGCACGAACTCGAGCGCACCGGTGGCCGCTACGGCCTCCAGACCATGTGCGAGGGTGGCGGGCAGGCCAACGTCACGATCCTCGAGCGGTTGTAGGCCCGGGCCGGCCCGGGGCTCAACCCACCGCGTCGACGAGCCCCCAGTCGAGCGCCGTCGCTGCATCGATCGCCTCGCCATCGAGGCACCAGGCCAACGTGCGCTGGCGGCCGATCCGTCGGGGCACGCTGACGGTCCCCCCGGCGCCGGGCACCAACCCCATCGCCACCTCGGGCAAGCGGAATGTGGCGTCCGGTGTCGCCTCGACCCGTGCGGCGAAGGCGGCCAGTTCGACGCCCGCGCCGACGGCGGCCCCGTGGACGCGCACCGTCAGCCGATCGGCCAGGCGGTCCATCCACGGGGCGGCGTTGCCGGAGGTGCGCACCAGGTGCGCCGTCGCCGGATCGGCCACGCTGCCGAACTCGGCGGGGTCGCCGCCGGCGCAGAACGAGCGGCCGGCCCCGTCGAGGAGGATCGGCCGATCGTCGCCGGCGGCCAGGCCACGCAGCGACTCGACGAGGGCGTTCCGCATGGCCGCCGACAGCATGTTGTGGAGGCGGGGCCGGTTGAGGGTGAGGTGGAACCGGTCGCCCTCGTCGGCCACGAGGACGGGCGGCTCCGCCTCCTCGGGACGCACCCGTCGACCCCGGTCCGCCAGCCAGGCAGCGTGCTCGGGCCCGGCCTGGAGGGTGGCGTAGGCGGTCGACTCCAACAGGAGGCCCGCCTCAGTGGACTGGCCCTCGGAGGCCCGGAGCAGCTGTGCCAGCGTCGTGGCGGCCCCGACCGGCAGGAGCGCCAAGGGTGCCACTGCGTCCTCGGCCAGCAGGTGGGCGTCCTCGACCACGATCGCCGGCACGCCACGGAGCACGCCGGCGTCGAGGTCGGCGGTGGGGCGATCGAGACGCTCGGCGGCCTCGGCGGCCGACCACACCACGGGGGTCATCGACACATTCTGGCCGGGAGGGCTGGCCGGGAGGGCTGGCCGGGAGAGCCGGGGGTCAGCCATCGCCCAGGTGGGCGAGGCGTTCCCGGACCATGCGCCGCAGCAGTTTGCCGGTGTCGTTGTAGGGGAGCTCGTCCACGAACTCGACGCGGTCGGGGGTGCGGTTGGACCGCAGCCGCTCCGTGACGAGGGCGCACAGTTCGTCGGCCGGCGCCGTCTCGCCGGGCCGGAGGACGACGGCCACGGCGATGCGTTCGCCCCAGTCGTGGTCGGGGAGCCCGACGGCGGCCACGTCGGCGACGGCCGGATGGGTGTACAGGACCTCCTCGATCTCGCCTGGCGAGATGTTCTGGCCGCCCTTCACGATCACGTCGTCGATGCGGCCCGTCACGTACAGGTACCCCTCGTCATCCAGCCGGCCCCCGTCGTTGGTGGGGAACCAGCCGTCGGGCGTGAGTCGGGACCCCTGGTCCCGGTACTCGCCGGCCACCTGCTCGCCGCGCACCCAGATGTCGCCGGGCCCGCCCGTGGCGACCTCGTTGCCGGCGTCGTCCCGGATCGAGACCTCGATGCCGGGCAGCGGACGACCTGCGGAGCCGAGCCGGCTGCGGACGACGGGGTCGTCGCTGGCGACGGCCTCCCGGTGCTCGTCGGGACCGAGCAGGGCCACGGTGGAACTGGTCTCGGTCAGGCCGTACGCATTCACGAACCGGGTGTCGGGCAGCAGCGCCAGTGCCCGCTCGACGACCGGCTGGGGCATCCGGCCGCCGCCGTAGGAGAGCGAGCGCAGCGACGGCAGGCCCGGCGAGCCGTCACCCTCGGCCTCGAGGTGCTCGACGATCCGGGCCAGCATCGTGGGGACGACCATGGCGCTGGTGACCCCCTCGCGGCGGACCAGGCCGACCCAGTCCGCCGCCGTGAAGGTCGGGAGCTGGAGGACCCGGCGTCCGGCATAGACGTTGGAGAGGACCGCGGCGATGCCCGCCACGTGGTACGGCGGCACGCTGACGAGCGCCGCCTCGTCCTCGCCGGCGGCGCCGAACTCGACCGATCCCAGGACGTAGGACACGAGGTGCCGCTGCCGCAGCACCGCCGCCTTGGGCTCGCCGGTGGTGCCGCTGGTGAACAGCAGCACCGCCTCGTCCTCGCCGTCGAAGCTCCAACCCTCGGCGGCCGGCTCCCGGCCGGCCAGGTCTGCCAGAAGGTCGTGGCGTCCGACTGCCGCAACCCCGTCGATGCCGTCGAGGCGCCCGGGGGCGTCGGGATCGACCCCCGCCAGGGCGGGGGACACCCGACTCGCCAGGGTGCGCAGCTCGCCGTCGCCCAGCCGGTAGTTGAGCGGCACGAAGGGGACGCCGGCCCACGAGGCACCGAACAGCAGCGCCGGCAGCGCCTCGGAGGAGACGTCGGCGAGGGCGAGGTGCCCGGAACCGGACTCCCGGAGGTGGGCGGCGGTGGTGCCGGCACGCTGGAAGAGCTCTGCGAAGGTGGTGCCGCCGTCGGCGGCACCGACGGCCACCCGGTCACCGTGGCCGCCGGCGGCCATCTCCAGCAGAAGCATGAGGTTCACGGTCGCCCCGGACTGTCGGCTCGGTGGGTTGCCGGAGGGTCAGTCGGAGGCGGGCAGCGGCTTGGCCTCCTTGAGGACAAGGGGGGTGCCGCCCACGCCGAGGGAGCCGTCGCCGGGCTTGGTGCAGAGCAGCTCGAGGGTCTCGTCGTCGTCGACGTAGCGCTTGCCCAACTGGGTGCCCTCGGCGGCCGAGGCGTCGGGCGTGCCGCCTGATTCGGCGTCGCCGGGTGGGAGCATCGGACTGCCCCCGCACTCGAGGGCGGTGTCGCCGGGGGGTGCCTTCACGACGATGACCTCGGTGGTGCAGACCTGGCTGGCCCAGCGGCTGCCGGCGGAGAGTTCGGCCATGTGGGCACTCCTCGATGACGATGGTGGGACCGCATGATCGGCCATGAAGCACCCCGGGCGCCACTCCGGTCCGGGGGATCCGTACGATCGACGGCGCATGGACGAGACGTCGGCGCTCCGGGAGGAGCTCGTGGCTGCGGTGGCGGACCCCGTCGATGACGGCGCGGCCTGGGCGGCCTCCGGCGGGATGGCCCTGACCGGGCCGGTCGACAGCCCGGCCCGCCAGGTGCCCTGGCCGGTGGCCACGGGGCTGGCTGCCGCCGCCGGTGCACTGGCACGGAGGACCGCGAGGCCCTGCCGGCCCTGTTGGAGGCCACGGTGGAGGTCGACGACCACCGGGCGGTCCGCCGGCTGCTGGCGGGCCGGACCGGAACCTGGCTGGCCGAGCGGGCTGACCTCCTCGGCGTGCCCCTCGGGGTGCCGGGGACCGCACCCTCCGGGCCGTTCGGGCTGCTGGCCGAGGGCGCAGCAGTGGAACGGCGTGGTTCGCCGATCGTGGTCGAACTGGGTTCCCTGTGGGCGGCACCGCTCTGCGGGGACCTCCTCCGGCGGGCGGGGTGCCGGGTGGTGAAGGTCGAGTCGACCGGTCGGCCCGACGGGGCCCGACGGGGACCGGCTCGCTTCTTCGACCTCCTCAACGGGGGCAAGGCCTCGGTCGCCGTCGACCTCGGCACGGCATCCGGCCGGGAGGTGCTGGGCCGGCTTGTGGCCGGGGCCGACGTGGTCCTGGAGGGGAGCCGGCCCCGGGCCCTGGTCCAACTCGGCATCTGCGCCGAGCGGGAGGTCGACCGTGGCGCGGTCTGGGTGTCGATCACCGGCTACGGCCGGACGGGTCCGCGCTCGAACGGGGTGGCCTTCGGCGACGACGCCGCCGTGTCCGGGGGGCTGGTGTTGGACGAACCGGCGGGGTTCATCGCCGATGCCGTCGCCGATCCGGCAACGGGGCTGGTGGCGGCAGCGGCCGTCCTCGCCGCCCTCCGGGACGGACGGGGCGCCCTGCTGGACCTGCCGCTGGCGGGCGTGGCCTCCTGGCTGGCCCGTGGTGCGCCGGTCCCGACCGGCCAGGTCGGCGTTGCCGTCGCACCACCTCGGGCACGCCCGGTGGAGCTGGCCGGACCGGGCCTCGGCGCCGACTCGGCCGACGTTCTCATCTGACGGAGCGTCAGGCATACAGTGGACCCGTGAGCGACGACATCGAGATCCCCGTCGAGTCGGGCCCGAGCCAGGAACTGGCCGCAGAGCTGGACGAGCGAGCGGCCGACGGCCGGATGCCGGGCCGCCGGGGCCTCGCCACCCGCCAGCGGCTCCTCGACGCCACCGCCGAGCAGTTGGAGACGGTCAGCTACCGGGACCTGAAGGGTCCTCGTCCTGGCGGCGGCCCTGACCGAGGCCTGGCACGAGGAACTCGAGGCCCTCGTCGCCAGACGCGACTGGTCGGGCGACCCCGCCGGAGCCGCCCACGAGGTCGTGGAGGGCTTCCTGACCTTCTGGACCGACCACCGGGCGATCCTCAAGGTGCTGGACCTGGCCTCCATGGAGGGCGACCTCCGATTCCGCGACCTGCGAACCTGGCTGCTCAACGGCGCCACCGAGGCGCTGCGCGACCTCGCCACCACCCACGACAGCGGCTACGACCCGAAGGCGACCGCCGGCATCGTGGTCGCCATGCTGGCGCACGTCGCCAACCACCGACCCGGCCTCGAGCGCTGGGGCGTCGACCACCACGCCCTCGTGGCCACGATGGCCGGCATGCTGCGCCACGCCGTCGCCGGCTGAGGCGCTCCGCGACCACGGGGTCGCCCCGGGGCGCACCGCTACCCTGCGTCGCGTGACTGACCGCGTCCGCTTCGCCCCCTCGCCGACGGGCTACCTCCACGTCGGCAGCGCCCGCACGGCGCTGTTCAACTGGCTGCACGCCCGCGCCACCGGCGGCACCTACGTGCTGCGCATCGAGGACACCGACGCCGAGCGCAACCGGCCCGAGCTCACCCGGGCGCTGCTCGACGAACTCGAGTGGCTGGGCCTCGACTGGGACGAGGGCCCCCACCTCCAGTCCGAGCGCCGGGACCGCCACCGGGAGGTCGTCGAGGACCTGCTGGACCGGGGCCTGGCCTACCTCTGCGACGCCGACAACGCCGAGGTGGCGGGCACCTCGCTGGTCGACGGCCTCGCCGTGCGCTTCCGGATGCCGGACGACCGGACGGTCGCCTTCGACGACGTCGTCCGCGGCAACGTCTCCTTCGACACCGCGGACCTCGAGGACTTCGTGGTCTGGCGCTCCAACGGCACACCGATGTTCCTGCTCGCCAACGCCGTCGACGACGCCGACATGGGGATCACCCACGCCATTCGGGGCGAGGACCTGCTCTCGGGCGTGCCCAAGGTGCTGCTCCTGCTGGACGCCATCGGTGCCCCACGGCCCACCTACGCCCACCTGCCGCTGCTCGTCAACGCGTCCCGCCAGAAGCTGTCCAAGCGACGGGACGACGTGGCCATGGGCGACTTCCGGGAGCGGGGCTACCTGCCGGAGGCGATGGTCAACTACCTCGCCCTGCTGGGCTGGGGGCCGCCCGACGACATCGAGGTCCGACCGCTCGAGGAGATCGTCGAGCTGTTCCGCATCGAGGACGTCAACAAGGCGGCCGCCTTCTTCGACCTCCGGAAACTCGAGCACGTCAACGCCAGCCACCTCCGGGGCCTCGACAAGGCCACGTTCGTGGAGCGCGTGCAGCCGTGGCTGGACGAGGCGCCGTGGGCGCCCGAGGCGTTCGACGCCGGCGTCTTCGACCGCATGGTCGACCTGGTCCAGGAGAAGTTGCGCACGCTGGCCGACGTCGTGCGGTTCGTCGACTTCCTCTTCCTCGAGGAGCCGGCCGACGACCCGGAGTCGTGGCAGAAGGTCATGGTCGACGGCCCCTCGGCGGCCGAGGTGCTCGACGGGGCGGCGACCGCCCTGGCCGGGTGCCCATGGGAGTCCGAGGCCGTCAAGGACGCCGTCGCCGAGGTGGGCGAGGCGCTGGACCTGCGGCTGGGCAAGGCGCAGGCACCCGTCCGGGTGGCCGTCACCGGTCGGACGGTCGGCCCGCCGCTGTTCGAGGCCATGGCCGAGTGCATGGGAGGAACGCCCCACCCTCGTCGTCGGGGTGACGCACGCCCCACCCCATCACCCCCCGGTCGCCCGCCGGAGGCTTGGGCCGACCCGTTACGCTGACGCCGCCCTCCGGGGCCCACCTTCGGGGGTGGTGTAATTGGCAACACAGCTGGTTCTGGTCCAGTCATTGAGGGTTCGAGTCCTTCCCCCCGAGCCATCCGCGGCCACCGCGGACGAGAGGCGGCCTGCCGGGCCGTCGCTACACTGATGCCTCCCACGGGCACGATCTCCGGGTCGCTCGCGGGGCGTCACCTGGCCCCGTTCGTCTAGAGGCCCAGGACGCCAGGTTCTCAACCTGGTAACACGGGTTCGAATCCCGTACGGGGTACCACCGGGCCGGTCCGAATGCGGACCGGCCCTTTGCCTGTCCGGAGGGGTTGCCTGTCCGGAGGGGTTGCCTGTCCGGAGGGGTTGCCAGTCGGTGTCGGGACGACCGTGGGCCCGCCGGCCGGTTCAGCCCCGGTCGTCCGGTCGTACCGCCACGCGCACTGCCGGCATCCACCGGGGTCCGGCGGTGGCATCGATCCTGGCCACGAAGGCGTCGTGGTGGGGCTCGACCAGTTCACAGAACCGGCGGGTCGCCTCCTCGCCGACCGCCATCCACGCCGTGCTGGTGAGGTCGTCGGTCCGGTCCTCGAGGCCCTGCCGGAAGCGGCGGCCCTCGTCGGTCAGGGCACCGTCGGCGGCCAGGCCCCGGGACTCCAGGCGGCGCCATCCCGCCGCCACCCCAGCGTCGTCATGGCCGCGGCTGCGGACGATCCACTCCTCGCCGCCGTACTCCTCCGGATCGACCATGGCGGAGTGCAGCAGTCCGACCTCCACGGCGTCAAGGCCCTCGGCGGCACACAGCACCCAGTGGTTGTCACCACGGAGTTCCCGCAGGCAGTTGACGGCCAGCCACGCCGACAGCGCCGAGTCGGGATCCTCAGGGCGGGGCCGGTCGCGGTGGGCGGCGAACATGGGTCGGGCCCCCGCGTGCACCGAGTCCACCCCGCGCCAGAGCACCCCCGCGAGTTCCCCGAGTGCCTCCGGCAGGCCCGGCGCGATCTCGGCCAGGCCGGGTTCCACCGCGGCATCGCGGACCGCCAGGACCGACGCCTCATCGGTGGCGCCACGCATCAGTTCCAGCACCGCCGCGATGACCTGCGGGTGGATCGAATAGGTCGCCGCGGCCGCCGCTGCAGGCGTGGACCCCTCCAGCGCTGCAAGCCGCCACGCCAGGACCCAACCGGTTCCGTTGGGAACGCCGATGGCCTCGTAGGCGGCGACGGCGCGCCGGTCCCACATCATCCAGCCGACCAGGTCGTGGCACGCCAGCCCGGTCCGGGCGGTGAGCGCCCTCCAGTCGGTCATCCTCGCCGTGCCTCCAATGGTCAGCCTTCCCGACCGGACCGTGGTCAGTCCAGCAGGTGGCGGACGTGGGTGGTCTCGTTGACGCAGCGAACGGTGCGGATCCCGTTCGGCGAAGCCGTGACGCGCATGATGCCGCAGTAGTCGTGCATCAGGCGGAACGGGTCGTCGTGCCCCAGGATGGCTTGCAGGAACACGCTCATCACCATGCCGTGGCAGACGACCACCACCGTGCGTCCCCGGTTGCGTTCGATGATCCCATCGAACGCCTCCAGCACCCGGACTCGGAAGGCGGGATAGTCGCCCCCGAAGACCGACTCCCGGTCGGCGAGGAACTCCTGGACGATCTCGTGGTCGCGGGACATCTCCTCGGCCGGCACGTACAGGGAGCGGTGCCGGTCAGACTCCTCGAGGCCCTCGAGGGCCTCAGGTGCCAGGCCCAGTCGCTGGACCAGCGGGTTGGCTGTCTCGAGCGCCCGGCGCATCGTGCTGGTCACGACGTGGTCGACGTCCTCGCCG
>LULR01000394.1_pt1 | contig 13764 bp, 11 predicted proteins | sample 729471 | NCBI WGS metagenome assembly LULR01 (sample SAMN03860284, study PRJNA289734) | marine metagenome | biome: seawater column; feature: ocean; material: water; isolation source: Red Sea water column Station 108 - depth 500m | place: Saudi Arabia: Red Sea | collected 2011-10-15 | depth 500 m
GACAGCGTCACCGGGCGGCCATCAAGGCCTGTGTCCGCGAAACATTGGCCGAGGAACGGGTGAGGGAAGCAGCGCAGCGCAACGTAACAACCACGACATGCAGATCACGGTCCTTGCATGATTATGTCCGCTGGGTTGATCCCTTTGAACCTGTCCAGTCTAAACCCAGGAAGAAAAACACAGGTCCTTATTACTAAAGAAAGTTTCATCTCAACATCCCTCGTGGTTGGTGGTAAGAAAAGAATAGAAAATTAAATTAAATCTTTAATTTTAAATCTCTGAATTTTTCCTGAAGGCCCTTTAGGTAATTCATCTAAAAAATGAATTTTGCTAGGAGTCTTAAAATCCCCTAAATATTTCCTACAGTGTAAAATAAGATCTTCTGATTTTAATGACATTTTATTCTTTACAACTACTCCAGCTTCGATTTTCTCTCCATAATGACTACACGGCATAGCAAACGCAGCAGCTTCTATCACATCTGGATATTGATACAGTACATCGTCAATTTCCCTAGGTGAAATATTCTCACCTCCTTTGATTATTAATTCTTTTATACGTCCACGAACAAAAACATAATCTTCGGAATCCATAATCGCTAAATCACCAGTTAAAAACCAATCTTCAATAAAACTCTTTTTTGTTTCCTCGGGATTTTTATAATACTCCTTCATAACATTGGCCCCCTTAACGCAAATTTGACCAACAGTGTTTCTTGGAACGTCTTGTAATTCCGAGTCTACGATTTTCACTTTATTGCCATAAGGTATACCCGGTGATCCATACTTAATTTTACCGGGAGGTAAAGGATTGGATAGAATCGGAGCACACGTTTCTGTTAATCCCATTGTTTCAATCATAGTTATCTTAAATTTTTCTTCAAACTGTCTATGCGTTTCTGGTGCTAGAGCTGCTGAAGCACTTCTGCCAAATCGTACGTGGGATAAATTTAAACTGTTAATTTCTTCTGCAGAAAATTTATTTAATAAAGAACTTATAATAGTGGGAACAATACTAAACCACGTACAATTGAAAGTACTAATAAATTTCCAAAAATTGGTTACAGAAAAACGTTCGCATAAAATTAAGGAACTCTGGCTGACAAGCGGACCCAACACAGTTACTACTGCACCATTTATATGATACAAAGGCAATACGCATAAAGCGCGATCATTTGTTTTGAGTTTATGAGAAAGAGCAACATTTTTGCCTCCAGCAAGTATATTTTTATGTGAAAGCATAACCCCTTTGGGCTTGCCTGTCGTTCCCGATGTATACATAAGTAATGCTGGGTCATCTTGATCAATTTTCCATATTTTTTCGTTATTAGTTCCTTCTAATTGATCAACAAAAATATTTTTATCAATTTCAATAATCTCGATATTACGAGAAACATTAGCAATAATTTTTTGAGCTAAATCAATATATTTTGAAGAAACAAAAAGAATTTGTGCACCTGAATGATTTACCACATAAGATAGTTGTTCTTCTCCAGCAATAAGATTCAAAGGTACTTGAATCATACCTGAGTACATAATTCCCAACATAAGCTGAATGCTACTTAAGGAGTTTTCTATTAGGGTACAAATAATTGAACCTTTTGTTTGATTTTTCTTGGAAGTTAAAAATAGATGTATTTTATCTAAATTTTTTCTCAAACTTTCATTAGAAATTTTTATATTAGAGTGTGGGCAAATAACAAAATCTTCTTTAGTTTTTTGTAACTCATTATAATAAATATAATCTCTTACTGTTTGCAAAAGTTTTTCACTCATTCATCTAATAAATCTAAATCATTCGGATGATGTTTGTTACAGTAGTTTTCAAAATACTCTTTAAGTATAGGTTCTCTGCCAGAAACCTCAGTTGAAATTTTGGTAATATTAATAAAATGTTTATAATTCAAATTATCATCAATGCTATTTCGTCCCCATGTGCCACACCCCATAGAAAGAGAAAATGGCAATCCATTGGTAAAGCTACCTCCAGTAGCAAACGTATGAGCTTGATTAACTATGACACGGCATACAGGAAGCTCTAAGCCCAACTCCATACTTCTGCTTGTATCTTGGGTGTAAATACCAATTGAATGTCCTTTCCCTTGATAATTCAATATTTTATTCGAAATACTTTTTGCATCATTAAAATCTTCAGCTTTATAGATTGATAATACTGGAGAAAGTTTTTCTCCAGAAAAAGGATAGTCTGTTCCTATTCCTTGTTCTTCGACAATTAGAAATTTTATTTTTTCAGTGTGATCATTTTTTAAATCTATTTTTTTACAAAGAGTAAATGCGGATTTAGCTAAAATATTTTTATTTAATTTTCCATTGATCCACAAAATATTTTGAAGTGATTTTTTTTGATCGGCGTTGAGGAGTATTCCATCTTCTAAATTTAATAATTTGATGAATTCATCATAAACTTTTTTTATGACAACTAAGTTATTTTCTGAAGAACAACTTGTAGCGTGATCAAAAGTTTTGGATAGTTTAATTTTTTTTGCTGCATCTTTTAGATCGCACGTCTCATCAACAATAACGGTAACATTTCCTTGACCAACTCCTATTGCTGGTGTCCCGCTAGAGTAGGCTTCCCTCACATTATTTTGTGACCCTGTAACAATAACAAGATCAACCTGTTTCATTAACTCTTTTGTCAAATCTTTGTTTACAGGGGAAGGGAGTGTTTGTATTAAATTTTTAGGTGCACTAATTTTATCTAATTCATTATTTATAAAATTTAATAGTTCCTGAAAAACTATTTGACCAGAAGGCGAAGGAGAAATAATAATTGCATTTCTTCCCTTAAGAGCATTCAAAATATTATTGATTGGAGTTGCTGCTGGGTTGGTTGAAGGTGTAACTGCGGCAACTACACCCACTGGTCTTGCTATTTCTATAATTCCAGCTGTTTTATCTTCCTTAATGACGCCTACAGATTTTGCTTGTTGTAAGTCTCTCAATAATCCTAATGTTTTTCTTCTATTCTTTATTATTTTATCTTCCAATTTACCTAAATTGGTGGTGTTTACCGAAAGTTCTGCAATTAATTTATTATTTTGAGGATTACAAATAGCCCATGCTACAGCAGTTATAACTTCATTTACTTTTTCTTGATTGTATTTTTCAAAATCTAATTGAGCAATTTTTGCTTTTTGAACAAGCATGCCAATTGTTTTTGTTAAAGGAGTATCTGCGGTCATTAAATTTTCGTATTAAATATTATATTCACCCCCTTTACTTATATCACAAGGGGGTGAAATTCTTATTTTAATTAATAATAATTATTCAGGTGATAATCCAGCTAGAAGTTCAGTTAGGTAAGCTTGTCTTTCAACCCACATAGCTTGCACTTCTTCACGAGACATAATTCTTATAGGAGAACCGCCAGCTTTCATCTTACCTAATGTTTTTTTATCATTAAACATTAAAGGAACTTTTTCAGCAAGAAAATCAATTATTTCTTGAGGAGTTCCTTTTGGAGCCATGATGCCTCTAAAGTTGACACTCGAATTATCAACGTCAACACCTTGTTCTTTAAATGTAGGAACATCAGGTAAAAAAGTTGCTTCTCTTTGAAGATCCGCGATAGCTAAGATTTTTAAATCATTTTGACTTCTGTAAGCATCAGAAAGATTGTTAAATCCCGCCATTACCTGACCTCCTTTAACCGCTGTTAAAGCTGGAACGCCTCCCGTGTGAGGGACATATGTTAGTTCCAAGCCACTAGCTCTTTGAAATTGTAAAAAAGCTATATGATGTCCTACAAATTTTCCTGCGCCCGAAAAAGTTACTTTCCCTGGATTGGATTTTGCATAACTCATTAAGTCATCTAACGTATTAAAGTCACTGTCTTTACCAACAATTAATACAGCTGGATCCGCTCCCCAATTAGCAATTGGCTCAAGATTATCAATATTGTATTCAGTATCATCAAAAACAATTGATTGGGAAATAAAATGTGGAACATTATAAGCAGCTAAATCATAACCATCATTACGTGCTTTAGATGCAAACCAATTCCATCCAACTTTTCCACCAGCCCCAGGTTTATTAATAATAACAATAGGTTGTCCAAGATAATTTGTCTTTGGATGTGCTGCCATCATTGTTACTAATCGTGCTTGAAAGTCTGTTGCTCCTCCTGGATTATAAGCAACAACTACACTGATTGGTCTATCAGGATACTCTGCGGCTATAGAAACCGCACTTCCCAAAGAGAATGTTAAAATCAGTGTTATACTTAATAATATTTTTTTAATTAAGTTAAATTGTATACGCATTACTTCCTCCGAAATTAAATATAGTGAATATACATTAAATTTTTTATATTTAATCAAATTTATTCATTTATTTGTATAAGTTTGTAAATAATTGAACTAAAATATTGTAAATCTGCAAATATTTAATCAAGAAATTTATTTGTTTTAATATATAAGATTGTTCTAGGAAATGTTTCTACAAATAAACTAAAATAAAAAAAATCTTGGTACTTGTACTTTTAACAGAAAAGTAAATAAAAAATATATTGCCAACATAAATACAGCGCTAATTAAAAGAAAAAAAATAATTTTTTTCATATCTTTTTTTTCTGGATAATAAAAATAGCTTATTGTTAAAAACATCAAGGATGCACATAAATAAAATCCTAAATTTTCTCCCAATAGGATAAAGATAATAATTAAAATAAAAAATGGAGTTAGTTTTGCAATATTAATCTTTTTTATGGGATGATTTTTTCCATAAAAATGTTGAATAAGCAATAAGAGAGATAGAAACAACATTATGGAAGTGATTATTCTGGGAAAAAAGTAAGCATCTGGATGACCGCCACTAAATGATGCGACAACTAATAGTATGGATAAGGAAATTGCTACAAGAACACTGGCAATATTTTTTATATTAATCATTTTTCTTCTTTTGTTTTATATCGCTGTAAACACCATACAATACTGAAATTATACAAAGAGATATGATGGTTAAATTTAATGGCCCAGATGTTAAATAATCGAAAAGTCCATTTTGCGTACTAGCAATAATTTTGGCTTGATTAAAGTTTATCTCTGCGATCGGTCCAAGTATTATTCCCAAAACTATAGGCGCAGCAGTAAAGCCGAATTTAGATAAAAAAAACATTGCAGATCCCAGAAAAAGCATCACTATTACATCTGCAAAATTGTGTTGAACACTATATGTTCCAAAAATTGCAAGTATAGTAATTGCGGCAGCCATATAATTTGCTGGGATTTTTAATACATATTTTGCTAAACCACTTATATATAATCCAAAGATTAACATCATAATCTGGGCGACTAGAAGAGAATTGATAAAAGTCCACGTAGTTTCAGCATAGATTGTAAATAAGCTTGGTCCTGGAAACATGCCATGGATTAAGAGTCCTCCTATTAATACCGCAGCAGTTGGACTTCCTGGTACGCCGAGAGTAAGCAAAGGTACCAACGAAGGTCCGACCATTGCATTATTCGCAGACTCTGCTGCAATAATTCCATCGGGTTCGCCTTTTCCAAATTTTTCTTTGTTGGAGCTTGTTTTTTTTATTTGATCATAAGAGACTAAACCAGCGATCTGACCCCCGGCTCCAGGTATGAGTCCTATAATTATTCCGGTTATACTTCCTGCTGTCAGAGCTTTGATTCTTGAAAGGTTGTATTTCAAAGATTCAAACAAACTTATCTTTTCCATAGGAAAATGATCAACTTGACTTTGTTTATCTTCTAACATTGAAAGAACTTGAGGTATTGCAAACAAACCTACTAGAGCTGCAATGATATTTATACCCCCAGAAAAAATTGGATTATAAACAAATCTTTCTACGCCAAGCACCATGTCATAGCCAATGGTGGCCAACCACAAACCAATTGCTCCGGAGAACAGTCCTTTTACTATTGATTTTGAGTCAAGTGAGGAAATAACTGTCACGCCAAAAATAGCTATCCAGAACATATGAGAAGGACCAAACTTTAAAGCAAAATCAGCTAAAATAGGCGTGAAAAAAATTAAAATGAAGATTCCTAGAACACCTCCTACAAATGAACTTATAAAGCAGTAATGCAGAGCTTCTTTTGATCTTCCTTGTTGTGCCATAGGGTAACCGTCCATAACAGTAGCTATATTTGCTGGTGCTCCAGGAATTTTTAAGAGTATTCCGCTAATTGCTCCCCCAGCCACAGTGGCGGTATATACCGCTCCTAACATAATTAATCCTTGTTCGGGCAACATACGAAACGTAAAAGGAATCAATAATGCAACAGCCATTGTTGGACTTAATCCAGGAGCCGCGCCCATTAACAACCCTCCTATTGTGCCTAAAGCAAGAATTAAGAGGTTTGTGAAAGTAAATACATTTTCAAAATAATATATAAATTCCATACGATAAAACCTTTAACTAATTAAATTTAAGCAAAAAAGATTAAAAGTAAATCTCTTTCTCAACATCCCTCGTGGTTGGTGGTAGGGTAATTTTATAGGTCTTATTGACATGTCTGGTTTAAAAAAAGTTCATATTCGAGGAGCAGATTCTCCTTCTGTGGTGAATCATATTATAACTCGTAATATGTTAAATGTTAATGTTGGACAATCCTGTTATGGAACAATTCTAACAGAACAAGGATCATATTATAACTCGTAATATGTTAAATGTTAATGTTGGACAATCCTGTTATGGAACAATTCTAACAGAACAAGGAAAAGTTTGTGATGATGCTATCATTTACAATAACGGAAATAATGAATGGCTCTTGGTTCATGGATCAGGTGGGAGCATGGAAAAACTTCAAGGGTCTTCAGTTGGTAAGAATGTTGATATTCAGTTCGATGATGATTTACATGATCTTTCCTTACAAGGACCAAAAGCTCTAGACTTTTTAAACCAATACACACCAATTGACCTATCAAGTATAAAATACTTTAATCATCAACACACTGAAGTCTTTGGTCATAAATGTATTCTTTCTCGCACAGGTTACTCTGGTGAGCGAGGGTATGAAATTTTTGCAAAAGCAGATGTCATTGGTGATATTTGGGATAACATAGTTGGACTAGGAAAAAATTTAGGATTTATGCCATGCTCTTTTACAAGTTTAGATAAAGTACGCGTGGAAGCTGCTTTGTTATTTTATGGGTATGATATGACAACCGAACATACACCATGGGAAGTGGGTTTAGGATGGACAATAAATCGCAATAAAAATGACTTCCAAGGTAAAGAAGCTGTCTTTGCATCAGAAGGTAAAGAGCGTTTCAAAATGGTTGGTCTAGAAATTAATCATAACGATGCTTTAGCAGGTGGTGAAAAACTTAAAAAAGATAATGAAGAAGTCGGTGTAGTTAATAGCCCAGTTTGGTCACATCGAATGAAAAAGTCTCTTGCTCTGGCCCACATTCGTCCAGACCTCATTGAACCAGGAACTGAAATCAATGTATCAAGTGATAATATTAATTGCTCTGCAACAATCCAACATACTCCATTTTACGATCCCCAAAAAACTAAAACACATCTCTAACTTTTATCTAACATTCCTCGTGGTTGATGGTAGGATATGCTATAATTATTATAGAAAATAATTCTAAATATAACTAATATTTAGAAAATTATTATTAAATATATAATATAATCTTGTAATTTTAGAAAACAATTCTAAATATATGTTATTGCCTGATTTGATAGTCAGGTCGCACGCAAGTAATAAATTCAGCTAGAATGATGAATACCAAAAATCTTAACTCTTTAGTTTCCTTGTTAAACTTTATTTTATGTATTTAGATGCAGCAAATTAATAAAATATTTATCATACATGAAAATGACGAGTGGATAGAACCATTGCGAGTTCATCTATTTGATTTGCAAGCTCCATTTGAAGAGTGGCATATGGATAAGGTTAAGATCAATACTCTTAATAACCCTCCTATCGGTGTATTCTATAACCGTATGAGCGCTTCTTCTCACACAAGGGGACATCACTATGCCCCTGAATATACTGCCGTTGTGCTAAACTGGCTTGAATTCCATAACAGACGAGTGATCAATAATTCACGGGCATTAAGTGTGGAGTTATCGAAAAGTCTACAATATAGTGAATTGCAAAAGGAGGGTATTCAAATACCCAAAACCGTTTATGCTACGGGAAAAGCACAATTATTACATCTAGGGCAAAATTTTAAACTTCCTTTTATAGCAAAACATAACAGAGCAGGCAGAGGACTTGGCATTAGATTGTTTAATGATTATACTGGTTTTGAACAATATGTTACCAGTGATGAATTTGAGGAATCAAGGGATGGGATAACCCTTTTACAAGAATACATTAAGCCTAAAACAGACACGATTATACGAACAGAGTTTGTTGGTAGTCAATTTCTCTACGCAGTACAAGTTGATACGAGCAAAGGATTCGAGTTATGCCCCGCAGATGCATGCAATTTGGAAGATGAATATTGTCCTGCCAATGCGACGGGGAATAAATTTATGATTTTAGAAAATTTTTCAAATCAGATACTAGATAAGTATCAAAGAGTTTTAAAAAATAATGATATTGAAATTGCTGGTGTGGAATTTTTGGAAAATGATAAAGGAGAATTATTTACTTATGATATCAACACCAATACTAACTATAACTCTATTGCGGAAAATTTAAGTGATTTAAAAGGTATGAAATCTATTGCCGATTTTTTAAATAGTGAACTACAAAAGGTAAATTGAAAAATTGTTAGTTAACACCCCTCGTGGTTGGTAGTAGGATTCACTGATGTATGTCAAAGCATCCTTCGTGGTTAGTGATAAGACAAATTAATGAAAAAACTATCAGTGCTAAACTTAGATATACTAAAGCGGACTCCACTTTTCAAAGATAGAATAATACGAAGTCAAGTTTCTCTTTCCAATTCCTTCGGGGCGTGTTGTAAGAAAGTCACATTAGATGACAACAGCCAATATGTTGTTAAAGAGCTTGTAAAGCGCAGCGATGCTTACAATTCAATATTGTATGAAGGAAAATGTCTAGAATTTATGAGCGGGAAGTTCCCCAATCTTTTTCCTAGAGTTTTGTATCTAAAGGATAATCTTCTTGTAATGGAATTCATCGATCACAATAAAATTAAAGATGAAAAATCCGAACAAGATCTAGCCTGTCAACTGGCAAGGATTCACCAGGTAAAGAATGATCGCTTTGGTTTTGAATTTGATTCACCCATTGGTGGGTTAAGACAACCCTCAAGCTTGGAAAAATCATGGGTAAGCTTCTATGCGAATAAGAGACTGAACATGATTTTTGAATTAATCAATGCAACCAATCCGATGCCTGATGCAATAAATAGAGGAATAGAAAGACTATTAAAAAATTTGAAAAACCTTATCCCTGATACCCCGCAGCCATCCCTTATTCACGGTGACCTGTGGGAGGGGAACATTCTTTTTCATAACGGCAAGCTTGCGGGACTCATTGATCCTGGGATCTACTATGCACATTATGAAATGGAAATCGCTTATCTTGAGTGGTTTAAGTATATCAGTAAAGATTTTTATCAATACTATTCTGAATATAATCAACTTAGTAAAGACTTTATGAATTATTCAGAAGTGTATCAACTGTATTACTGCCTCTTGAATGTTCATCTTTGGAGCAGGGACTATATACGAAATACAGCAGAGCTTGTTAGAAAATTTAATTAACCCCTCAACATCCCTCGTGGTTCATCATAGTTGACTACCTAATAAAATGTCTAATCTACTAAATATTTCCATTTTTTCTCTTTCAGTGTCAAAGCAGTAACATTGTAATCACACACACCATCAGAAAAAATCCTTTCTAGCTCTTGTTTCCAGCGATTCATATCAATAGGTTGATAGAGACCCTTATCCAAAGCTTCTGTTATTGAAATTGTGAAACATTTGAATATATTACCTTTAATGTCTTCACCTGCAATCATACGAGAAGTCATGTATGCAGGATAAACCCCTGTGCATAAACCTTGTTTGCGATCATTCCATTTGCCGTCCCAGACCAAATTACCGAAAGCAATAACACCGCCTTTATTGTCAAAACAAGTATCAACAGCTTCAGGAGGGCGATTTTCTGCAACTGACAAAAATAAATTATTTCGAATATTGTACATCCACTTGTCAATAATTTCAAAAGCATAATGAGTCGGATCGTATTCCTTGTGACTAACCCAAATAGGTTGATTTTCTGCAATCCCTCCGGCTTGTTTTATTCTGGCTCTAGTAGACAAAGAGGCCGATATGTGGTGCATGTCCAGTTTATCCTCAAGGTAATGTCTGATATCGATAACGGGGATATTAATTCTACCAAGAAATACATGACCAGAATTGATGATTGCCTCTATAGCTTGCTTATTGCCTTTAGTTCGTGGTGCTACTGAATTATCGGTAAGATTATAATGGGTCATATTATGATGACTCCATAAGGAAGCACTAAAGAAAATTTTACCCTCTGCTGTTCGTAATAAATTTTCTGGATTGTGTTCTGATTGAGATTTCCAACCTCCAATATACTGATTGAGATGTAAAAATTGTTGGGGACTAATAAAGCCACTCTTCAAGGCTGCTAAACCGTACTGTACTCCAACATTGTCCCATATGGAATTGGCATATCCCATGTTGTCCGTACCATAGAATAATTTAAGATCGTCCCAATGCGTCCAATTTGAGAGTTCATACACAAGGTCCGCATATTCATTTTCTCGGTTATGATATGTTGGATTGTTTATCAGGGGAGTAAGTCCACGCCAGGCAGCGGTACACTCAGTGGAGCCTTGATATGGCTTTTGAAAATTTCCAGTCAAAAACAAAGCCATTCGCCTTACGAACAAGTATTCCTGCTCTATATCATTGCTAGCATGCAAACCAATAATTTTTTCTCTATTACTTGCCAATTGCCATAATTGATTATCTGAATCAGAAACATCCATGTAGTATTCCAATAGTTCACAATCGAGTGCATAAATAATTTGTGTAACCATGTCAGGGTAGGAATAAAGGGGAAGAATAGCATCTAATATATCTTTGCTATTTTGTGCAATGAGGTATTGTTGTACCGCCCCGCCCGATCCACCTACGCCCACAGTATAAAGCGGCTCCCCGTACAGACTAATAAACTGTTGTTTTACCCTACGGGCTGTGTCTTCTGCCAGTCGTATGTTGTAATGATTCCCAGTTTCATTTCCTGTTGAATGGGCAATTGCGTATCCTTGAGCCAATTGGTCGTAACGGGCATTTAATATTTTATTAGGGTTGAAGTTTCCCTGATATTTACCAATTCCAACACCTCCACGAAACTGATATATCAACCGTTTGTTCCAATAGGATGGGTCAGGTAAGTGTAGAGTTTTATTAAGAGTAACGTTTTCTAGAGGACCTTTAATCGCCGCTATGGCGTAAATAAACCTATTAATGGTGCCTGTTTCCAGTCTTACAATAAAATCAACAATTTCTGTTCCTAATGTGATCTTTGCGATATCCCCGTTTGCTTCTGAGAGAGGAAAAAAATGCCTGGTATTTTTTCGATTATATAGATAACTTACTTGTGTTGGGAACATGCAGTCCTTACTGTAACCAACAATTTCATTGGTCTTATTGTTATTCTTATCTAGTTGATAAATAGGGATACCCACACCTTTATAATTGTCTATTAATGGTTGCTGAAAAGAAAAGAAATTTTTACCGCATTTAAACGGATACTGAAGAGGTATATTGTAATTGTTATTCAATGGGCCAACTTTTCCAATCCTAATGGGATACTGAAATAAATCTGCTTTAAGGCTTAATTTATTATTTTCTCCAAGAGGGAGGGGAGAGATGTTGGATTGATTAGTATAGTAATCAGGCAATCCAATAACTTGGATAGCAGATTTCTCGTTTGCATTCATTAACACAGAAGTTAAAGCAAGCCCGCCAACCACCAGAATCAACGAAACAATCATTAATGACAATACGCCCTTGTTAGCTTTTAAAAACATAAATTAATTAAATAATAAACAGGTTAATAAATCTATTCCTATTTACAATATATTTGATCCCTCAATTTCTTTCTGTATAATTTTTCCTCGAAAACTATATTTGGTAAACTTAAAAAAATTTGGGGGATTGGTGCTATAAAACTAATTCAGTTTTTATAAATATTATGCAATGACAAAAATGATATTAATTCTAACTTATGCTATTGGTATTTATGCACTGCTTGTTTTGTTCCTTTTCTTATTTCAAAGGTCTTACCTCTATTTTCCTTCAAAGGAGAAAATTGACGTTTCGTATTTTATTGACAGTGGCTTAAAAGAAATTGAGCTTACTACATCGGATGGATTAATTCTAAAATCTTGGTTTAAAAAACCGAGTACACAAAATGGATATACAATTCTCATCTTTCATGGCAATGCAGGACATATTGGTCATAGGGTTGAGAAATTTAAACGTTTCATCACTGCTGGCTATGGTTTTTTATTTCTTGAATACAGAGGTTATGGAGGTAATCAGGGAAAACCTACAGAGGAGGGTTTATACAAAGATGCTCTTTCGGCACTAAAATTTTTATCAAAGCAACAAATTTCCTCTGATAAAACTATTCTTTACGGTGAATCCTTGGGATGCGGAGTAGCAGCAAGATTGTCCTCTGAGACTGCCTTTGCGGCCACGGTTTTAGAGGCCCCCTTTACGTCCATTGCTGACATTGCTCAGCGTCATTATTGGTATCTGCCCGCAAAATGGTTGGTGTTAGACCGTTATGACATTTTGAGGACAATAGTAAACATTAAATCACCTCTATTGGTGATACATGGAGAAAAAGACAATATTATTAATATATCATTTGGAAAAAAGGTATTTGATGCTGCCCCTCAACCAAAAGAGGCTTTATTTATTCCCAATGCTGGACACAACAATCTTTTTGAATTTAATGTTGAAGAAAAGTTATTGATTTTTTTAGAAAAACAAAAAAATTATTAATTACACTTTAATCTAGATTTTTGGTTGTGATTGTTATAGGTCTAGCAATACAATTCATTGTTAAAGTCTTGAAATTGTACTTAATAGAAATTTTTTAAAAGAAGGAGAAGATATGTTAGGAGAAAAGATTGGTTCGTTAACAGCAACTACGACAAACACACCGCTACCTGCAAATGGTGCTCTACCTAGATTTGAGACTAGAGCTGAAGGAAGTGGAACTTTAGCCGGAGCCGAAGTTCAAATCATTGCTGCTTACGGTTCTGATATGAGAGCAGATGGAACTCTTTATGGAGAATGCCCTAATCGAGGTACCATCATGGCGGCAGATGGAGTGGCAACATTTACAGCAACAGGCATTGGTAAATTTAATGAAGAAGGTGGTATAAACTTTAGAGGGGCTTGTTATTTTCAAACCTCAGCTCCATCGTTGTCGAGCCTTAACGGCAAATGTGTAGTTTATGATTGGGATGTTGATGCTGCAGGAAAAGCAACATGGGAACTTTGGGAGAAGAAATAGACCCCATCAACTTTTAAGTAAACTTCAAAATTACTTACAATAAACATTATTATAAGATAATAGCGGATATTTAATTCCGCTATTATAATTTATATAATATCTCTCAATAAAACAATTTTTTAACCTAAAATTAGTGTGCCATAAGTGTGGCCAAAAAACTCTATTAACGTTTTAGTTAATAGTGATACAAATACTTAAACGTTAAAAATATATTAATTTTTTGTATAATATTTTTATACTCAAAAGTTTAATAAATGATAATTATAAAC
>LULR01000325.1_pt1 | contig 13760 bp, 10 predicted proteins | sample 729471 | NCBI WGS metagenome assembly LULR01 (sample SAMN03860284, study PRJNA289734) | marine metagenome | biome: seawater column; feature: ocean; material: water; isolation source: Red Sea water column Station 108 - depth 500m | place: Saudi Arabia: Red Sea | collected 2011-10-15 | depth 500 m
CCACCCATTAAGACCTCTCCCTCAACGGTGTCACGTGTCGTTCCGGGCTCACTGTTTACAATTGCGCGGCTTGATTCTGTAAGGGCGTTTAATAGGGTTGATTTCCCAACGTTTGGGGGCCCGGCAAGGACAATAGTTGCCCCGCGATTTAACAACCGACCCACGCGGGAAGATTTTTTAAAATGTCGTACCTTTGAATAAATTGAATTAACCTCATCAATTAACCAAGAAGGAGGATCGTTGGGCCAATCTTCTTCGTCTATATCCATTTGGTGTTCCAACCGCCCCAAAAGAGAAATAAGGCTTGTGCGAATATTGTTTATAGAGCGGGATAGCGCGCCGCGTAATATTTTTTGTTGGTGCCGAGTGTTTTCAATAGATTTTGAATCTATAAGCGAAGCAACAGCTTCGACCTGAACCAGATCAAGCTTTCCATTTATAAAAGCTCTTTTTGTGAACTCACCCCCCTCTGCTGCTCGAGCGCCAGCAGCGCAGGCAGACGACGTAATATACTGTACGGTGGGGGGGTTGCCGTGTGAAGAAATTTCCACAACGTCTTCTCCTGTATAAGAGTCAGGTTTTTTGTAAACAGTAACCACGGACGTGTCTATGGTTTTTCCATCAGAGTCTATTATTGAGCAAACGGTTGCAAGGCGATTAGTAAAGCGCTGTTTTTTTGACAGGCGGCGTATAATAGAAAAAGACATAGGCCCAGTAATCCTGATAACGGCAACGCCACTATGGCCAAAGGGAGTTGCGGGGGCAACGATAGTGTCGCCCAGGGTCATTTTTTAATTTTCTTTATTGTTTTTGAAGGGCTTTTTTCTGGGCTAGGGGTTAGGTATTTTTGTTGAACAATTGACAAAACGTTGAAAACAGAATAATATAGATTTAGCCCTGACGGAAAAGTGTAAAAAATAAAAAGAAAAAACACGTTCATAAAATACATCATCATTTTTTGTTGTGCGCCGCCAGTGGGCGAGGCCATAAGCTTTTGCTGAAGAAACATTGTAGCCCCCATTAGAAAGGGCAAAACGTTTATGGGAAAACCGGCAATAGTGGTTAGGGTGTCTGGGACGCTTAAGTCTGTAATCCACCCAAAAAAGGGAGCACCGCGAAACTCGATTGTAGATCGAAAAATAGTAAAAAAAGCGATCAATATTGGCATTTGTAATAGCATTGGCAAGCAGCCCCCAAGGGGGTTTACTCCCTCAGCCTTAAACAGCTCTGCCTGTGCAGCGTTTAATTTTTTAGGGTCATTTTTATGTTTCTCTTTTAGGACCTGAATTTTTGGCTGTAGGTCCTGCATTCGTCGAGTAGACTGAAAGCTTTTTTTAGTAAGCGGGTTTAATAATATTTTTACAATAACGGCAAAAAGGATGATGACAAAACCATAGTTTGGAATTATTTGAAACATTTTTGTTAAAGACCACGTTATAAGCCGACCCAGTGGACGAATTGGGGCCCAGCCAAGGTTCATTGTGTCTTCCAAGCCAACGCCCAAAGAGCTAACCCTGTTATATTCTAAGGGGCCGATATATAGGCTAAAGCTGCCGCCCGCGGAAGTGTTTTGGTTTAGTTGTGTTGTAAACAAGGGACGATTTCCGTCAAGCAAACCAGAAACAATAGCACCAACGCCGGGAACCGACGGTATAATTGCAGAAATAAAATATTTAGTTTTTGTCGCGGTCCACCTTGTTGTGCCAGATTGTTTTTCTTCTGCGCCCGCGCCAGCTTCGGCGTTACCGCCCAAAAGCTCATCACCCAAAAGCGCATAGCCCTTAAAATATGTGTAGTCGTCCTTGATGTTTTTTTCTGATGGAGCTAAGCCTCCGGTCCAGGAAAGAGTGTAGCCCCCACGAGAAACGTATAGTTCGGGGCCCTCAAAAATAATTTCCAAATCAATTATATATGTATCTGGAAAAAAAGTTAGACTCTTTTTAATAGCGTGGCCGTTAAAAGATGTTTCAAAAACAATTGTTTGTTGTTTTTTGAGGATAGAACGTTGAGATCCCGGGCTGATAACGGTCCAAGGGTGATCTAAAGAAACGAGATCACCGTCCAAAGACACAAAATGAACAACAAGATTTTGAGTGTTCAGCGCATCAATAATATTTACATAAGAAGAATCGTATTTAATATAGTCCTTTAAAACAAAAGAGGAAAAAGAACCGCCGGACACGTTGCTGATTTCTGCCGAATAAAGACCGTTTTCTATGCTTGTGATCTTTATGGGAACAGCGGAGGTGCGGGAAGGGTCAACCAGGCCTAAAAGCTGATTTGTGGGTTCCGGCGCTTCTTTGTTTTTTTGCAACTCGCCAGGTGGTGGCGTAGACAAGCTGTCTAAGGGGGTCGGCCCTGGGGGTGGGGCAACAAGGCTCATGTACCAGGGGGTTAAAACGAGAATCACAGCAATTAAAGCAAAGGCGAAAAGAGTGTTTCGGTCCATCTATTTTTGTACCGGGTCAGGCCCGCCCAACGAGAGGGGATTACAGCGCAGGACGCGATTAATAGATAAAAACAAAGCCCGCGCAACCGGTAAAGACTCGAAAGCGTCAATACAATATTGTGAACAAGTAGGGTGAAACTTGCAATTTGAACCGAGCAAGGGAGAAAGGGCCGCACGATAGAGCTTAACTATATAAATGAAGAAATTGCGGACGATATTTCCTAAAAAAGCCATTTAAAGACGATTTTATGCAGAAAGCGCTTTTCTTCCGCGCCTTCTTCGGCGGGCAAGTACTTTTTTACCCCCAACAGTAGACATTCTTGAGCGAAAACCGTGTTTGTTTTTCCTTTTTCTTTTGCTAGGTTGATATGTGCGCTTCATAATTGCTCCAAAATTAGCCGATGAAGGTACCCAAGATTATTAAACAAGACAAAATGAAATGGACAAGGGAGCGTTGAACCACCACAATACAAAAAAGAAACGAAAATGAGTTTGTTGTGTTATAAAAAAACAGTTTAAATTGAGAAAGCCGCAACTGTGGAAAACATGTGGAAAACTTAAGGATGAATCATTTAGAACTTTGGAAAAAATCTAAAGAACAATTAAAAACCGCTCAACCACAACATGCATACTCCACCTGGTTTGATCCAATAAAATCAATAGGATTAAGCGAGGAAGAGCTTGTATTGGAGGTTCCTAACCAATTTTTCTTTGAATGGATACACACTCATTATAAAGACACAATAAAACAAGAGGTGGAGTCTGTTTACCGGGGGGAAGTTAAAATAAAATATACAGTTTCGCCCGAAGGAAGAAAGAGCGCGGTGCGTAAAAGCACAGAAGGCCAAAGCACGGCTAGAAACAACCAATATAATAACAATAAAAATAAACAATTAAATGAAAAATATACGCTCTCATCATTTATAGAGGGCTCAAACAATCAATTTGCGAAAGCTGCCGCTAATAATGTGGCTGAGTCACCAGGAAAGCAGTCTTTTAACCCCCTTGTAATCTATGGTGGTGTTGGTTTGGGGAAAACGCACCTTTTACACGCCATAGGAAACAAGGTTTTTAAAGGGGAAAAGAACAAGCGCGTCGTTTGTGCATCAAGTGAAAAATTTACTTTAGATTTTATATCCTCTATCCAGAAGAATCGAACTGTGGAATTTTCTAAATCTTATAGAAACACAGATATTCTTTTAATTGACGATATTCAATTTTTTCAAGGAAAAGAACAAACTCAAGAGCAGTTTTTCCACACGTTTAATGAGCTTTTTCAGGCAGGGAAACAAATTGTCATGACAGCGGACAGGTATCCCGGAGAAATGGTTGGTTTGCAAGACCGCCTTCTTTCTCGTTTTAGTTCGGGCCTTTCTGCTGATATACAGCCACCAGATTTCGAGACCCGCGTAGCTATTGTTATGGAAAAAGCTGAGCAGAACGGACTAAAACTTTCGTATGACATTATAGAGCTTATAGGCACACACATAAAAAACAACGTAAGAGAATTAGAAAGCACAATAATACGCCTTCTTGCACACTCCTCTCTGGCTAAAAAAGAAATTGATATTCACCTTGCAAAAAAGGTTGTTAAAGAGCGGCTCGGCTCAAGCGCTATTTATGATATAACTGCAGAGGAAATTGTTCGTCGTGTATCTGAAACAACACGCATAAAGGAAAAAGACATTGTGGGGACAAGTAGAAAAATGGAAATTGCTGAAGCACGCCAAATCTCAATTTATTTATGTCGCGAGATTTTAGGGACCCCATTGGTTAGCCTGGGAATGTATTTTGGCGGAAGAGATCATTCAACCATATTGCACTCATACAGAGTTATGGAAGATAAAACAAAAAAAGACCAACGAATTGGCAATCTTGTAAAGGAATTAAGGAGAGAGCTGTCTTTTTCCGCGAATTAAAAGGGGTTATTCTTCGTAGTCTTCTTGAAAATATTCACCATATCCTGGAAAATATTCGTCGCCGTAGCCTAAAGCATCAGGATCGTTTTCCATATAATAATCGGACATATCCGAATTGTCTTCGTTTTTTTCCAAAACACTATCGGCTGTTGGGGGGGCGGCGACGGGTGTGTGAGAACTTTTTTGTGTAATAGAGGCAGAAACCATTGGGGTTGTTTTTTTAAATAAAACACCCAGCAAAATAGAGAAAAAAAGCAATATTGTTGAATATGCTAGGCCCTCAGATTGAACATTCAGACCACCGAACATGTTTTGTTCTAAACCGACGTCTAAGAAGACCGAAAGGGCCAGGAGCGCACCAAAAACAATAATTATATTCCCAGTTATTTGAGGCCAGTAAGACTTCACAATGATAGTATAGATTAACCAGGAAGCAATCCCAAAAATTGATAAAAAGATTCCCAAAACGTAATTTTCGGAAAAAACAGCAAAAAACAAAGCAGCGGCGGCTGCACCAGGGACTAGGAGCCCAACAAAAATTTTAATGTTTTCACTCATAATAAAAAAACACCCTAATCATAAGAAGAACTTTAGATTTCTCTTCGGAAAATTGCCCCCACATGAAATGAAATGCAAGGGTTTATACTTTTAACGATGTATAAAACATCTGCTGTAATTTTCTGTCTTTAGATCGATCTGTTATTAAGCACATGGACGAAACAACTAAAATTGGCGTTGTTGGCTTAGGCCATCTTGGACATCACCACACAAAACACTTTTCAAGGCTTGGTTGCTCGAAACTTGTGGGTGTTTATGATGTTAATAAACAAAAGCGCACCGAAACAGCATTAAGGTTTAAAACAAAACCTTTTGAATCTCTTGAGAAACTATTGGAGAAAGTAGACGCCGTCTCTATTGTAACGCCCACGCGGAACCACAGCGAAACTGCGAAAATTTGTATAGAAAAAGAAAAACATGTTTTTATTGAAAAGCCAATATCAGAAACAGTAGAAGAAGCAAACGAATTAATTGCCTTAGCTGAAGAAAAGAATGTCATCATTCAGGTGGGACACGTCGAGCGTCTTAATTCTGCCTTGCTTCCGTTAGCGAACTTTGATATTAATCCAAAGTTTATTGAAGTGCAAAGACTTGCGCCCTATATGATCCGAGGAACCGAGGTTCCTGTTGTGTTAGACCTAATGATTCATGATATAGATTTGGTGTTGGCAATTGTTAAGTCGCCGGTAAAACAAATCCACGCAAGCGGTGTTTCCATCATGACAGATTCCGTGGACATTGCTAATGCAAGAATGCGGTTTGAAAACGGTACAGTCGCCAGTATTACATCCAGCCGAGTTGCAAAAGACCAAGTGAGAAAAATGAAAGTGTTTCAGCAGGATTTATATATAACAATTGATTTTTTAATCGGCCTTACTGAGGTCTATAAAGTAATGGATGTGAGCAAAACAGACCCTAAGGCAATAATGTCGGCCCCATTAAAATCAAAAGGTAAGCACCGGCAAATTTTTTATGAAAAACCGGCAATTAAAAAACAAGACGCCTTGAAAATGGAACTGGAAAACTTTGTTGCCTCTGTTCAGGGGAAAGAAACACCAATTGTTGATGGAAAAGCAGGAAGAGATGCTTTAGGGGTTGCGATTCGAATCCACGATAAAATATTAGAAGATTTACATTAATGGATATCCGACAATTTTTTTTCAAATATAGAAGCTATACCCCAATTCCAATAGGAATAATGATTATATATTTTGCGCGCCCCGACCCTGCATATGCGTACACGGGCACACTGTTATTATTGATGGGCGAAACAATACGGCTTTGGTCTGTTTCATATGCTGGCGGCGAAACAAGAACGAGAAATGTGGGGGCAAAAAAACTATGTTCATCGGGACCATACGCTTTTGTCAGAAATCCGCTGTATGTTGGTAATATGTTTATGTATATGGGGATTGTTTTTATAGCAGGGGCTGCAAATGTTTGGCTAATGATTGCCACAACCCTCGCATTTTTTATTGTTCAATACTCTCTTATTATTGCACTGGAAGAAGAAAAACTGGATGAGTTGTTTGGAAAAGAATATCAAACATATAAAAACAATGTGCCGTCCGTATTCCCGCGGATATTTCGATGGAGCGGATCGGACAATCGAACCCCAAAAGGCATTATAAAAAGCATCAGAACCGAAAAACGCACATTACAAAATGTGTTTTTTATTCTGCTTCTCATCTTTCTCCGCACAGAAGGTTTTTTATAACGTAAAGACCATTAGGCCAAACAATTATATAATGATTAATAAACCGAACCCAATCACCTTTTTTATTGTTGCGGGGGAAACGTCGGGAGACGCACACGGCGCATCGCTAATGCGCGCGATAAAAAAAGTAAAACCAGAAAGTCGCTTTGTCGGTCACGGTGGCGATGGGATGACAAAAGAAGGCCTAGAAATAATGTATCATACAGATCAACTGGGCATTCTTGGGTTTTCAGAAGTGATTGTGCGCCTACCGTTTATGCTGACCGCAATGAATCGGTCACTGCACAAATTAAAAAAACTTAGACCAAACAGAATTATTTTGATTGACTACCCAGGATTTAATTTGCGATTAGCAAAAAAGAACGCAGAGCAGGGAATTCCCATTACGTATTTTATTTTACCGCAACTATGGGCATGGAAAGAAAAAAGAATCAAAGTTTTTGAGCGATATATTGATCAGTCGCTATCAATTTTTCCTTTTGAAAAAAACTGGTTTGAAGCTCGAGGGGTTGTTGCTGATTTTGTTGGTCACCCATTTTCTGATATTGTGGGACCCGAGACCAATAAAAAACAGTTTTTATCTAAACACGGCTTATCTAAATCAGACGACATTCTTACCCTTTTACCAGGAAGCCGCCAGCAGGAGATTGATAAACTATGGCCGATTTATTGTAGAACGGTTGATATCCTACGCTCAGACATGCCAGAATTGAAAGTTCTTGTTGGCAAAGCAAGTGGGGTAAGCCTCCCCAATGTGATGGAAAATTTGTTATATGAAAAAGAAGACATTAGGGCAGCGATGGCCCACGGAACGGTGGCGCTGACCGCCTCAGGCACAGCAACCCTAGAATGTGCTGTGTTAGATACGCCGGAAGTGGTTTGTTATAAGCTTTCTTATCTATCAGGGAAAATTGCAAAAAAAATAAACAAAGCACCATTTATTTCAATGGCAAATTTGATTGTGGGTAGAGAAATAGTGCCAGAATTTTTACAAGAAAAAGCATCAGCAGAAAACATTTCTACCGCGATTAAATTGCTCTTGCAAAATAGAAATGAGAGATTGAAAATGAGAGAGGGTTACGAAGAAGTTAGGAGGCGATTAGGCCTCCCAGGAGCATATGATCGAGCGGCAAAGCTTATTTTACAAAGAACGACCCATGGCTAATCCACAAAATGAAAGAAGGTTAAAAAACCGACTGCTTGTTTGGTTTGGAAAAAAACTTGGTTCTTTGACGCTTCGGTTTTTTTATTACACCAACCGCTGGGAATTAGAAGGCGAAAAGCACTATAAACTAGCGATTGAGAAAGGGCAAACCGTTATTATAGCGGCCTGGCACAATTCTTTCTTAACCGTATTTATGAATTTAGCAAAAAACCAGTTTTATGGCATGGCGGGAAACCACTATCCGGACGCGGAAATTGCAGCGCTAACAGGAGAAAAATTGGGGTGGAAGCTAATACGGGGCTCATCAACAGATGGCGGTAAAAAAGCATATAATGAAATGTTGACCGTTTTAAAAAAACCAGGTAATGTTGTTGCAATAACACCGGACGGCCCCCAGGGGCCTGCGAAGAAACCTAAGGCTGGGACAATTAGTGCAGCACAAAAAACAGGAGCGATTGTGGTCCCCGCTGCTGGACAATCCACAAAGCGCTGGTCGTCAGGCGCCGTGTCGGAATGGAAACGACCAACTGAGTCAAGATTACGATATGCCCTTTTTCCTTTAGCAATGTTGTATTGGGGGGTTTTGTTTTGGCGAAATGTTTTTTATACATTTGGATTTTTTATATCTAGAAAACTCCCTGCAAAGGTTATAAGCATTGGAAATATTACAGCGGGAGGTACGGGAAAAACCCCAGCGGTAATATATTTAGCAAAACTATTTTTAAAAAAAGGATTGAATGTCGGGGTATTAAGCAGGGGCTATGGCCGAAAAACAGCTGGAACACAACTTGTTACAGACGGGGAAAAACAAGTAGATGATTGGAGAAATTTTGGTGACGAACCAACCCTAATCGCCCAGAAACTGCCCGGCGTTCCGATCGTCGTAGATTCAAACAGACATCGAGGGGGAATGTTTCTTATAAAAAACTTTGAACCCGATATAGTTATTATGGATGATGCCTTTCAGCATAGAGCGATAGAGCGGGATATAGACATTGTGCTTATTAACAGTCAGGATACGCGCGCTGAACACAAACTGCTTCCCTATGGGTTTTTACGAGAACCATGGATGAGCTTAAAGCGTGCCGACATTTTGATATTTACAAAGTCAAATATAAAAAAACCAGCCGCGTTTTTGATTGCTATGGCTAAACAAACCAAGCGCCCGTGGTTCCAGAGCGAGTTAATAAGCGGTCGGCCAACAGCGATTGATGGCAAAAAAAAAGAGGTTAATAAAGGGATAAAAATAATGGCCATCTCAGCCATTGGTGACGCCGAAGGATTCATTAAAACACTAGAGAACGCCGGATTTTATGTTGTGGAGAACATGACATTTATAGATCATTATGATTATACTCAAGCGGATATTGAAGAAGCAAAAAAGAAAACAATAAACTCAGCAGCTAAGATGGTTGTTACAACAACCAAAGACATGGTTAAGCTTTCATTTATAGTATAGATGTTGAGTTTAGGCTCAGTCCGACGGACGAAAAAAAAGTAATGGACATTATTGATCTTTAGATTTAATTATATCTGTGCCATACCCCACGCAAAAATTACGCCCACAAATGAAAGCAATAAAGGCCACCCAGCATTAATCATTTGTCGTGCGCTGGGATCCTCGAACACATGTATTTGGAATTCATGTGAAGTCACAGCGCCCCGCGCATCTAATGCAATTAAAACAATATCATTGGGACCGCGCTGATTCGGTCGCGGCTTCCAGGAAAGAACACCTGTTTTCCGGTTAAAGGTAGAATGTTTTGGTAGCTTAACTGCTTTATAAGCCACGGGGTCTTTATTTAAATCTTCCGCCACGACCCGATATTTATATTGATGTCCGGTAAGGGCAACGGGTCGCGGCGTAGAAATAATATTAGGATTAATGTTCACATATATTTTTCCATTCTGTGAATCATTGTTGTAACCATCAGAGACCTGAAAAGTAAAAAAGTTTTCATTGATTTGACTGGACTTTGGTATCCAAACGACCTTTCCACCCCGGCTCATTTGCATTCCCTGGGGAGCCTTGAGCAAAGTAAAAAGTAAATCAGCGTCGGTGTTTTTATCTTCAACTTGTATTTGATATTTAAAAACTTCACCAACCATGGCCGACACCGGAGCGCTAGAAACAATAATAGGTTGATGGTTTACATACACATTAAAAGACTGTTCATCCTTTGTATAGCCGTCTGAAACAAGATATGACACATGTTGATTATCAATTTGTTCTATAGATGGCGTCCATAAAATAGTGCCGGTATATTCATCCACCTCCATACCGTCAGGGAATTCTAATAATGTATATTTTATAGGGCTCAACTTTCTTGCCACAATTTTGGGGGGCCGACCCTTATTGCCTTGAAAAAATTCCCAAAGGATATCTTTTATGGCTACGGTGCGATCATCAATGGATTCTATTATAATGTTTAGTCGGTCGTTTTCCCAAAAAACAGAATGAACATATTTTTTTATATTTAAACGAGAAACCTCAAGCGACAACGTATCTAAAACATCCGATTCTGTTAGATAAACAGCCTCTGAGTTCTGCCAATCCATAAGATAACGATCAATGTTTTCTATATAAACATCATCACTAATTTGGATAGAATAAATACGATAATTTTCTGTTGAGAATAGTGATACCACTTCATTATACGGAAGCAAGGTGCCGCGGTTCATATCAGAAGACATAATCTGATATTGGTAAGTTTCTCCAACGGCCCCCTGCATGGGAGGAATAGAAACAATGTTAATTGGGGCATTAACAAAATAATCCGCTTCAATTTTTCTAGTTGCGCGACCATCGCTTATTTCTAGAGCTAGATGTGAAAAATCAATATTTTCACGGGTTGGCTCCCAAACAATCATACCAGAATAAGGATCCATCCGCATTCCTTCAGGCATTTCAAGGGCCGTGTAGATTAGATCATCTTTAGTGTTTGGATCAGATATTCCAAGCTGAAACCGGTATTCTTCCCCAAGATTAATAACATTCATTTTGAGTGGCGCATCATTTACAATGGGGGGATGGTTAACATATAGCGAAACCCTCTGAGAGTCGCGCGCAACGCCATGACTTACATTCGCGGTGAAATATTGCGTATCAATTTGTGAAACCGCGGGCGTCCAAGAAATCAATCCAACATCATTAATTGTCATTCCTTCGGGCATTTCAGTAAGGCCGAAAGTAAGGATGTGCTCTAAATCAGGTCGCCAAATCTCCACCTTATACTGGTAAGGCTCATCTACCGTGGCGTTAATGGAAGCTTCAGATAAAATTTTAACCCCTGCGCGGGCGAATAGAGAAAAGTTTTGTGTTACTCGATCAAAACCATCACTAACCACCAATCTAATATCATATACGTCCACATGGGTGGAGTCAGTTTGCCAGGTTAATACACCAAACTCGTCAAAGGTCATCCCTTCAGGATGAACCTCTAGCGAAAAATTAAGGGACATATCGGGGTTTCTATCTAAAATAAGAGGTTTATATATAAAAGTATCACCAGCAACAAACTCAGTTCCTAGGGGTTCCGAAGCAATTATTGGCGGATCATTAACATAAATCCAAAGACGTTCATCGCCCCCCTCTAGATTTGGTATAACCTTGTAGGTGAGCATGGAGTCTTCTTTTGCGGCCGTTGGCACGACCTCTTCGCCCAGCCTATGTTCCACGTGGTAAGCAAGCTTATACGCACCAAGCTGTGTTTCGTCAGGAATCCAGCGTATTGAACGGGAATCATAATGAAAAAACATTCCTTTTGGCGGTGGTTGTAGCCACCGGAAGCTATAAAATTTATTTTTTCCCTCTTCTGGTAATGTATACGCAAAAGATTGGTTTACTGTTAAAACATGTCGAGGTAAAATACCAAGGGGAAGAGGCTGTCCCATTGTTGCTAGAGGCCTTGGGACCTGAGGTAAGGGCATTTCTTCTTTTGGAATATGGGGAAAAACATCTAGCACGTCTTCTTCCTGAGGATCAACTTGAGTTACTTCTGGCCGCTTTGGTTCTGGCCCATGGCCGAGCTCAGTAATGAAAATAGCAGTTTCATTACCATCCCATCCGGCGGCAATAACAGAGCCGGTATAAATACCGCGCACCACAATTGGAAGGGCTGAAAACACCTGGGTTCCGCCTATACCCTTTTCTTCCAAGGCAAAATATTCTTCGGACTCAACAAGACCATCAATGCTGCCATGAGCAAGCGTTAAAAGATTAAGGTCGCCGGACACCAATAATAAATCATCATAGGCGTCTTGATTGAAATCTGCAACGCGCATACTGGAAAGAGGGCCACCTTCAATAGTTAGTTTTTCGACAGATAAAAAATCATCAGTGAGGGCTAAAGCAAAAATATCTCCGTTATAAAATGGTAACAATACATCTATGAGGCCGTCTTTATCCCAATCAGTCGTAGAAATTGCATTTGGTATTAAACCATCCAGTCCGGGGATTGGAGTGTCTTGATTTTCACCCATGAGCAATTCCGCCCCGAGATTATAAAAGGGTTGTGCGCGTAAAATATTCCCCTCTGGTGAAAATGTAATAATTTCATCATACCCATCATGGTTCCAATCAACAGCAGCAACAAAAATTGCACCGACGCCAGAACTCATTCCGCTTGGTTTTACAGATTGCAGAACATACCACTCCCCAGCATCGTTTAAATCTAGAACAACAATTTCACGCAAAGGACTACCCAAGGAAATAGCAAGCTCTTGGTCCAGATCACCATCGTAGTCCATCAAAACAAAATTGTGTGCCCGGACAAAGTTTCTCCCACCAGACAAATTTAAAACACTACCCGCATCTTCGCTGAAGCGCTCCCCATCCCAATAGTAATAAAACGCAATTGGTTGTAATAATTCATCGCGGTCAAGCTCGGCAAGGTTTGAAACAGTAACAAGCTCAGGGATGCCATCGCCATCAAGATCGCCCAATTTAACATTTACAAAATTGCCTAAAAGCCCATCTGGCGCATCTAATTCCCACCCCATTTTTTGATACCCATCCCCATCCAGCTCGTAATAACGAATTACAGAGGATTTTTTATTTCCTAACAAACCTTCTTCAACAGAGGCAAACTCCTGAAAGCCGTCTTCATCCAAATCATACGTCCCCTCCATGTGTGTAATTTTTAAGCCTTGAGACACAAGAATGTTTATAGAGAGGATGAAAACGAATTTAAATAATTTCATGTGCTATCTGGTGTTACTGCAGGTTCGGGCGTTTTCATTGAGTCTATGGTAATAAGCGACGGTTCCTTGGGCAAAAAAGACAAAGAGTCTTCAGTCTCATCTATGGGTGAGGTTTTATATTCGAGCTTAGTAGCGGGGGAATAAAAAGACTGAAAACTAGTTTTTGTTTTTAAAGTGTCTGGTATTGAATCAGAATGAAAAACAAAAGTGTCTCGGGCTGCGGGGGTCAGCCATGCGTTCATTGTTAGCGGTGTTATTGATGAATCAAAATCAATTTCAGTAATTGTTTTTTGGGAACCATCTTTTTTTATACCAATATCTCCCCTGATTGAATATGGACGACCACCATAAAACCCTCCGGATCAAAGGATTGGGTAATAGAATCTCGCGGGGGAGAAATAGATACATAAAGAATGTTTGCGTCGAGATCGTGGACCAAAGAAAGCGTGCTTATAGAGTCTGGCTGATCACCGGACGATTTAAAATTGAACGCAGCGCTTTTATTTTGTTTTATTGTGCTAAGATCTGCTGTTACGCCGATCGTAATTACACCATTGTTGTTAATACTGTTAGCACCGAAAGGCGTTTCGCCCTCAAAAAGAAAACGATCGCTTTCATCAATGTCTTTTGTGGTTACGCTTATCCGATGGAACCTAGGGGGGATTAAAACAAGGGGTTCAGGTGGTTTTATTGTGTCGCCAATAAGGATAATCATTGATGAATCACTTGCCTCAAGGACAGGATATATAT
>LULR01000157.1_pt1 | contig 13701 bp, 17 predicted proteins | sample 729471 | NCBI WGS metagenome assembly LULR01 (sample SAMN03860284, study PRJNA289734) | marine metagenome | biome: seawater column; feature: ocean; material: water; isolation source: Red Sea water column Station 108 - depth 500m | place: Saudi Arabia: Red Sea | collected 2011-10-15 | depth 500 m
CATTCATTATTGACTCAGTGGATTAGATGTACTTACTTTTATTTCTTCTATTTGAAGTTTAAGTAATTCTATTTCCTTTTGTAAAACTTTAATTTCACCAGTGTTTTCCAGCATATCTTCTGTGGTAATTGTAATTGTTTGTTGATTATCACTTACACCTTTTTTAGCTTCACCAATTTGTTTTGCGAGCGGTGTAAGATCAGGGCCAGTTTGCTCGGATAGTACATCGAGTTTGGTCATGATTTCACCGTACTTCACAAACCCACCACCAATAGCTACGATCGCCGCAATTAGGGCTGCAATACCTGCCAGTTGATCTTTTAACTTAAATTTTCCCATTTTTTAATTGCTCCAATTCTATTAATAGTCTCTGTTTTTTGAGATTAATTTCGTGCAAGGCGTTCTCCTTGATTGCGACTTTATCAGTCTTGATATAGCTCGTCAGGCTCACATTAGCATAAATCTGTCGGTTATCAAATATATTTAACTGCTCCAAATAGATGTCTTTTGGCTTATAAAATATTGCATTTTTATATAAATCCAAAGAGGCTTGTTCGCTAGCCATAGCCTTAATTTTTATGATATTCTTAAGAGCTAGATTTTTAGCAATATCTTTGACGTCTTCATCAACTTTATCCATCATTCGCTCCATATTCGCCACGAGAGATTTTTTCGATTGTACCTTTTTTTGTTTGGCACTTTTCTTTGATGAAACAGTGGATGCTGTAGCAGTTTCGCTAGTAGATTCCTCCTCTTGTGTTTCTTCTTCCGCTTCTTCTTCATTTGTTTCTTCTACCACTTTTGTGGACTCTTCTTCAACCTGTTCTTCTTCTTCACTAGCTACTTCTTCTTCCTCTGCAACAGCTTCTTCTTCCTCTGCAATGGTTTCTTCTTCCTGGGTTGGTTCCATAGTGGATTCTTCAAACGACTCTTCTTCCTCCGAAACCACCTCCTCTTCTTCAGAAGTTGTTGGTACAAAAGAAGTCTCGACTTCCTCTGCTTCTTCATAAATTTCTTCCTCCATTACTTCTTCTTCCACTGCAGGTTCTTCAAATACTTCTTCTTCAAATACTTCTTCTTCAAAAGAAAACGTTTCTTCAAAAGAAGCTTCTTCTTCTATTTCCATAGAGAACGTTACAGGGTCTTCTGCAATAACACTAACTGCTTCAGCAAAAGTTTCTTCTAGTTCTGCAAAAGTTGTTTCTACACTTGTAAGAGCAGTTTGTGATTCAGTTGATATTCTAACATAGTCTTCACTATCAAAAGTCATTAGTAATTTTGCTCCTAATAAATTAGGACCTCGTTGATTAGCATGGGTTGACGTTGAACCAGATCCATCAACACCATTCCAGGACCATTCATATTTACTAGCTCCGGTTCCTGTATAAATTAATTGATTGGTGAAAGTTTCTGAGTTCGCATAATAACCTGCATCATTTGTTCTTGTTTGAGTTACAGCCGCTAGCTCCTCGTCGCTACTATCTAGTATTCGGATATTAACGGTATAGCTATCTGCGGCTCCGGTGCTGTCACCGCAGGCAAACGCTGAACCGGACCATTCACAATTTTGCATGTCGATGGTGCTGTCTAGTGTAATACCATTATCCAGTTTATCGGTTGTAGAAGTAATGGTATCGCTGGAAGTTTGACCGGTGCCAGCTATACCTACTAAGGTTGCTGTAGAAGTAATTTTTAAATCGTGCGCAGCTTCAACTGCTTTATCATAAGTGAAAAATGCACCACAGCCGCCGTTCTGGCCGTTAGCTGTATCGCAGGTGATGGCAAAGCCATCTAAAGTGGTGTTGTTGCTCATCGTCGTGTCCGAAGTATTATCGGATATGACGGGAGTAGTTCCGCTATTATAAGAGCTGACTGAATTACCAGCGTTAGGTAAAATGTTTCCTGTGATTACGTTTTCTGCTTTAACGGCATTAGTAAAACAACTTGCTAGCAGATAAATGCAAATGAAAACTATAAATAGAAATTTAATTTTTATTTTGGTGTAGTCCATGAGACCTTCTTATTAATAGATGTGTCTGCTGGAAGGGGTTTAGTAGTAACGGGTTCAGGTGCAACTTTTTCTCTTAATTTCATACGCTTAACATATGCTTTATAATCAGGTCTTTCAAAATCATATTTAGTCCAAAGTGCTAATGCATCTTTTCCAATCTTACCATCAATTGGACAAGGTGTTCCTGCCTGAATCATGCTTTCAAAAACTCTTTCGTCTTGACATAATATGGCAACGGCTGCAACTTTCATACCAAAGTCGTTCAAAATCCGAGCTAGTTTAAGTCGTTCACAATTTTTGTCAATGAAATGTTTGCCGCCAGATACTCCAAGTCCAAAAGTTTGTATTCCTGCGGATGCTCCTACGGCACAGACATCTTGAGTCATGGAGTTATAGGAAGGTGCTCCTGCGGTAGGAGGTGACGATCTTATATTAGAAGTTGTTGAATTCGTCGTTGTTGAAGTTGATTCACTTCCTGATTGATAAGTCGTACTAGATTCATATCCACCTTCAATAGCGGTATTACTACCTGATACGTTAGTTTGTGTCGAACCAGCCCAGGCTTTGTTCGAACACACCAATAGTGTCAGCATTAAAAACGTATATAAATACTTCATCAATTTCCATAAACTCCTAAGAACAATTGTTTTTGTCTAAATCAATCGGCTTGTCGCTACCATAAAACCATATCCAAGATGAAATCTTCGTTCCTTCTTGGGTATAAGTACATTTTTTGCCTACCGAGCAGGCGCTCAAGGCAAATAACAGTGCGAGCACTAGAAATAATTTATTCATTTTGCTCCTTTGTTTGTTCTTCATCTTTTACTTGGCAACATTCACCAGATTCTTCTTTTTCTTGGGTGTGTGCACCACAGCATTTTGTTTTATCTATTGACATGCTTCACATTCCTCTTTGCAATCACAATTGTTACAAGAACATACACCATATAAATCAGAATGTTCTTTTAAAGAACAGTGACAATCACAATTACAATTTTTACACTTTGTCATCTTTGTTTAAATAGTCCCAAAACTTTTTAAGTTTTGTTTTTATCCATTTTACCATTTTTGGTCTCCTCAATATTATAGAAGAACTTGTCAGTATCTTCTGTTTTCCATTCACGGCTATCCTCTACACTCCATATTGAATTGTTAACTTCCCAATCAGGAATTTCATCTCTCACTGTGAAAGATGGGATATGCCATAATATTCTATTGTTAGGCTGAGCCGCATAATTGCCATCATCCAAGGCCATTATGTGAGCGCATTTGTGCTCTTGCGGGACTTCTGAATGATCCGTGTCGAGTATATTACTCTCTGGGTGGGCCCAGTCAACTGTAAAAAGGTAGGATCCAGTATGCCACTTTTTATCTTTGCCGATGTATTTACCGGCTACACTTAAAGCGTCAAAAACAGTAACACTAGGATAGTAACTAAAGCAATTCCACAGCTCCAACTCGTCAAGTCGCATCCTAGGAACCTTTTCGACATCAAACCCGTGCTGAATGAATGCAGAGATTGGCAAACGGTAGTAAACACCTCCGTTTTCCATAATTGCGTGAAAGAGTAAAGCACGCCCTGGCATCGATGCAATGCCAAAAACCATACAGTCTTCCACTTCTCCATGATGTCTTTTAAGATCATAGAGATACTCTCTCCTGATTTGACAATAGATCACAGGTATGTTTGCGTTTAAGTATGCCATCCAACATAAAGTCCTAACTTGCTATGATTATTAAAACAACTACTACTGCTACTGCAATAGAAATCTTTTTATGAGCTAATGCTAATGCCCATAATTTTTTTGCTTGTTCCATGTTTCCTCCTAATGTATTTCGCCCCAGTTTTTACCATGCTCATAGTCTACCTTGTTTGGTACTTCTAGTTCAACTGCAGATTCCATTATTTCAATAATGTGTTTAGCCTGTTTATCATTTTCTACAGAAATGTCTAGTTCATCGTGAATCTGAATATGAGCTATGATTCCTTCTTCATACAGTTTTAACATTGATTTTTTAGTCATATCTGCAGCAGAACCTTGAATTAATTTATTTAATGATTTATAAGTCATGGCTCTTTTGATCCCTGGTCCATGTTCCCTGAGTGCATCTTCATGAGATAAGGCTTTATGCATCCCGAATTGATTGGGTTCCCATAAATGAAACCTGCATAATCTTCCAAGAAGCGTTCGAATTTGTCCACGATCCTGTGCACGATTTGATGCTGCATTCATAAGTTGTTTTACGAAAGGAACTCTAGCATGATATTGATCAAAAAGTTCTTTAGCTTTTTCCTTGGAGACTCCAAGTTCAGCTTGTAATTTTGCTTTTCCCATTCCATAAAATAAACCAAGATTAATAGTCTTGGCTTGTGATCTTGGGATCTTTGCCATGTCTGCAACGATTTGGTGAAAATCGGTGCTTGAATCATTTCCGTAAGATTGGACAACTTCATAAACTGATGGAAATTTATAAAGAGAGGCATAATGTACAACGAGTCGAGGCTCCTGCTGTGAGTAGTCAAAGCATCCCCACTCGCAACCTTCTTCGGGAATAAAAATGCTACGGATCAAAGGTCCGAGGTCCTTGTTCCGTGCAGGAATCTGCTGGAGGTTTGGATTTCGGTAACTGAATCGTCCGGTTATGGTGCCTCCATTATCGGATCGAGTCTGATTGATTTCAGCGTGAATGCGTCCTTTATGTTCATACTTTAAAATAGAATCGATGAACGTTGAATGAGCTTTATTGACTTCTCGGGCTTTGGCGATACATTTAATGATGGGGTGGCTATGTTCTGCTAAGAAATTTTTAGTAAAGCTCGGTAAACCTGTGGCTGTTTGATCATAGGAAATGTTTAATTTATCAAATACTTTTGCGACTGAACGAGAAGCCATAATCTGAACATCGATTCCGGTTCCCTGTTTCACTTTCAATAGAAGTTCTTTCTCTTGTGTGATTAGATCTTTCTTTAATTGATGGGCTCGTTCGCTATTAACCCGTACTCCTTTAAATCTCATATCCACGAGGCAGGGAAATAAATCGGTTTCTAAATTAAAGATACTTTCTAAATCCTGGTTTATTATTTCTTTTTTCATTTCTTGCCACAAGTCCAGTGTTAGAATTGCATCCTTTTCCGCGTATTGTCCAACATGAATAGCGGGAAGTTTCCATAGTTCAGCTTTAGGATCAATGCCCCATTCTTTTGCGGCTTCATTAAGAATGGTTTCATTTTTACCATGACCTAAATAGTCCCAGCCTAAAGAATTTAGATCAAAACGATAACGATTTTCATCAACCAGTGAGGCTGCAACCATAGTATCGACGACTAGACCATTTATTTTTATACCTAATTTTTTAATCCAACAGACATCGTATATGGCGTTATGAAATATTTTTGTGGCTTGACTTGCCATAGTGTCTTTGAACCATTCTAAAACTTTTTTACGATCCATGTTGGGACCATTGCCGTGGGCAATGGGGAAATACCAGGATAAATTTTGTACTGCAATGGCAATGCCTACTACCTCACCATTGCCAATAATCGAACCGGATCCTTTGTTCTTTAAATCAGGATCTCTTGTTTCTAAGTCTACTGCTATTTCATCGTAACTTCTTAGATCTGGAAATTCAGTAGGTGCATTCCATTCTGTTTGAGCTTTAAATAAAGGAACTTTCATTGTGTATCTTTTTTTATTTCTAGTGAATCGCCAAATTTTCCTTTCCACCCAAAATTACCGTGATGCGTGGTTTCTGATTTAATGTTAGCATAGATTTTAAAATCTGATTCTCGTACTAGATTACAAAAAGAAACATCCTCACCTCTCCATAGACCTTTATCAAGATCAAATGTGGTATCCCAAAAATTATAAAGATATGTATCTTTTTTATTTTTCATCTTTAAACGAGGATAGTTTTTCATTAAGGCTTTAAAGACACATCTGTGAATTAGCATTAATCCTGCAGGGCCTTGTTTAATTTCAACGAGATCTCCCGGGAGAGTAGAAATTTTTTTATCATCTTCAAAACTAACCGTATATTTAATGGAAGAAGGATCTTCAGGAATTTTAACTCGGTAAGGGGTTAATACGACATCTTTCCTAGTTATTAACATTTTAATGACGGCTTCTGGTTTAAATTCAACATCAGAATCAATAAAGAGTAGATAATCATAACCGCTTTGCAGGAATAAACACGTTAAACCATTTCTGGCGTTACTAATATAAGGGGACTTGAGCGTATCCATTTTCCATTCTAAACCTGCTTTAGTAAATTCTTTTACCAGTTTAACGACCGAGAGCATGGTATTAATTTTAACTGAATCATAACAGGGCATACCAATATAAATTGTGGGGGGTTGGGTTTTATTCATTACCGTAATCTCTTTCTTCTATCATTTCAATATAATGCTTTGCTTTTTTTAAATCTTCCTTTCCTCCTTTATACTTATGCCGACAAATATATTTGATAGCATTTCCTTCAGCAAAGGGCAAATTGTTCTTATTAGCAAACTCAGATGGTTGAATCTTCATTTTAAGATAATGAGATCCACCAACTTGTTTTTTGTATACACTCATAACCGGTATCCTCTTCTTTCTATTTTTGCTTTCAATAAGTATAAATTTTGTTTGGCACGAGTAACAGCAACGTACCATACTCGATGTTCTTCATCCTGTTTTTCTGGATTATTTTCTACGGACTTTCTTATTTTATTTGTATTATCTAAAATAACAATAACGTTAATTTCTTCATCTCCTTTTATGGTATGTATAGTAGATAATTTAATCCGTGCATCTTGACTTAATTTTTCTCCGTTGCCTAGCATTGCTCTAATATATAATTTTTCATTAAGACTGGCTTTGGTGAATGCGTCAAACCAAACTACATCAGAACTAAAACCCATGTCCTTTATTTTAATAAGCTCTTGATTCTCGAATTGTTTTTCATTAAAATCTTTGTCCAAATATTCAAATACATCTTTGGTTTCTGGCAAGGTTAGGCCTTCATTCTTTGTCCAACGTGTCCAATTCACAATGTTTCGATAAAGTTTTTGATTATAACTTTTGCCAAATTTAGTCTCAAAGTATAAACTTTTTGTTCTAAGTTTTTTGGCTATTTCGTCCAGTTTGTTTTTTGATCGTCCTAAAATGAGCCATTTATTTTTTGACAAATCTAAACTATCTATAGAATTAATCTTTTCAGCTCGTCCTTTAACAATGTTTCCTAGATCATCTCTTCTTGGAGACCATTGTTTTTTAATTCTTCTTTCTTCTGGAATTCTGGAGATAATCATATTAGCATATTCTTGAACACGTTCCGGAACTCTTCTAGACTGTGGAAGAATTTCTTCTTCTGCCGGTTCATTAATAAACCGTTTAACGTCTGCTCCAGCCCATTCAAAAATAGCTTGATCATCATCTCCTGCTAAAAAAATATTTGTGGACTTTGTTTTAAGAATATCAAACATTTTCCATTGGATAGGAGATAGGTCCTGGGCTTCATCAATAAAAACAACATCAAAGGTAGGAGATTTGTTTGATTCTTTAATGAATCGATTTATCATTTCGGTGTAATCGATTAGATTATTTTTTTGTTGGTAATTTTTTAAATTAATTTTAATATGATTCAATGTGGTATAATCAATTTTTCGTGAGTAGTTATTTGTATTAAATTCAGATTCTATGCCTATGTCTTTAACTCTAGCTTTATTGATTAATGAAAAATATTCGGAGTCACAATTTAAATAACCATTATTTTCTTCTTCATCGTATTTTGTATATTTTACACGGACACCTGTTAATCTACCTATTTCTTCATAATGAGTAGGTTGCATAACTCGATCTTCGCTCAAACCTAATGTATGAAAAGAAAAAGAATGCAGCGTTTGAAAAAATTTCAGGTCTGATTTTGTAAGATTAGATGAAACATCTTTAAAATTATCATCTTCAAGAAAAGTATCTCTTGCGTTGTAGGCTGCTTTTCTTGTGAAAGCAAAATAACCAATACGATGGAGTGCTGTTCCTTTTTTTATATAATCTTTCACATAATTTAATAAAGTAAAAGTTTTTCCTGTTCCGGGTGGTCCTAATATTTTTTTGATCATATAAGATTATCCGTGCCTTTTATATTTATAAGTTCGTCTTTAATCTCTTCTTCTTTAAACTTATCAATTCTTACCTTAATTACTTGAAGAGGATCATTAGATTCTTTTTCTTCTTTTTTCTTAGGAAATCGTTTTGGACCAAACTCGCCTAATATTTTTTTATTCGTTTTAATCATATGAGCTGTTTGCTGAGTTTTTATTTTCCATTCTTTATTTTTTAAGGTATCGAAGAAAGGTTCGAATTTAAAATAAGCATACTCATTTTCCCATAAAGTTGATCCACTTTTAAAAGCAACATTCGTTTCTGCTTTTGGTCCATTAATATATTCTTTCATATAGTTAAATAATTGTCCTTCTGGACTTGTTTCTTCAGGTGGCTCAATATCCTCTAATTGAGAATTAAATAAATTATCTAATATTTCTTGATAAATATCTCCTTTTTGCATAGGAGGAACAAAGTTAGCAGCGACCCCAATGATGTTTCTTATTTTTCTTTGATCGGTTATATATTCTATGGATTTAGCGTGTACCTGTTTAACTTTTTCACCATCGGGGCACGCAACATTAAAAGTATATTCTGGATCAGGCTTATAATTTATTTTCTGCAAGCCCGATAAAGCAGGAAAAGCTTTTCTACGATCGGAGGCAATACCAAATTTTCTTTTTACACATTCAGATTTCATGCAAAAATTAACAATAGGTTCTTCATTACAAAGATGTCCTTTTGTCTCTTTTTTCCATCCTTTAATTTTAAAACTCACATAATTATCATCCCATTTTTGATCATAAATAAAATATTCTCTTGCCGCTTGTTTGACTCTATCTTCCCAATTATCAGGGTATTTCTTTTTAGCAAAAACCATGTAGTTATATAAAAATCTATCTCTTTCGTCTTTTAATTTTCCACCGTTTTGGCATGCTCGAGTTATGGCTTGTAAACAAGGAGGACCTTCATTAAATTCTTCTGCTCCTCCTTGTAATACGGCTTTTATATGAGCCAGTGAAAAATTTTCTAGTTCTTCTTTTGATTTTAAATTTGTATTAATAACTTCTATGAATTGGTCAAAGGTAAATTCTGTTCCATCAAAATTTAAAGCACGTCGTTCTGTTTTTTTATAATAAGGAAGATTAATGAAATGTCCGTTTTGAAGATTACCTTTATCATCTTCGCCTAGTTCTGTTTGTTTTGGAAAAATTTCTGTTTTAGCCTTGAGACCGAACGTAAATAATAGAGTGCTTAAAAAATTTCTGATAATGGTCGCTTTGATTGGTTCCTTTAAAAAGACGTAAATATGTAATCCTCCACTTTTAGATCTACAAGGAATTACAGGAATATTATGTTCTTTTATTGTGTCTAAATATTTTTTAGGACTAAAGTCTTTATAATGATCGATATCAATGGCGCCAAATTTTGCCATTCCTTCATCGTCACAGGGCTGAATACCGATTGATTTTTTACCCGATAAATGTTCTAAATAATCTTTTTCTTCAATAGGTCTTGAAGACCAGCCATAATCTCCTGGTTTTAGCTTTAATTTTCCAGTTTCAGGATCCGTATATCCTTTTTCAATTCTAGCGAATCCAAAGTTTCTTTTTAGTCCTGTAAAAATCTCTATAAATTTCTTTTCCATCATCAATTCCATTCTATACACCGGGCGGTTAACTCTCGCGCCCCGCCCAGCTATCGTATACGCACGTAACGAAACTTAGAAATGAGTCTTCGTTTGCTTTTGGGCAGTATCCCCGTGCTTAACTTTAACGTCTCCTTTAGAAACGTTTTCAGCAAAAGTTTTAGCTTGTTGGTACAAAGTAGTATCCTGTACAGGACCTATTTTGCTTACTTCCCAACCAAACCACGTACCTTTATCATTAGACTGTTGTACAGTCTTTAACTGATAAATATGGCTAAAAGATGCCGGAGTAAATAATCCGTTTTTACCTTTAAGCCTGATTCCTGCCATCATACTATTCCATTTTCTACTAATTTTTAATTGAGTAGATTTCATAGCAATCAAAGCAGTTGATGGAGTTTGACCATTGACAATTACAAAGTGACTAGCAGTTCTTTCAACATAGTTGCCATTAGGCAATCTATCTTTAAAAGAAGCGTCTCTTGTAGTTTTTGTCATGATATCACTAGATGATGAGTGAATAGCAACAGGAGCACCGGAGCCTTCGCCTCGATCTCTCCATTCAATGTACTCCAGTCTATAGTGACATGGAACTACTTGAATGCCTTTTGCACCATCGTACAGTTCTCCTGTAACGGAATTGAAAATCATGCCAGGTTCTGCACCTTTAACATATTTACCATCCCTTTTATTTACTTCAGGAGATAACTGTCCTAGTATTTTTAAAAAAGGTAAAGCTAAATCTTCTTGAGTTAGTTTACCTAGACCTTTACCAGAATCTACTTCAAAACTTGAAATAGCTATGGCTCCAGCTTTCTCTTTCTTTACGACGTTTGTTTCTTCGTTCATTGTTATTGTTTCCTCGTTAATTTGGTTCGGTTTCCTGCGAACACGTTAAACAAGTCAGAGGGCATGTCTTTTCCAGATTCGACACGCTCCCTGACTAATGCTTTAAGTGTCATGGGTTCAACCTTTAATTTCTGGATCGGTTGATATCCTTGACCTTGTGCAAGGTTAGCATATTGCAGCGCCTTGTTGTCTTCGTTACGACCAAAAGAAACAGTAACTTCATTTTTAATTAAGTCACCCAGGTCGTTGTCTCGAAGCCAGTTAAATGCCTCTTCCTTTTTTGCGATAGGAATTGAAGCACTGTAGACGGGTTTCACTTCAACTGCGGATCCGTCTGCTAATTTTAATGTGGAGATATTCATTTCCGTCATCATTGTTGGAATGACATCTCCTGATATTTTTTCTAAATCTTTTTTTAAATCTTTTAAATTTTTTTCTTTTGTTTTAACTTCGTCTTCCAGGTCTTTTAATTTTAAAACTTGTTCCGAAAGTTTACTCAAGTTTTCAGTTTTACTAATTGAATGCGTTTGGTCTTTTTCAAAGTCTATGTTATTCATTTAATTATATCCTTTCAATTGTGGTTCCTCCATTTTTCCTTTCTCGTATAAATCTATTTCTAATGGATAATATACTTTCTCTTGTCTGTCCCATTTTAATAAATTAAATCTGCCATGGTTTATATCAGATGCAATGGCACATGCCAACCCAATAATCGCAGGGTCGCCTGACAAAAGTAAATAATCGTTAGAGTTGTAATCTTTTAACAATCGCCTTAATTCAAATACAATGGGTCCAGGACTTAAAACAATTTGTGTATTCTCTTTTAAAAGAACTTTTAGTTTGCCATATTTTAAAGCACCCATTATATTATACTTAGGACGACCTGTGTTTGTTCCCGGTAGTTCCTGCAAAACGTAAACCATAGGTTCTTTATCTTTTTTTATTTCTGTATAATCACTCATAACTTTCTTGACAAGTTATAGGACTTTATTGTATACAAGTCAATAGAAAGTAAAAATGAATTACAAATTTAAAACGAAGCCATATGCGCATCAATTAAAAGCGCTTGAAATGTCCTGGAATCGGGAAGTATTTGCTTATTTCATGGAAATGGGTACCGGTAAATCTAAAGTGTTACTGGACAATATTGCTATGCTTTATGATCGAGGCAAAATCAATGGTGCCTTGATTATTGCTCCGAAAGGCGTGTATAAAAATTGGTTTGACTCTGAAATACCCATCCATCTCGTTGATCATATTCAAAAAAAGACTGTTTTATGGCAATCTAATATTAATCAAAAACAACAGTTAAAACTTGATACTTTATTTAAGCCAGAAGTTGATCTTCATATTCTTATTATGAATGTTGAAGCATTATCCACTAGGAAAGGTGTTAGTTTTGTAGAAAGATTTTTGTTGAGCCATAATACTTTAATGGCTGTTGATGAATCTACCACCATTAAAAATCCTAATGCTAAAAGAACCAAGGCTATTGTGAAATTAAGTACAGGAGCTAAATACAGGAGAATTTTAACAGGTTCTCCGGTGACTAAGTCTCCATTAGACTTGTATAAACAATGCGAGTTCCTTGATCCGTGGTTACTGGACCATCAGTCCTACTATACGTTTCGTACCCGATATGCGGTTATGAGAACCATGAATTTTAACGGTCGTTCGGTCAATGTTGTCGTTGGCTACCGAAACCTTGAAGAATTATCTGAAAAATTAAAGCCTTTCTCTTATCGAATTTTAAAAGATGACTGTTTGGATTTACCTCCTAAGACCTTTATGAAACGCGTGATTCAATTGACTCCTGAACAGAACAAAGTTTATCAGCAAATGAAATCTATGGCGCTTGCCGAGTTGAATGGTAAAATGGTCACAACAGTCAATGTCATTACCCAACTGATGCGCCTGCAGCAAATTACTTGCGGTCATTTCAAAGCAGATGATGGCTCTATGCAAGAAATTAAAAATAATCGTATTACCGAGCTTATGGACCTTTTAGAAGAAGTAGAAGGAAAAGCCATTATTTGGGCTCATTGGCGCCATGATATCGCCACGATTGTAAGAGAGATTGAAAAAGAGTATCCAGGCTCTGTGATGACCTACTATGGAGATACAACCAGTGACGATCGACAGAAAGCAATAAAAGAAATACAGGATCCAGAAAGTAAAGTTCGGTTTTTAGTGGGTACACCACAGACTGGGGGATACGGTATTACCTTAACGGGTGCCTCCACCATGATTTATTATTCTAATGGTTATGATTTAGAAAAGCGTAAGCAGTCCGAAGCAAGAATCGATCGTATTGGTCAGGAAAAACCTATGACCTACATTGATATCCTTGCGGAGGATACGATTGACGAAAAAATCGTCAAGGCTCTCCGCAAGAAAGTGAACATCGCCACTGAAATTATGGGCGAAGAACTGAAAGCGTGGATATGAAAAAGAAATGCAGAGTATGCGGAGAAGTAAAGATTCTCCATAAAGATTTTTATGCAAACGGAGGTTATAAACTTGGTTATGAAAAGAAGTGTAAAGAATGTTCAATAAAGATAAGAAAAGAACATATGAGCAATCCAGAAACAAAGGAAAAAGCACGACAGCAGGCTAGAAAATACCATTCAACCACACACGGTTTTTTAAAACGGACCTTTCATAATATCAGTTATCGGTTCACTACGACAGGACAATTAAAACATAAATGTTTTTTTAACCTTCAAGAACTAAAAGAAGCATTTGACAGGCACAAGGCTGAGTGGGGGATGCGCAGTGCCTGGGGGCCAGATCATCTACCCATTACCACGATTGTCCAGGACAATAATTCAAACTCGAAAGGTGCACGTCTAAGCAATACATCCAGCAATTTAAGCGTGGACAGACTTGATCCTGAACGACCTTATACTATACAGAATATAATATTCATTCGTGGTGATGAGAACAGCAGAAAAAAAGACACCACTTACGAAGACTGTAAAGCTCAAATTAAACTCCACGAAGAACGGTTTATGAAAGACAAAAAAAGCACTTCCGGGGACATTACATCCCCGAAAATGTAGGATATACGCGTAACGCGTGGTAAAATTTTCAATCCCTATTTTACAGTT
>LULR01000273.1_pt1 | contig 13546 bp, 8 predicted proteins | sample 729471 | NCBI WGS metagenome assembly LULR01 (sample SAMN03860284, study PRJNA289734) | marine metagenome | biome: seawater column; feature: ocean; material: water; isolation source: Red Sea water column Station 108 - depth 500m | place: Saudi Arabia: Red Sea | collected 2011-10-15 | depth 500 m
GGCCCAAACCGCTGTGGCCTTCTCCCTTTGTGGTTTTTACCGGTGAGAACAGGGTGTCCCGTATTTCACCGGGTATTCCTCTACCTGTATCTTTGATTTCCAGCTCAACCCAGGTGCGATGATTCTGCCACACTGGAGAAGCGGTATGAATTTCAACAGTGCCACTATCCTCGGGTAGGCTCTCCGCAGCGTTACGAACCAGGTTGATCACTACCTGGCGAATCCGGGTGGTGCTGGCCGCAACCCGTGTTGGTTCGCTGCACAGTGATAGCTTCAGATTTCGGTTCCCGGAGCTGAACAGGCTATCTTCAAGAATACGTGCGAGACTTTCCAGCTCAGTATTGAGCTCAACTCCTTCATCACCCGATCCCACGGCGTCAGTATGACTCATTTGCAGCAAAAGGTTACCGGCCCGGTCCAGCTCATCCCGAATGACTTCCAGTTCCTGCTGGACGCCGGCATCCTCGAGCCTGCCACGGAGCTGATAAATGTATTGTCTGATGATGGTAAGCGGGTTGCTGACCTCGTGCACCTGTTTGCGCAGCCGTTCTCGGGCTATTTCCTGATCCAGCCCTTCTGATCCGGCCTCTGCGCTGGCGGTCGCAAGATTTCGGTTTGCCAGCACGGAGGACAGCTGGCGGGTAAAGATATCAGCCAGTTCCAGAGTCGTCGGTAGATGGTCGTTGTCGGTTCCCAGGGCGAAGACGCCCGGGCAATCGTCGCCGCCCTTCACCGGCACGGCCAGCAGTGACGGTGTGTGTAATAGCGAGAGTAACTGACGGTCCAGTACCGTGGGTGAACGTTCCCCAAGGCTGACTGGCAGCCCGGAAATAAAAGCTTCCGTGAGAACACTCCCGCCTGGCTTGGCAGTTACCGCAAGTTCGGGGATGTCGCCAATGGTGCCGGACAGGAGCACGAGATTGTCTCCCGTGTGCCCAAAGCACAGTGCCGGAAGGCCTGTGATCAGGGTAAGGCTGTTGACGGTTTCGGCGAGAATATCTTCGGTTTCACCGGTCAGGTCGGCCAGGTTGATGGCTTGGTTCGCCATTGCCTGACGAAGAATGGTCTGTTTCAGCTGCCTAGAGGCACTTTCGCCACAGTAATCCTCGTCCAGCGGGATTCCCATGGAGGCCGCCATGCCGGAGACTTCATGACCGATGCGGCGGTTGATTTCACGGGTCAGTTCTTCGTTGAGCCCGAATACCGTGCCTGCCGCTGCAATGCCGGCGGCATCGGACAGAGCCAGGCGGGTTGCGAGACTGATCAGCTTCACCAGGTGGCCGGCATCCCTGAGTTCCGAGGGCAGCGCCTGCTGATAACGCATGGCATCGGCTGCCATGGGGCCCAGGCCCCAGGAGGCCACGAGTTCGGCGGCAATGTCTGACTGGTGATCAAGATAGTGTTGCTTCGCCTCGGTGGCTGGCGTTTTAATAGCGATCAGTTCGCCGATGTTGTGCAGCATGCCCAGCATGAAGGCTTCGTCTGGCTCCGGATACCGGGTAAGCGTTGCCAGCGCCCGTGCGGTTAGTGCGGTAGTCAGCGAGTGGCGCCAGAAGTCTCTGAGTTGCTGCCATTCCTCGCCGCCCAGCTCGAACAGCAGCTGTCTCAGGGCTGCGGTCAGAACCAGAGTGTGAAAACGGCGGGTGCCGAGTCTGAGGAGTGCCTGGTCAACCGATCGAATGGGGGTAGAGGGCCCGTAAAGGGCGGAATTGGCCAGTGCCAGTATGCGAGCCACCAGCGCCGTATCGGCAGAGACAATTTCGCTGATTTTTCGGTAGCTCTCGTCCTGATGGCATGCATCGAGCGCCCGCAGGGTCACCTCCGGTAGACTCGGTAGCTGTAGATCAGGCGCGATGTGCATAGGCTTACCTGCCGTGCGACGAAAAAGTCAGTATCTGACGGAGCGTTCATTCTTATTGTCCGAAAAGAGCTTAGACAATAATCCGTCGTTATTAAATACTTATTGCTCTTTTTTTAAGCAATATATTATCTGATTCGTGATATGTGTAGAATTTTTACAGGTTAAAATACTGAAAACCGAAAAATCAGGGACCTAGATTACCGGTGATGAACGCCAGAGAACCTGTCAAGCACAATCCGAACCAACCCCGCACCATCGCAATTGCTGGCGGTAAAGGTGGGGTGGGTAAGACCTCGGTCGCCCTGAATCTTGCGCTCACCCTGGCAAGGCAGGATAACCGGGTTTTGTTGCTGGATGGCGACACCGACCTTGCCAATGTCAGCATCATGGTTGGCCTGTACCCGAGAAAAACCCTTGCCAATGTGATGGCCGGAGAGTGTCGTCTGGAGGACGTCATCCTTGAGACCGATTACGGGCTGCACATTGTACCAGGGGCCTCCGGTGTCCAGGAGTGCATGGACATGGGGCCGACCGAGAGCCTTCGAATCCTGCGGGCACTCTATAACCTGGAAAATCGTTACGATTACGTCATTACCGATACCGCTGCCGGCCTGCAGGCTGCCGGGCTCCATATGATTGCCGCAACAGAACTGGCTTGTATGGTGGTGACCCCGGATCCCGCGTCCCTGACGGACGCCTTCTCGCTGATCAAGGTGCTCAGGCGCAGGGGCTACAATCGGATACCTAGCATTCTTGTGAATATGGCCCAGGGGGCCAGCCAGGCTAGGTCCGTCTTCCAGCGTCTGGATGCCGCTGCCCAGCGCCACCTGGGGATCTCGCTCCACTACATGGGTGGCATCTGGCGCGACGAGACCCTTCGCCAGTCGGTTCTCAACCAGAAGCCTGTCGCGCTTCTGCCTGTGTCGGACCCCTCATGCCGACAGTTCCACACCCTTGCCGACATGCTGGACGTGAGGCTTTCCCAGCTGCCCAGGCGAAAGGCAGGCATTGCGGCTTACTGGCATAAGGTGTCAAAAAGGGAATCGGCAAATCCGAAAGCGTTGGGCAAGCCCGAACCTCAAACCGGGAACGAGACGCCATCGCTGAAGCATCGGTGCCTGAAGGCCGTGGATGAGATTGAGGCGGTGTTCAGTGAAGCACCGATCGACCCACTGCTGCGTTATGAAGCATTCACTCGGCTTTTTGCACTGCTTGGGAGCACGCTGGATAGTGATGTCATCGAGATTATCCAGACCGGACTGGGAGCGTTCCAGTGGGAGAATCTCAGCCCCGAGCGCAAGAGTCATCTGGCGATCCACCTCCGTGACCTGGCGGACCAGATTTCGCCCCCCGCACAGGAACCGCAAAGCCGTGAGTTGATCCACCCGGTACTGCGCGAGCCTTTCTACGACCGAATCAGCTTTGGCGAGCAGGATCGCCTGGTGCGGGTGCTGAAGGAGCAGCCGGCGGATATCTCCCTGGATCAGCTCCTGCGGTCTCTTTCAGGTAATGATCAGGGACGCTCCTGACCGGTAAAAATACCTGCCTCCTTTTCCGTCATTTTATTAGCACTTTTTGTAGCGTAACTTTGCTGTGTGTCACCGCTCTGTAAATAAAGTTGTGCAAGGATTGAGCATAAATCTGAATCGTGGCCCGCAATATGCACTGAGTCTTCCGTACCTGATTCACAAACTTTTCTTTGGTTGGCAGGTGTGCGCCGACAACGAATCGAAATGAGAAGGAGTTCTCCCATGGCAACACAGCAGTTGAATCCCGAAGCGTCGTCCAAAGTACTTGAGCGGCTAAGGGGCAAGCATGTTCTGATTACCGGCACCACCGGTTTTCTCGGCAAGGTGGTACTGGAAAAGCTGATTCGCGCCGTCCCTGACATCGGCGGCACGAAGCGTTCGAAACCTTTATCGATGAGCGCGTGCACTGCGTGACCGGGGAAGTGACCGAGCCATTGTTTGGCCTGTCCGCAGACCGTTTCCGCAAACTGGCCGGAGGTATTGATGTGGTCATCAATTCCGCCGCCAGTGTGAATTTCCGTGAAGAGCTCGACAAGGCGCTTGCGATCAATACGCAGTGCCTTGAAAACGTCGCCGAACTTGCCCGACAGAACAAGTCCCTGGCGGTTCTTCAGGTTTCCACCTGTTATGTGAACGGCATGAATTCGGGGCAGATCACTGAGACGGTAATCAAGCCGGCCGGTGAGCCTATCCCCCGGAGTACGGAAGGCTATTACGAGATCGAGGAACTGGTTCGGCTGCTGGAAGACAAGATTGCGGACGTTCGTTCTCGCTATTCGGGAAAGATGCTTGAAAAGAAGCTGGTGGACCTTGGCATCCGTGAAGCCAACCATTACGGCTGGAGCGATACCTACACCTTTACCAAGTGGTTGGGTGAGCAGCTTTTGCTCAAGGCCCTGGCAGGGCGTGCCCTGACCATTGTCCGTCCATCGATTATCGAGAGCGCACTCGAGGAGCCCGCACCGGGCTGGATTGAGGGCGTGAAGGTGGCCGACGCGATCATCCTTGCCTACGCTCGAGAGAAGGTTACGCTATTCCCGGGCAAGCGGTCCGGCATTATCGATGTGATCCCCGTGGATCTGGTGGCCAATGCAATCATCCTGGCCGCTGCCGAAGCCATTGCTGATACTCCCCGTCACCGGATATACCAATGTTGCAGTGGCAGCTCTAACCCGGTTTCCCTGGGGCAATTCATTGATCACCTGATGGCGGAATCCAAAACCAACTTCGCAGAATACGATCAGCTGTTCTATCGTCAGCCGACCAAGCCCTTTATTGCGGTGAACCGCCGGTTGTTCGACGCCGTTGTCGGCGGGGTGCGCATTCCCCTGAGCATTACCGGGAAAGTCTTGCGTATGCTGGGCCAGAACCGCGAGCTGAAAGTGCTTCGCAACCTGGATACCACCCGCTCCCTGGCAACCATCTTTGGTTTCTATACCGCGCCGGACTATATCTTCCGCAATGACGACCTGCTGGCCCTGGCCGCCAGGATGGGGGAGCTGGACAAGGTGCTGTTTCCGGTAGACGCACGACAGATTGACTGGGCGGTATACCTGCGCAAGATTCACCTTGCAGGGCTCAACCGCTATGCCCTCAAGGAGCGTAAGGTATACAGCCTGCGCTCAGCCAAGGCCCGTAAAAAGGCAGCATGAATCCGAAGCCCGGTCCCGCAGACCGGGCTTTTTTTTACCCGGCCGCTTTCCTTCCCGGTTTGCCATCGGCTCCAACCGAACTATCCTTTAGAAAGCTTCTCGTTCGGCGCAATTTACCGTTGTTTTCTTGCGGGATATCGACTTTTTTGGGCTAAAAGTTCAGGCGGATTAGGACGTTAGTCTAATTCATTGTGTAGTGGCTAGCATGGTGAACTACCACTATCCGTCTAAAGGGCCGGAGAGGCCGCAACGTCTGAATTCCAAAACCGACAATGACAACAGACTCTGACTAAAGGGGGAGCACAATGACTGATAAACAGGTATATCCGGTAAGTCCGGAAGTTGCCAAGCAGGCGCTTCTGAACCGGGAACAGTACGAAAAAATGTATCGCCAGTCAGTCGATGACCCGGATACCTTCTGGGGTGAGCACGGCAAGCGCCTTGAGTGGATCAAGCCCTACACCAAGGTGAAAAACACGACCTACGACTACAACAATCTGTCCATCAAATGGTTCGAAGATGGCCAGCTGAATGCCTCTGCCAACTGCCTGGACCGTCACCTCGAGAAGCGTGGCGACCAGACCGCCATCATCTTTGAAGGTGATGATCCTGCCGATTCGCGTCACGTGACCTATCGCGAACTGCACGAAGAGACCAGCAAATTCGCCAACGTCCTGAAAGGGCTGGGCGTGAAAAAGGGTGATGTAGTTACCATCTACATGCCAATGATTGTCGAGACAGCCGTCGCCATGCTCGCCTGCGCCCGGATCGGCGCAATCCACTCTGTGGTTTTTGGTGGTTTCTCTCCGGAAGCTCTGGGTGCGCGCATTGTAAACGGCAAATCCCGTTTCGTGGTGACTGCCGATGAGGGTGTTCGCGGCGGCCGCAAGATTCCGTTGAAGAAGAACGTGGATGCGGCCCTCAAGAACGAAGACACCGCCAATGTAGAAAAAGTCGTGGTTGTCACCCGCACCGGTAATTCCGAAGTGCCCTGGAATAACGCCCGCGACGAGCGTTACGAAGATCTGATGAAGTCTGCCTCTGCAGACTGCCCACCAGAGCCCATGAACGCCGAAGACCCGTTGTTCATGCTTTACACTTCCGGCTCCACTGGCGCACCGAAGGGTGTGCTCCACACCACCGGCGGGTACATGGTCTATGCCTCCATGACCCACGAGTATGTGTTCGATTATCACCCGGGTGACGTGTACTGGTGTACGGCCGATTTTGGCTGGGTGACCGGCCACAGCTACATCCTGTATGGCCCGTTGGCCAACGGTGCCATCACCGTTCTGTTCGAAGGTGTGCCTAACTACCCGGACAGCTCGCGCATGGGGCAGGTGGTCGACAAACACAAAGTGAATATTCTCTACACCGCACCGACCGCGATCCGTGCCCTGATGGCTGAAGGCGAGTCCTGCATGAACGGCACGACCCGTGAAAGCCTGAAATTGCTGGGCTCCGTGGGTGAACCCATCAACCCTGAAGCCTGGGAGTGGTACCACCGGGTTATCGGCAACAGCAAGTGCCCGATCGTGGATACCTGGTGGCAGACCGAGACCGGCGGCATCCTGATTTCGCCGCTGCCCGGCGCCATTGATCTGAAACCCGGCTCCGCAACGGTTCCGTTCTTCGGTGTCCAGCCGGCACTGGTGGATAACGACGGCAATATTCTTGAGGGCAAGACCGAGGGTAACCTGGTTATCCTGGACAGCTGGCCTGGCCAGATGCGCACAATCTATGGCGATCATGAACGTTTCGCCCAGACCTATTTCAGCACCTACAAGGGCATGTACTTTACCGGTGATGGCGCCCGTCGCGATGAGGACGGCTACTACTGGATCACCGGCCGAGTGGACGACGTTCTGAACGTGTCCGGTCACCGCTTGGGTACAGCGGAAGTAGAGAGCGCGCTGGTTGCCCATGATAAAGTCGCCGAAGCGGCCGTCGTTGGCTATCCCCATGAAATCAAGGGGCAGGGCATCTACGTCTACGTAACCCTGGTTCATGGCGAAGAGCCTTCTGATGAGCTGAAGAAAGAGCTGGTGCAGTGGGTCCGCAAGGAGATCGGCCCGATTGCCTCGCCGGATGTGATCCAGTGGGCGCCTGGACTGCCGAAAACCCGTTCTGGCAAGATTATGCGCCGGATTTTGCGTAAGATTGCCTCTAACGAACACGACCAGTTGGGTGATACGTCGACGCTGGCAGATCCGGGTGTAGTCGATGACCTGATCAGCGGTCGTGCGAACCAGTAACGCCTGTGTGTTACCAGGCCACGTACCTGTAAGGAATTTGTTGAATGGCACAAACAATTATCGTCGCTGATGATCACCCGCTGTTTCGCGCAGCATTGAAGCAGGCGGTCAGTCAGGCGGTGCCCGATGCCGAGACGGTGGAAGTCGACAGCATCAAGGCACTGCAGGCGGCGGTAGAGTCGCATCCGGATGCGGATCTGGTTCTGCTGGATCTCAATATGCCGGGTGCCCACGGCTTCTCCGGGCTCGTGTTCATGCGTGGGCAATACCCGGGGCTGCCGGTGGTGGTTGTGTCAGGATCGGAGGAGTTGCAGGTGATGCGCCGCTCGATTGACTACGGCGCTTCCGGCTTCATTCCGAAGTCGGCGCCGTTGCCCACCATCACGGAGGCGATTCAGGCGGTCCTGGAAGGGGATGTCTGGTTGCCGGCGGGAGTGGCTGAGAAGATCGAGCGGATGCATTCGGACGCCACGGACTTTTCCGAGAAGTTGGCATCGCTTACTCCGCAGCAGTTCCGGGTGCTGGGTATGCTGGCCGAGGGGCTTCTGAACAAGCAGATTGCCTATGATCTGGATGTTTCCGAAGCGACCATCAAGGCTCATATCACTGCGGTGTTCCGGAAGCTTGGGGTTCGGAACCGGACCCAGGCGGTGATTGCGATTCAGCAGATGGAGATCGATCCTTCGGATCAGTCGTTGTCCGGGAACTGAGGTATCCAGCCAGAAAAAAAGGGGTCAGAACCCAGGTTCTGACCCCTTTTTCATTGAGGGACACAGATCTCTTTGATTGCAGAGCCATGACCCTTGAGAGTAGGTTGGCTGGGAACTATATTGGCGCTCTGTCCACAAGGAAAACTGGAGATGTTCACCCCTCACCAAAGCACCTATTTTGCCCACTGGCTAACCCAATCCGGCAAAATCGAAAACCAGGTCTCCCGGGCCATGGCCTCCGCCCGTGTGGATATGAACCCGCACCAGATTGACGCTGCCTGCTTTGCACTTAAATCGCCATTGGAGCAAGGGGTGCTGCTGGCTGACGAAGTAGGTCTGGGTAAGACCATAGAGGCCAGCCTGGTGATGGCGCAGAAATGGGCTGAGAACAAGCGAAACATCCTATTGATTGTGCCCGCGTCATTGCGGAAGCAGTGGAGCCAGGAGCTCGGCGACAAGTTTGAGCTGCCATCCGTGATCATTGATGGCAAAGTTGCTGCAAACCTCAAAAAAGCGGGAAAGATCAATCCGTTCGATCAGAATGAGCGGATAGTTATCTGCTCGTATGAATACGCGGCTCGACAGCGTGATTATGTGCGATTGGTTAGCTGGAACCTTGTTGTCTTCGATGAAGCCCACAAACTACGGAACCTCTATCAGACCAATGGCAGCAAGAGGGCAAAAGCGCTGGTGGAGGCCACCGAATTCGCAGAAAGCCGGGTCCTGCTATCGGCGACACCGATCCAGAATAACCTCCTGGAACTCTATGGCCTGAGCCAGGTCATCGACCCTCATTTTTTTGGTGATGAAAAGTCGTTTCGGGCGCTCTACGTAAACCGGCAGCGCGATGAGAAGGCTCTGGAAGATCTTAAACGTCGCATTCGCCCGTTATGCCACCGAACGCTCCGGCGCCAGGTTCAGGAAGAGGGCGGTATCAACTTCACCAACCGCTATTCCATCACTCAAGACTTCACACCATTGCCGGAAGAATGGGCGTTGTATCAAAAACTGTCCCAGTATTTGCAGCGACCCGATAACGAGGCGATTAACCCCCGTGCTCGCCATTTGGTGAGTATGGGTTTACGCAAGATACTGGCTTCGTCTTCCTTTGCCGTAGCCGACACCCTCAAGGGCATGATTGACCGCCTCGAACAGCAGCAGCGGCTTGACGAGGAAGCGCTTTCTGATATCGAAGAAATCGACGATTGGGCAGAGTCTGAAGACCAAGAGGGCGATGGGAGCAGTGAGGGGGCCAATAACGACGGGTCAGCCAGGTCTTCAAGCAAGCTGAACCAGGAAATCGCCCAGCTTAGTGAGTTTCGCGACCTCGCCAAGAGCATTACCAGCAACGCCAAGGGGCAGGCGCTGCTCGCGGTGCTGGAAAAAGCCCTTGCCATGACAGAACGCCTTGGCGGTCAACGCAAGGCGGTGGTGTTCACCGAGTCTTGCAGAACTCAGCAATACCTTCAGGAGCTTCTCGAAGCCAGCGGCTACGCTGGCAGGACGGTATTGCTGAATGGCTCCAATAACGACCCTCGCTCCAGGGATATCTATCAGGAGTGGCTGGAAGAACATAAAGGGTCAGCTCGTATCAGTGGCTCGAAAGCCGCCGATATGAAAGCTGCGCTGGTGGATCAGTTTCGCAGCAACAACGCAGACATTCTTGTTTCCACCGAAGCCGGTGGTGAAGGTATCAACCTTCAGTTCTGTTCCGTACTGATCAATTATGATCTCCCATGGAATCCTCAGAAGGTAGAGCAGCGTATTGGACGCGTGCACCGATACGGCCAGAAGAACGATGTGGTGGTGGTTAACTTCGTAAACCGCAAAAACCCGGCCGATCGTCGCGTTTTCCAGCTTCTTGATCAAAAACTCAAGTTGTTTGAGGGTGTATTTGGTGCTTCCGATGAAGTACTCGGAGCGATTGAAGGTAGTATTGATATTGAGCGCCGTATTTTTGAGATCTATCAGAAATGCCGTACCGATCAGGAAATTGAGTACCAGTTCGATCAGCTGCAACAGTCTCTGGAGGAGACGCTGGCCGCGAGAGAGACGGCTGCCCGTGAGGCCCTGCTGAACAACTTTGATCGTGATGTGGTGTCAGCCCTGAAAACCCGCCGCGACCAAAGCAAGGATTTCTTGCAGGAATACGAGCAGGTGCTTATGGATCTGGCTCGAGCTGAGTTGCCGGAGGCCAGATTTTATGCCAACCACTTCTATCTCAATGAACAGCGCTATGATTTGAGCTGGCCATTAGCTGAGCAGAACGACTCCGAGTTTTTCCGTTTGCAGGCTACCGAGCACTATCTGGCCTGGGACCTGGTGCGCAGGGCCAAGGCCCATAAACTGGCGCCAGCGCATCTGGTGTTTCATTATGATCAGCTTCATGGACAGTATGCGGCGCTTAAAGACTATATTGGCCAATCGGGTACGCTCACCGCTTTTGAAGTAAGGTTCACCTACAACAAGGGGCGAACTCAGAACACTCGCCTGGTGGTACTTGCGCAAACGAACGACGGCCGCAGACTGACCCTTGAGAATGCCGACCATTTGATGTCGGTGCCGGCCCGTGAAGAGCCTCTCACTGATGCCATTCCGGAACGGCTCTTCGCCGAGTGGCAGACGCAGGTGATGGAAGAAACTGAAGCCGAAACAGAAGCGGAGTTGGATCAGTATCTGGAGCAGGAATCCGAGAAGCTTGAACGCTGGGCGCAGGATCGCCGGAAAGCGCTCATGGCCACCGTGGATGAGCTTGACGAGCAAATACGAACCTATAAAAAAGAGGCGAGACAACTGGCCTCGACAGCGGAAAAAATCCAGGCCAAGAAAGAACTTCGTAAACTGGAGCGCAAGCGCGACGATGCTCTGGCAGAATACCACCAATCCAAAAAAGCCATTGAGCAAGAGGAAGATCGCCTGTTGGACGAGGTAAGCGAAAAGCTGGAGCTAACGCGCGAGATCAAAACGCTGTTTACCGCCCGCTGGACACTCACCCACTGAAGCAGGCCAGAAATCATCATGGACAGAGAAAAGCTGGTTAAAGACTTGCTGTACCAGATTCGCCTTGGGGAAGACTCCGGCTATGAGTTCAAGCGTGTTGAAATCCGGGGCAATAAAATCAAAGGCCCGGACCAGAAAGACCTGGCCGATGAAATGGCCGCCTTCGCGAACCAGAAAGGTGGCTACCTGGTTCTGGGCGTGGATGACAGAACCCGGCAAATCATCGGCATTCCTGCCGACATGCTCGAAGCGGTGCAGAAACGTGTGAAAGATGCTGCCACCGACAACGTTGAGCCGCCACTGCCCATTGCCACCCGCTTGCTGGAGCTGCCCGACGAACACGGCGATATGAAGAACGTGCTGCATGTGGACATTGAGAAGAGCTTGTTCGTGCACAGCAGCAATGGCCGTTATTTCCATCGTGTGGCCGAATCAAAACAGCCCATGAAGCAGGATTATCTGGCCCGGCTCATGATGCAGCGCAGCCAGTCCCGGTTGATCTGGCTGGACGAACGCCCGGTGCCCGGCTCCCGTTATGAAGATCTGGACCCGAGCCTGTACCGCAAGTTCCTGCGTGAGGAAGGCCAGCCTGAACGCACCCAGCTCCGCAAACTTCGCATGTTGGTGGACGACGATGAAGGCAATGAAAAGCTGAGCGTTTCCGGTGTCTTGCTCGGTACCCCGAGCCCGGTCAACTGGCTGCCAAACGCCTACATCCAGGCCGTCTGTTACGGGGGCAACAACCGCGATGCAGACCAGCAAACGGATGCTATGGATTTCACCGGCCCCCTGGATCAGCAAATCAGCGGCGCCCTCTCGTTCGTTGAGAAAAATCAGCGTGTGGCCGCCCGTAAACTGCTGGGCCGGGAAGACATTCCACAGTACAGCCTCACCGCCATCTTCGAAGCGTTGGTCAACGCTGTGGCTCACCGGGATTACGACATTTATGGCGCGCATATACGCTTGCACATGTTTGCGGACCGGCTGGTGCTTTGCTCACCGGGCGCTCTGGTCAACACCATGGAAGTGGACGAGCTCATGGCCCGACAGGCCTCCCGCAACCAGCTGGTCACCAGCTTGTTGGCCCGCTGCCCCTATGAACACCCCACCATCAACCGCTCCCGGATGATGGATAAGCGGGGTGAGGGTGTGCCGGTGATCCTCAATGAGTCCGAAAAGCTCTCTGGCAAACGGCCGGACTACAAAATGGTGGGGGAAGAACTTCAGCTAACGGTTTATGCGGCGAAGAAGGAGCCCTACCGCCCATGACGCTGGAAAACCGTGCCGCCAGACTGACAAAGCCAGACCTGATTCGCTTGCTCCGTGCGGTCTACGGACGGGAATCTCAGGTTGATGACGTTATCGACCGTTACCTGGCCGCCGGCTGCGGGCCCAGTAACGAGGCGTTCGCGTTGATAGAAACCCTCACCGCCCAGTTGCAGCAGATTGCTGAAGAAGATGAATTCTATGGCTACCGTGGCAGCTACGGTTTCAGCGAGCGCTTGTCGTCTTTATTATCTGCCATCGACAATCTGCTGCGCCCGCAAGATGCCCACGCTGCCTTGAGACTGACCGAGGCTTTTATTGCGCTGGCGGATGAAGCGTTTCAGCGAGTAGACGATTCCGACGGCTACGTGGGCGGCGTTTTCAGGGACGCCACCCGTCAGTGGCTGGCTATCGCTGTTGACGTGCGCCAGCAAAAGCCGGATGCCGAAAACTGGCTGCAAAAAGTACGGTCGTTTTTTGACAACAACGAGTACGGCGTTTTAGACGACATCATCGCCAACGGCGCTCCGTTATTGTCTGAATCAGAGCTTCGCTTGTTGGCGGCTGATTTTGAGGCGGATGCCAAGGCCGCATTGGCAACACCAAGAGAACCGGGCCGCTATAATGTTGAAGCTGCGCATGCCTGCATCGGCATCAGCGCAACTGGCCCGCCTGGTTGAATTTGCCTTGACCCTGGGCGATTTGGACCGGGCAGCCCACTGGCTGGAACAGCTCCAATGGCAAGGCGACCAGAACCGTTATCGCTCTTTGCGGCACCGATGGTTAAAACGCAACGGCGATACCGACCAGTTGAAAGCGGAACTCCAACAAGATTTTACCGAAAAGCCCCACAGCTACACCTTGGAGCCGCTGTGGCGAATGGCCAGTGATCAAGAGCAGCCTCAGTTGCGACGTCAGGTTGAAAACCTGTCAACTGACATAGTTGCACCCGACGAGTGGGTTGCCATGTTGCTGCTGGCAGGAAGCCCCGAGCGGGCTGAAACGGTATTATTGGCCGACCCCGACCGATTCACGTCGGTGCATTACGGTACCCTGCTGAAATGGGCAAAAAGGTTTGCTGACGAAGACCGGCCTCTGGCGCAGGTGGTGTGCTACCGTGCGCTGCTCACCGACCTGCTGGAGCGCGGCTATACCCGTGCCTATCGCCATGGGGCGGACTACTTTCACAAATTATTGGCGCTGGATAAGGTTCTCGACGATTACCGGGAGTTAGAAGACGCGCAGGCTTTTATCCACGGCCTGCAAACCCGGC
>LULR01000836.1_pt1 | contig 13395 bp, 14 predicted proteins | sample 729471 | NCBI WGS metagenome assembly LULR01 (sample SAMN03860284, study PRJNA289734) | marine metagenome | biome: seawater column; feature: ocean; material: water; isolation source: Red Sea water column Station 108 - depth 500m | place: Saudi Arabia: Red Sea | collected 2011-10-15 | depth 500 m
GAAGAAACGCCGCCGCGATGACGCCTTGCGGCTGGAAGTTGACCGCATGCTCGACCGAATTAATGAGGTGGGGTATGACGCCCTGTCTGAAAAAGAGAAGAAATTTCTTTACGAAGCGAGCAAGAAACTCGCCAAAGGTGAAGATCGCAACTGATCTTCAGCTGTCCCTTTCCATCCATTCATAGAGTAGCCCCCACCGCAGGCCGCGGTCGCTAACAGTAATCAACTGTTGCTGTAGCTGCTCCATAATCGATTCGAGGATCACCACTCCCATTGGGATAATGTCGGCCCGTTCCGGCGGAAGCCCCTTCAGCTTCATCCGCTCTGCCGTCGGCATGCTTGTGAATAGTTCCCCAAGCTGCGAGACTTCATTTCGAGACAAGGTACTCCCGTGAATGAGGGAGTGATCGTAATCATCCATCTCCAGCTCTACAGCTTTCAGCGTCGTCACCGTTCCGGCTACGCCGACGGTGACGGGTGAGGTCGGATTTGGCTCGAAAGCGTCCAGCAATTCTGTAACCGCTCGCGCCGCAGACTGGAGCTCTTCGGATAGGGGTGGATCGTTGTGAACAAATCTCTCTGAAAAAGAGACCGTACCTGCGTCCAGACTCATTTGTGACGTGATCCCGTTTCCGTCCCCAATCACAAGCTCGGTGCTGCCGCCGCCGATATCAATCATCACGAATGAATCTCCCAAGTGGGCGAAATCGTGCTGAACGGCTTTGAATGTCAACCGCGCTTCGTCATTGCCCGAGATGATCTGCAACGGAATCCCGAAGCGATCCTGAACCTCCTCTGCAAACAGCTGACCGTCTGAAGCGTTCCGGAGTGCGGCAGTGCCGGCGGCGGCAACGGTTTCGGCCCCGAGCAGTTTCATCTGCTCTGCAAAATGGTGCAGCGCCGAGAAGCATCGTTCCTTCGCTCCGGGGTGGAGGCGGCCTCCCGGCTGAAGCGCTTGCCCAAGGCGAACAATCCTTATTTCCTCGCTCACCGGTGTCAACATGCCGTTGTCCGTTTCGGCTACAGTCATGATGAGCGAGTTGGTGCCAAGATCAATGGAAGCGATTCTCATGAGGTGTCTTCCGAGAAGAGTGTTTTCATCTGCAATGCATTTTGGGCGGCCTGCCCGTGATGGCAATTATTGAAGAACAGATAAACCTTCGTGACACTCTCCGGCATCGCCTCCACGTCTTCCTTCCACTGAGACAGCTGTTCGGAAGAGTAGAGGTAGTCGTACCGATCGCCTTTTTCGGCATTCCACCACGTCTCTGAATTGCGTCCGTGAAACCGGACATAAGCGGTGTCTGTGGTCGTCGCATTTTGGCGCGGCAACAGGTTCGGGAGGGGAGGCCCATCCACATTCACGTAGCCGATGCGCATCTGCTTGAGAAAATCGTAAATGGCGTCAACGGATGTCCAGCTTGCGTGGCGGAATTCGACAAAGAGGGGCCAGTCCGACGTAAGTTTGCGGAGATGAATGAGATGCTTGCGGGAGGCTTTGCTGTTCTTGAAAGAATAGGGAAACTGTGCCAGGAGACCCTTGAGCCGCCCCGACTGTGCCATAGGTTCAAGTGAAGTGAACAGGCTCTCCATCGATGCCTCAATGTCGGTTCTTTTGTGCGTCACCTGCTTGTGAACTTTCACGATAAACTCGAACCGTTCATCTGTCTTGTTGATCATGCTCTCGAAAACGCTGGCGTGAGGAATTCGGTAGTAAGTGACATTAATCTCCGCGCAGTCGAAATGGGTGGCATAGTGGGGAAGCATTTCGCCGTCCCGCGCTCCTTCGGGATAGAACGGCCCTTTCCAATCCGGGAAGCTGTAGCCGCTGGTCCCTATCCTGATTTCAGGCACTGTTGTTGAGAGATGCTCTGTAACCGGTGATAAGGGCGTTCACCATTCGGTAGCGTATGAAAGGGTTACAGAGTGGAGACGGGAGGAGAGCATTCAGCAGCGCCACCGTTGCACGGGCGATGGGATTAAAGAGCAGCCACCCCAGCAGTTTTTTGAACACCCCACCGGAAACATAGTCTACGCCGAGCTCCTTGTCGAGCTCGGGATAATCGTTAAGGATTATAGGGAGGTTCCTTGCGCCGTAATCGCCGAAGTCGGCAAGCGCTTCCGGATACGGTTTTAGTTTATGCTGCCGCACAGCGATTTCGGGAGCGAAGAAAAGGTTCTGGGGGAAAGATTTCCAGAGGCGATAGGCGTAATGGAGGTCAATGCCGTAGCCGGATAGTTCTTCCTTGAATTCACCAGTTTTTTCCACTGCCGATCGTTTGATGGACGTAGCCGTCAGGATGAAATACCGATAAGGGAGCGGCCTTTCTCCGCCGATGAGTTTGGCACCGCGCCGCCCGTTGAAGAGGTAGCTGTGGTACTTCTCCGCGGGAGGAGATGCGGGGCGGAGATCGGACAGGAGACCGGCGATGTTACCGTCGTTATGGCGTTCAACGTGCTTGGAAACGAAGTCCGGCGGCACTTCAATATCGCAGTCCAGAAAGATCAGAAGCTCTCCCTGCGCGGCCCGAAGACCGCTGTTCCTCGTGGCGGAACGGCCCCGGTTTGTTTCATGATGTATGATCTTGCAGCTGTCAGCCCACGATTCACGGTCGATCATGCTCGACGTGGAATCGGTGGAGGCGTCATTAACAACGATGATTTCTCGCTCCGCCTCAGGATAGTCTTGATCAAGAAGAGGGGGGAGTGTTACGGAGAGGATGTCGGCCGCGTTGAAAGCGGAAACGATGACGGAAACCTTCATCTTACCGATGGGCGCCTACCTCGAGAAAACATTGTGGTAGACGTCGGATGTCATCTTGGCCACCTGCTTCCAGAGAAAATTCCGCTCGATGTGCATTTTCAGTCTGTTGTCCTTGGGGGCGTTCAACGCTTGCTCGATTCCGGTGCGAATCTCCTCCACCGAATAGGGGTCTACATAGTGAGCCATATCTTCAAAGTAATCCTTCGTTCCGCCGTAAGGCGTGATGACAATCTGTGCTCCGGCAAGACCAGCCTCAAGTGCCGCTATCCCCGGAGTTTCATAACGTGCCGGCAGTGCAAACACCTTCGCCGCGGCGTAAGCTGAAGCCAAAAGTTCAGAGTCGTGATCAATCCCCTCAATGATGAAAAGATTCCTGTTCTTTTTCGCTTCGTCGAGACACTGCGTCCCTTCCGGCGTGTCGCTAACCTTTCCGATCACAACCGCAGGATGGTCAATTGAGGCAAGAGCTTCGATGAGAGCAAGCGTATTCTTTCTTTCAACACCGATGTGTCCAACATTGAGAATGAAATCGGTGACGCCGTACTCTTGTTCAAACAGGGAAGGATCGCCGTACAGGAACCGCTCTTCCACGCCGTTCGGAATGAAGTGGAGATTCTCTCTTGGTATCATCACTCCTTGGGCGAGGAGGTTCAGCTCTGAGCTTGTATTGGGTAGAACGGCGGCGGACCAACGACAAATGTCTCTGGTGAAGCCGTAATCTGACCAGAGCCCGGGAGCAATCTTCCGTGCGATCCTGTCAGCTCTGAGCGTCCACCGTATCACCGCCGGAGAACGGCGGGTGAAGAAAATGGGGCTCGTGACGAACGGTTGTCCGACACTCTTCAGGTGTCGAGCAAGGTCATAGACAGCAAAGTTTGCGGCGAAGAGATGGTAGAGATCAGCCTCACTGTGCGTTGGCGAATCGTCCCACGCCTCATGGAGGGCCACGTCATGCCCCAACGCTTCCAGATGCTTCTTCGTTTGAAGTATCTGAGTTCGAGGGCCTCCGTGCTTGACATTTACGGTGTGATAACTGGCGAGGACGATTCTCACAGCTTGTATTTCCAGTAGATGTGGAGAATATCGTTGAGAACCATCTTATAATTCAAGCGGTGTCGCACAGATATGTTGGGCGCCAGAGGCGGTGATTCCTTGGCAGCTGTCCATTCAATTTCGTTGAGCGGCCGTTCCCCGGACTCAAGGCGGCCAGAATAGGCCTGATCGGGCCGTGCCATTTGGAGGTGGATTCCGTTAGGAACGTCATTAACAGACAGATGGAGTCGCTCTTTTTCCAACCTTGCCGACCATTCCGTCGCACACCTTCTTTTCCACCAATCGGCGTAGCGCCCCATGGTTGTTACGGGGATGTTTCGATTTCGCACATTCTCGAAGAGCAAGCTGAGCGCCTCGAGATCGGAGTTGGCCGGATGGTCATAGAAGAAGAGAGGAAGCCTGCTGGTGAGATGATTTTCAATCACAGTTTCATAGTATCCGACCATGTCGTCGGTAGAGTGGCGGGCATTTCGCAGGGCGCCGGTAGAGATGGGGTGGACGGGCACCTGAAGGACCGAACTGAACCGATCGTTGAGTGAAGGAGAGAAGGGGAGATTATCGTAATCAAGGGCAAACTCAGAGGAGTAGCCGAAGCCGTGATGCTCAACAGCATTTGCAAGGGAGGAGTGCCATTCCCCGAATGGTGAAGCGAAGCCGTTCGGACGAATTTCTCCTTTCTTCAAGAGTGACTTGCCCTTCCGCACGTCGTGCTCGTTCTGTGAGTACTTTTTTGAAATGCGGTGCCTGTAGCAGTGAAGCCCGATTTCTTGTCCCTCCAAGGCGCCGAATCGGTCGATCCACGGCTCACAGCTTTTAGTTTCTACGAACCATGTGGCAGAGATTTCGTGCTTCGAGCAAAGATCATAAAGTTTGTTGATATCCTCCTTTGAGGCAAAATCGGTGTCCACTCTGAAATTGAAAAGTGATTCAGCACCATCGGGGAATGGCGAGAGAGAAATGAAAGGGAGGTTTCGATGCCAGAACAGCTGTTGGAGAGAATGCTCGACGAGCTCCCGAATGGTCCGTTTCGATACGCTTGCCACACGCTCAGACGGGAGCCACGGTCCCTGCGATGGGAAATTTCTCCGGACGGATGCCGTTGACAAAAGGGCACCGATGATCCCACCGGGAAGTATGATAGCTTCGCCGTCGCCAACCGATCTCCGCTCGATCAATCGCTTACCGTGCTTCTCCCGCCCCAGTGTCGCGCCGGACGGAATATTCAGCCGTCTCCCGACAAATCCTGGCGATACGGAGTCGCACAGGGGATCATCTGTTGTCTCGATGTAATCGACAAAATGACCACTGCTGTTGCTGTCGAAGATGCCGTCGGCGCCGTCGGTCTCCATCAGCAATGCACCCCCGTTTTTCGCGAAGTGCAGGAGGGATTCGGCGATCGCTGTTCCCGGCCTCTCCGAAACGATGATGCAGGCGTAATTCACTCCAAGCTGTTCCGGCGGTCAGCTCTTCGAATGGGGGTGCAATCTGCTCAAGTAAAATACGCCACGCCGGAGTGAGGTGCGTAATGCCGACGGTAAGCCTCATCAGAACACCTTCATGACGTAGGCTCTGTCTTCTTGCGTGATGCCGGCCGCAAGATAAAGAATCAAAGGCGTGATAGTGATTGCCAGAATGAAAGAGAGTAGGGGGAAAAGAGAATAAAGCAGTGCTAGAGCCGTCATCACTGCGAGCCCCGAAACTATCGGCAGGAACACAGCCCTTCCCACGGGAAACTCAACAAACGTCTGGATTTCTCTCAGCATCACAAGGAAGGAGACCAACTGAAACATGACGAGCCCGATGGCGGCGAGGTGCGATGAAGGGATCGGCCCCGGCAGTAGCATAATCCCGAAGAAACCCGCCCCGCCCAGCAAGAGAGAGTTAAGGTAGACCTTCTCCCTTCCGGCGCCAATCAGTGTAAATGTACAGACGGAGTTGATCACGGAGCAGACAAAGTATAAGGAAAGAAGTTGAAATATCACCGTCGACTCTACGAAGTCATTTCCAAAGAGAAAAGGGAGGAGATGCCTGCTCGACAAGACTGCAACGATGGCGGCGTAGATGGATGCAACGGCCATCAGTTTCATTGTCCTCGAAAAGTAGACAGAAAGTCCGGAGGGGTCGCTCTTTAGCACAGAAGTGATGGCCGGGAAGAAGAGGGTGTAGAACACCCTGTCCAAAACGAGCATCAGCACAATCACTCGGAAGGCGATGTTGAACAGTCCCCCAGCTTCAGGATCGGTCATGCCGAGGTATACGGCGGGAAACTGCGTAACCCCTTGAGCGATCAATCCTGCCACTCCCAACGGCCATGCCGTCTTGAGGAGTTCGGCTGAAGTTGGTCTGCTAGGCGCCTCTTGCTGATCAGTAGTTTTGAGCTGCCTCCAGAGATAGCTCCCCTGAGCGATGACACCAGCGACCCACCCCGCCGGGACAAGAAGAAGGGACGAATCTTGTCGCACAAAGAGAACCAACCAAAGAAGATATACAGAGGCAGCCACTACTCTTCCCGTCGCCAGTGCCGTCATTTTTTTCAGCCCTTGAAAGACCCACTCGATCACTAATGAGGAAGGGAACAGAGCCAGAAGATAGATGAGCGTAAGGTTGCGGAGGGAAGTGTTGGTGAAAATGAGAAAGAGGACGGCGCCGCAGACAATGAATACAGCCGACGCCAACGCCGCCCGAGTGATACAGATTTGTCTTACTAGTCCTCTTGATGCGCTGTTTCTCCCGGCGACTTCCCGTGTTCCCAGGATTGGCAATCCTGCCTCGGCGACGATGGTTCCATAAGTCAAGATTCCCATCCCGGCGGCGAGCAGGCCCAACGCCTCCGCACCGACAGTCCTTGCGAGAAACGCCACTGCCACAAATCCAAGGAGGCGGCCGGCAGCATCGGCGCCGACAATTGAAAACAAATTGGTAATGGTGCGGTTCATCCCAACAGCAGTTCTCTGAACCTCTCCTCTCGCTGTTGGATGGAAAACCTGGAAGCGGCCCACTGACGGCACGTCTCTCCGCTGAGGTTCGAATCTCCCTGAAGAACAGTTTGGACAGCAGTTACGGCCGCTCGCACATCCTCCGACGGGACAATGCTGCCGGTGCTTCCCACTGTTTCCGGGAGACCGCCCGTATCGGAGACAACCGGAATGCAGCCGCAGAGCATCGCCTCTGCGGTGGCTATCCCGCACGACTCAATTCTGCTGAGCTGAAGGTAGACAGAGGCTTGCTGATACTCTGGAAGGAGCTGGTCTCGTTCGAGCGGCGCCACTATCTGGACATTCCCCGGGACTGACGCATTCAACTCTGACAGAATCGAGGGTGTCACACCAACAATCCTGAAGCTGAATTCTCTCATCTGTTCCGCTACTTCGAGCACCAAGTCGATCCCCTTAATGGAAATTCGCTGAGTTGTGTCGCAATGCGCAACGGTTAGAACAGCATTTTCTCGATTCTCATCCGGTTTCCAAAACTGGTGATCGAGGCCCGGCGGGCACACCTCCAGATTTGCACTCTCGCACAGCTGTTGCGCGGCTTCCTTTAGATAGTGCGACGTGGGCAACACATTGGTCGCGTTCCTGATGGCGTATCGAACGAAGGGACGTTTCCACGCCGAGAGCATCAGGCCGTAACCGAGGCCGGGATCAGAAATGACGTCTGCACCGCCAATGATGATGACTGATTTCTTTCTGAACAGCCTTGCGAAGAACACCATGACGGCGCTGTAAGACGACGCAAACCACGCGATACCCACTTTCCTAAAGCCCATCGCCAATTTGAGTCTCCCGATTGCTAAGATGCCCCGTGAACGAATCCATTTGACATCGCCGATCCGTTCAAGCAGTCGACGGTCATCTTCTATGAAAGATGTACGGATGGTCGAAAAGAGCAGAATCTTTTGCCTCGTAATACTCATTCAGGGCGATTGGGCGGAAGGTTCGTGGAAGATGGAGGCGATGCTCTTAACATCCCTAATCGAAATTATCTTTAGAACGAAGAGCCCCCCGGCAAAGGAAGCGATGCCCACGAGGCGGCCCATCAGAGTATAGTCCAGAAGCTGGGCGACACCCAAGGCGGCGACCGTGGCGGTTGCCAATCTGAGGAGCCGGAACCAATCGTAAGGGACTGAGAAGAATCGTCTTGAAACGAAATAGGTCAATATTGCCATGGCGCTGTGGCCGGCGAGTGTGGCGTAGGCGGCGCCGGCCATTCCGAATTGCGGGATGAGGGCGAAGTTAACAGCTACATTTATGAGAGCGCTGATTCCGGTGATGCCGGCGATGTAGGTCGTCTTTTCCGCGAAGTAGATCCCGGGAAGGAAATTGAGGTAAGCGCCTTGGAACATGTAGGCCATCAGGATAATGGGGACAATCGACTCGGCTTCCTGAAAGGCCGGCCCGATGAGCCAGACGCCTCCTAACCTCAGTCGAATAATTTCTGGAAGGAGCAGTGTCAGAGCAGTCCATGCGAAGAATGCTACCACCATGAAATTGGTGAATACTTTGGAGAAGAGCGGTTTTGATTCCGGTCTGTCGCCGGCCTTGAGGAAAAACGGCTGCCACGCGTACTGAAATGCCGTGGTGAGGAGAAGCAAGAATATCCCCAGTTTGTATCCCGCGCTGTAGATTCCGACGGTAGCGGCGTCGGTCAGTGAAGCAAGGATGTATCGGTCGATCGATTCCATGGCGATGGTAGCCAGTCCCGCCGGCAAGAATGGGAGACCGAACCTGAGGAGCGGTCCGACAGACGCTTTATCGAAACGGAGGCGAATTGACCTCGCCGTAGCGGCAAGTACTGCAAGAGTTGTGGCGGTAGAGGCGGCAGCAACACTGAGGAAAACTCCGTCAAGTCCCATTTCCTTCATTACCACAAAGTAGATGTTCATCCCCAGCGTGATCATGACATTCATGAATTTGATGGCGACGAAGTGTGTTGCACGGCCCTCGAGCCGGAGGAGCGCAAAAGGGACATGGCTCACTGCATCCAGAAGAAGAATCGCTGCGGCGAGCCGGAAGAGATGTCCGTAACTGTCACTCCCGAGAAGAAGCGATGAGAGAGATGTTGCTGAGAACAGAATGACGATTGACAGAATCGTACTCGTGGCGGCTCCGAGCCAAAGTGCTGTCGGGAAGAGAGAACGTTTCGCTTCGCTTCCGTTGGCATTGGAGTAATAACGCATAAATGCGGCATCCAAGCCGTAGTGGTAGACGATGTTCATAAAGCCAAGAAAAACGTAAAGGAGCGTCGTAAGACCGTATTCCTCCGGGGAGAGGACGTTTGTAAAAAGTGGCAGGAGTAAAAAAGTGACAAGACGCGTAAGTACGTTGCCTGCGCCGTAGACGACGGTCTGTCTTGTAAGCTGTCTGATGGGTTGCGTCACGGTTGAGTTAGAGGGAGCCGTTCTCTCTGTACGGTGGAGTGAATTTGATACGAAGTCCCGTTGAAGGTGGTTCCAAGGAGGTAATATACAGGGAGGAACTCCATCGGGACAACCAACTCCCTTATGGAAATCTGTCCGTTTTCCTATGGGCGAGGAGTAAGAATTGCCTATTTTTTGAGCGCATTTGCGAATGGAAATTGTCCAGTGAGCACTATTTCACGAATTGAAGCGAGGCAAATCCTCGACTCTCGAGGGAATCCTACGGTGGAGGTTGACGTTCATCTTGCTGACGGAAGTGTCGGTCGTGCCGCAGTTCCGTCGGGGGCATCCACCGGAAAACACGAGGCTGTTGAACTGCGTGATGGAGACAGTGCGGTCTATCTCGGGAAGGGGGTCTCTCGGGCGGTGGAGAATGTACAGTCGATGCTTGAGCCGGTCGTCATAGGCCACGACGCACTTGACCAAAGAGACGTTGATGAAAGACTGATCGCGGCCGATGGCACGCCCAACAAAGAGGTGGCAGGCGCGAATGGAAAAAAATTTATATGAGTTTTTGTCTCATGGAAAAAATTACATTCTTCCAGTTCCTATGATGAATATTCTGAACGGCGGGAGTCACGCTGACAACAACGTTGATATTCAGGAGTTCATGGTTTTTCCTGTCGGCGCCGACACATTCAGCGAAGCGCTTCGTATGGGGACTGAAACATTTCATCATCTCAAAGCAGTCTTGAAAGAGCGCGGTCTTAACACAGCGGTGGGTGATGAAGGGGGCTTTGCTCCCGACCTCCGCTCTAACGAAGAAGCGATCGAGGTTGTGCTCGAGGCGGTGGATAGGGCAGGATACAGTGCCGGCTCGCAGATCTATCTGGCGCTGGATGTGGCGGCTTCGGAGTTATACGATTCAGACCGGGATGTCTACTGCCTCAAGTCGGAGAACAGGGAACTGAACAGCGCCGATATGATCGGGCTCTACGGCGAACTGGTAGAGAAGTATCCTATCGTCTCCATCGAAGACGGCCTTTCGGAGGACGATTGGGAGGGGTGGGAACAACTGCAAGGCGCTATCGGAGACCGCGTCCAGATTGTCGGCGACGATCTTACCGTCACCAATCTAGCGAGGCTTCAACAAGCGATCGACCGATCGGCCATGAATGCGATCCTGATTAAACTGAATCAGATCGGCACAGTCACGGAGACGATCGACACAATAACTCTGGCCAAGGAAAACGGCATGGGCGCCATTGTTTCTCACCGGTCCGGGGAAACTGAGGATACCACAATTGCTGATGTCAGTGTTGCCACGGGTGTGGGGCAGATTAAGACAGGTTCAGCCTCAAGGACCGATCGTGTATGCAAGTACAATCAGTTGCTGAGAATTGAAGAGATGCTGGGAAGTAGGGCTCAGTTCCCGGGCATGGAAGTGCTGGGGCATAAAGCGGGAGGGTAGAGAAATGGCAAAGCGAAGACTAAAGTTTTTTTCAAGGCGACGGCGTCGGCCGGTTCGCCGCATCGGCGCCCCGCAAACGACTAGAAACATACTTCCAAAACTCCTCTTGTTGGGAGGGCTTATCCTGATCATCATCTTCTTTTTTGGTGATCACGGCGTCTATCGTCTCTACTCCATAAAGCAGGAGAAGGCGGAACTGATGGAAGAGATCGACAGCCTCCGCTCTGAGCAGGAACAGCTGGTGGGAGAAAGAGATCGCCTTCAGAACGACATGGAATATATAGAGAGGCTGGCGCGGGAACGGCACCGGATGGCAAAACCGGGAGAGAAAGTTTTCAGAGTGGTGGAGAAAGAGAAGAAGTGACTCTCGCGCCCCGCGGTCATTCCATGGGCGGTGTGTTGGTCACAAAGGCGTCAATGTAGATTTCTACTCGGCGGTTCCTGGCTCTTCCCCCGGGTGAGTCATTAGTATGTCGTGGTCTGTATTCGCCGTACCCCATGGCAGAGAACTTGTCCTGAGATAAGGCGGAAAACTCTGAAATTAGTTCGACCACATTCAGCGCGCGAGCGGTGGATAATTCCCAATTCGATTCCCACTTAGTAATCAGCTCCGTAGGGAGGGGAACGTTGTCGGTATGTCCCTCTGTTCGGATTTCCATGTTCAGAATCCTGTCGCTTTCTTCGATCGCTTCAACGAAGGGTCTGAATTCAGGATCGTCCCGCAGACGGGCAATTCTGGAATCTCCGATGAGTGAAGCGATCTGGTGCTGATGGCAACGCGCTATTCAGCTCAGTATAGGTTTCATCCAGCAACATGTTGATGATTCGATCAATATGTTTTTCCGCTTCGTTCATCATGACGATCACCAGAATAAAGAAAGTAAGGAGAAGCGTTACCATGTCCCCAAAGGTGACGGCCCACGCGGTGCTTCGGGCTTTCGCCTCGCCGAAGGAAACGCCGGAGACTTGCCGGGGCATTCTTTACTGTGCCTCTACTCGCTGACTCTGTGGAACGAAAGTCATCAACTTCTCCCTTAGGCTCAACGGGTGATCCTTAGCATGAATTCCGATGATCCCTTCAACCATAATATCTTTGATCATCAATTCTTCTTCGGAATTGCGTTTCAGTTTTCCTGCTAACGGGAGGAAAACGAGATTCGACAGCAATACACCATAAAAAGTTGTGATGAGGGCGAGTCCCATACCTCCCAGCAGGTCAGCGAATCTATCCGCCACATTAAATTCAAAACCGACGACAGCGCCGGTTTGCGATTCGGCGAAATTTGTCATCATAATTATGAGACCAAGGACAGTCCCTAGCATCCCAAAGGCTGGTGCATAGGCGCCCATATAGAGGAAAATCTCCTGACCTAGGCTGTGCCGTCTCTCAACATTTCCCAATTCCAACTCAAGGTAGCTGCGGAGTCTGGCGGGATCTTTCTCGTTTATGGCGAGCTCTACAGCCGCGTGGTTGAGAATATGCTTTTTGAAGGCTACAGAGAGAATATTCAGCAACCCTTGGATATCTCTCAGGGGATAGTTCACAAGTGTTGCGGCAAAAGTCCCGCCAAGCACAATCAGTAGTGAATCACCATCGAGGAACCACATGGGATCACCATTGTTCGAAATAATGCCGATGGAGATGAGCCCCAACCCTAAGAGTAACCCAAACGCAGTACCGAGATCCATAACCCCTGCTTCCCTTTAAGTTAGAGTGAATTTAACTAAGGCGACTGTCCAAAATCAAAGTAACTGGCCCATCGTTCGTGAGGCTGACTTGCATCATGGCGCCGAATATTCCAGTCTCTGTCGGAATATTGTTCTGCTTCAGCAGTTCGACAAAGTAGCTGTAGAGAGATTCTCCTTCCTTAGGTGAAGCGGCATTGATGTAACTCGGGCGCCGCCCTTTTCGTGCGTCCGCGCAGAGCGTGAACTGGCTTACCACCAACGCGCTGCCACCCACATCAATCACCGAATTGTTCATCTTACCCGATGCGTCGTTGAAGATTCGAAGATGGGCGGACTTGTTAGCAAGAAACAGAGCGTCCTTTTCCTCGTCTCCCTCAAATACTCCTAGAAAGATCAGCAGTCCGGGGCCGGATTGCCCGACTGTGTTCCCATCAACTGTGACAGACGCCTCTTTCACTCGCTGCAGAAGAGCGATCATCACTCCACCCAAACATTCTTTTCACCGTAGAGGCCCTTGAGCTTCCCGATGAAAGCGTCGCCGGAATTGACCTTTACGGTCTGAGCGTAAAACTTTTTCCCGTTCCCGTTATCCTCATAAATGTGAAAAAAGATCGGCGAATTGCCTGAATGCTTTTTGGCGAGCTGATATAGTGCGTCTACGTCCGCCTCTTTCATCTGGTCTACCTCCAGCATAATGTTGACAGTGGACGGATGGTCGCCATCAATATCATCGAGCGACTTGATCGAGTCAGCAATTATTTTCGGCGTCTCCTCGGACAGGCGGGAGGTCGGTTTCCCTTTAATAAAGATGAGGCCGCCGTCGTTGATCAACTGCTTGTGATTGGTGTAGGTCTCGTGGAAAACAAGCACATCCACCGAACCACCGAGACATTCCAGATTAAAGAAAGCCATCTCTTGATTCTTTCTGTCGAAGTGGAGGCGAATATCCCTGATGATGCCTCCGACTCGAATCTGGTCAATGTCTGAATCGTCGGGCATATCAGAGAAATCATAATTGGAGAATTTTTCCAGCGTGTCGGCGTATTCCAGCAGGGGGTGCCC
>LULR01001658.1_pt1 | contig 13357 bp, 14 predicted proteins | sample 729471 | NCBI WGS metagenome assembly LULR01 (sample SAMN03860284, study PRJNA289734) | marine metagenome | biome: seawater column; feature: ocean; material: water; isolation source: Red Sea water column Station 108 - depth 500m | place: Saudi Arabia: Red Sea | collected 2011-10-15 | depth 500 m
TGCCGAAGCCGATGCCCGGGTCGATCCAGACCTCGCCCACGCCGGCCTCGGCGGCCCGCTCGGCCCGCTCGACGAGGAAGTCGCGCACCTCGGCCACGACGTCGCCGTACACGGGCTCGTCCTGCATGGTGCGGGGGTCGCCGCGCATGTGCATCGCCACCCAGCCCACGCCCAGTTCGGCCGCCACCTCGCCCAGCGAGGCACTGACGTCGTTCACGATCGTGGCGCCCGCCGACACCGCCGCACGGGCGACCTCGGCGTGACGGGTGTCGATCGAGACCCGGACCCGGCCGGCCAGGCCGGCGACGACCGGCAGGACGCGGCGCACCTCCTCCTCGGGCCCGACCGGGTCGGCGCCGGGCCGGGTGGACTCGCCACCCACGTCGACGATGGCGGCACCCTCCTCGACGAGTCGACGACCGTGCTCGAGGGCAGCCCCGTGGTCGAGGAAGCGGCCCCCGTCCGAGAAGGAGTCGGGCGTGACGTTGAGGACGCCCATCACGGCGCCCGCCGCAACGGCGTCGGCCGGCACGCTGGCGTCCCGGGGCGGACTCAGCCCCGCCCGTGGTCGATGAAGCGCATCGCCTCGAGCCGGGTGGAGACCTTGGTCCGGAAGATGCCCTGGACCGACGACGTGACGGTGACGGCCCCGGGCTTGGTGACGCCCCGCATCGACATGCAGAGGTGCTCGGCCTCGACCACGACCAGGGTGCCCTGCGGGTCGAGGGTGCGCTGGATGGCGTCGGCGACCTGCGAGGTGAGGCGCTCCTGGACCTGCAGGCGCTGGGCGTAGCCCTCGACCAGGCGGGCCAGCTTCGAGAGGCCGGTGATCATCCCGCCCTTCTGCGGGATGTAGGCGACGTGCGCCCGGCCGACGAACGGCAGGAGGTGGTGCTCGCACAGCGAGTAGAGGGGGATGTCGCGCACCATGACCATCTCGTCGTGGTCCACGTCGAAGGTCTTGATGAGTTGCTCGGCGGGCTCCTCGTGGAGGCCGCTGCACACCTCGGCGTACATGCGGGCGACCCGGTCCGGGGTCCCGCGCAGGCCGTCGCGGTCGGGGTCCTCGCCGATGGCCTCGAGGATCTCCCGCACGGCGGCCGAGATGCGATCCAGGTCGACCGGCGCAGCGAGTCCTCGTCGTACACGTCGCTGTCGCGGACGAGGAGGGCGCACACCTCGAGGCTGGCCGGGTTGCGGGCCAGCAGGTTCTTGCGCAGGTAGTTGAGGGTGAGGCCGCTGTCGACGATGTCCTCGACGAGGATGACGTCGCGGTCGGCCAGGTCCAGGTCGAGGTCCTTCACGATCCGCACCACGCCCGACGAGCGGGTGGAGTGGCCATAGGACGACACCGCCATGAAGTCGAACTCGACGGGCAGGTCCACGGCCCGGGCCAGGTCGCTCATGAACATGAAGGCGCCCTTGAGCACCCCGATCAGGAGGGGTGCCCGGCCGGCGTAGTCGGCGGTGATCGAGGCGCCCAACTCGGCGACCCGGGTGGCCAGGTCCTCCTCGGCGATGAGGACGCGGCCGGGGGCGAACGAGTCCGAGGAGGCGCTGCCCATGGGTCGGGACCCTAGCGGCCGCCGTCGGTGGCCCCGCCCACCGGTACGGCCCGGAGGCGGCCCCCGGAGCGCTCGACCCGCAGGCCACCGGCCACCTCGGCAGCCCGGTCGGTCCCGGCCGCCACGGCCAGCACCCGGTCGACGGCGGCGGCGTCGGGCGGGCGTCCCTCGAGCCGGTCGGTGAGCCAGCGGCGCAGCACCAGGCGGGCCAGGTCCGACGGGAGGGCGGCGACGGAGTGGGCGTCGGTGGCGTCGACGTCGACGACGAGCCCATCCAGGAGGGCGGCGGCCGCACCGGCCTGGCGGGCGTGGCGGGCGAGCAGCGGCACCGGGTCGCGGTCGGAGACCTCGGCCAGCAGGGGCAGCACCTCGTGGCGGATGCGGTTGCGGACGAACCGGGGGTCGCCGTTCATGGGATCGTCGAGCGGCTCGAGCCCCCGGGCGGCGCAGAGGGCGCGGGTCTCGCTGCGGCGCAGGCCCAGCAGGGGCCGCCGGTGGGGTTCGCCGATGCCGGCGGCGCCGTGGACGCCGGCGCCGCGCAGCAGGTTGAGCAGGACCGTCTCGGCCTGGTCGTCGGCGGTGTGGCCCGTGAGCACGCCGGGTGCAGCAGGGCCAGCGAATCGGGCCCGCCGGAGACGGCACAGTCGACCGCGGTGCCGGGCGGCGGGAAGTCGCAGCGGGCCAGCAGGTCGACGGCATCCATGGGCGACCTCAGACGGCCAGGGCGGCCATCCGCTCGATCCAGCGCGACGGCTCGGCGATCTCGGCCCGGTCGGGCAGGTTGCCGGGGTCGTCCCAGGCCCGGTCGAGCAGGGCCGTGCCGCCCTCGGCCTCGACGGCGGCGATGAAGGCCTCGCCCTGGGCGTACTGGGCCAACTTGGCCTCGAGGCCGATGACCTTCTGGAGGAGCCGCACCAGGCCGGTGGCGGAGCGGCGTCGCTCGCGCATGACCCGGGCAAAGCGGTCCGCACCCCGCACGTGGCCCTCCCCCGCCCGGTCCATGGTGACGTCACCGTGGCCTTCGAGGAGGCTCATCAGGCCGGCGATGCGGTCGAGGGCGGCCTGCTGCTCGGGGCCGGCGACGGCCTCCAGCAAGCCGGCCCCAGCGGCCCGACCAGCCTCGTCGTCGGCGTCGCGGCGCCGGTTGGCGAGGTTGCGGAGCCGGTCCGTGATGCCGTCCTCCTCGTCGTCGAGGTCGACGTCGAGCAGCGTCTCGACGAGGCCGAGGTAGTGCTCTCGCATCCAGGGAACACCCGTGAACTGGGCCCGGTGGGTGACCTCGTGGAGGGCCAGCCAGAGCCGGAAGTCGTCGGGTGGGAAGGCGTAGCGGCGCTCGATGGCCACGACGTTGGGGCCGACGTAGTACACGAGGTCCTGGTCCTCGGCGTCCTCGTCCTCGAGCACCAGCAGGTCGTACTGGCCGAGCACCCGGGTGGACATCCAGCCCAGCACGGCACCCAGCTCGGCGCCACTGATGCGCGTGGCGAAGGGCGCCAGGAGGCCGGGCGGCCGGTCGGCCATGCGCTCGAGCATGGGACGCAACAGGCGCTGCAGGGACGCCAGGTTGGCCCGGATCCAGGCGGCCCGGTCGACAACGCGGGCACGGGCGGCGCCGTGCAGCGGGACCAGGCCGGTGGTCTCGGCGACGAGGCGCTCGGCGAGGGCGGTGTGCCGCTCGAAGTCGGCGACCAGGTCGACGCGCTCGTGGGCGTGGGCGAAGGGGGCCCGCTCGGCGACCCGGATGGCGACGCGTTCCGCCAGGTCCCAGTCGATGGTGGAGGGGTGGGTCGCCATGGAGCCCTGGCCGCGGGCGCCGGGGCTAACGGCGGGGGTAGCGGGTGGAGGAGACCTTCTGGAAGTAGCCGGCCAGCGTGGCGATGCAGAGGACCACGCCCCCGGCCACGAGCGGGACGGCCAGCCAGTAGTGCCAGATCACGCCGGCGAGAACGTTCATGGCGGGCATCCTAGGGGGTCGGCCGGGGCGGGCCCCACCTCTCCGGTGGGGCGCCTCGGGTTGGCGAAACGAGCCCGCGCGGGGAATCGAACCCCGGACCTGCTCATTACGAGTGAGCCGCTCTGCCGACTGAGCTACACGGGCGCAGGGCGCAAGCGTAGCGAGGCGGCCCTGTCGTGCCGCCGGTGGATTCGGCGCCGTCGAGTCCCGGGCAGACCCGGGTCGGACCCGGGTCAGGCCCGGGTGATCGGCGCCCAGGCCAGCAGCAGGCGCTTCTCGCCGACCGACGGGAAGCGCACGACGGCCTCGGTGCGGTCGCCCTCGCCGGACACCGCCACGACGACGCCCTCGCCCCAGGCGCCGTGTACGACCCGCTCGCCGGCGGCCAGGCCCAGCTCGTGGGCACCCGTCGCGGCCGGTGCCCGCAGCCCGCCGACGCCGGCCGGGGCGCGGGTGCCGGCCCCGATCACCGAGCCACCCGGCTCGCCGTCGTCGGCGACCTGGGAGCCGGTGTCGTCGTCCCAGCGGTCCTTGCGCCCGCCGCGATCGTGCCGCAGTGCCTCGGGGATCTCGTCGAGGAAGCGGCTGGGCGGGTTGTACTGGGTGGCGCCGTGGAGCATGCGGGTCCAGGCGTGGCTGACGTGGAGCAACTCGCGGGCCCGGGTGATGCCGACGTAGGCGAGGCGCCGCTCCTCCTCGAGCTGCTGGGGGTCGGCCAGCGACCGCACGTGGGGGAACACGCCCTCCTCGACGCCGGCGAGGAACACGACGGGGAACTCGAGGCCCTTGGCGGCGTGGAGCGTCATGAGCACGACCTGGCCGTCGTCGGATCCGTCGCCGTCGGCCACGTCGTCGGCGTCGGGCAGCTGGTCGGTGTCGGCGACGAGGCCGACCTGCTCGAGGTACTCGTCCACCGAGTCGAACTCGGCGGCCACGCCGACGAGCTCGGCCAGGTTCTCCAGCCGGCCCTCGGCCTCGATGGTGTGCTCTGCCCGCAGCTCGTCGAGGTAGCCGGAGCGGTCGAGCGCCGCCTCGAGCACGGCGCCCGGGCCGTCGTCGACCCGGGCGGTCAGGTCGTCGAGCAGGTCGAGGAAGCCCCGGATGCCGGCTGCGGCCCGACCGGACACGCCGGCCTCGTCGGCGTGGCCGAGCGCCTCGGTGAACGTGGTGCCGTCGTGCTGCGCCCAGGCGTCGACGCGGGCGACCGAGGTGTCACCGATGCCCCGCTTGGGGACGTTGAGCACCCGCCGGGCCGCCACCTCGTCGGCCGGGTTGGCGGCGAGGCGCAGGTAGGCGAGGGCGTCGCGGACCTCGCGCCGGTCGTAGAAGCGGGTGCCGCCGACGACCCGGTAGGGCACGCCGAACCGGATGAGCTGCTCCTCGATGGCCCGGCTCTGGGCGTTGGTGCGGTAGAAGACGGCCAGGTCGGACCAGGCCCGGCGACCCGAGTCGTGGAGCCCGGCGAGGCGGCGGGTGATCCAGCGCGCCTCGTCGTCCTCGTCGTCGGCCCGGTAGCGCACGATGCGATCGCCGGGGCCGGCGTCGGTCCAGAGGTCCTTGGGCGGCCGGTCCTCGTTGCGGGTGATGACGGCGTTGGCGGCGTCGAGGATCGTCTGGGTGGACCGGTAGTTCTGGTCGAGCACGACGACGGTGGCGTCGGGGAAGGCCTGCTCGAACTCGAGGATGTTGCGGACATCGGCCCCGCGGAACTGGTAGATGGACTGGTCGCTGTCGCCGACGACGCACACGTTGCGGTGCTCCTCGGCCAGCAGCAGGACCAGTTCGTTCTGGACGCTGTTGGTGTCCTGGTACTCGTCGACGAGGATGTGCTCGAAGCGGCGCCGGTGGTCGGCGAGGACCTCGGGGTGGCCGCGCAGGAGGCGGACGGCGTTGCCGAGCAGGTCGTCGAAGTCCATGGCGCCGGCCGCCAGCAGCCGCTGCTGGTAGCCGGTGAACACGTCGGCGACCCGGGCCGATGCTGAACCGGGACGGGTAGCCGATGCGCTCGGCGTCGCGGCGCAGGATCCGCACGCACGCCGAGTGGAAGGTGGAGACCCACATGCGGTGGGCGATGTCGCCGACGAGGCGGGCGACCCGTTCCTTCATCTCGCCGGCGGCCTTGTTGGTGAAGGTGATGGCCAGGATCCCGAAGGGCGACACGCCCCGCTCGCCGATGAGGTGGGCGATGCGGCGCGTCAGCACCCGGGTCTTGCCGGAACCGGCACCGGCGACGACGAGCAGCGGCCCCTGCGGGTGCGTGACGGCGTCGAGCTGGGCAGGGTTGAGCCCGTCGTCGATCCGGTCGTCCTCGAGCCGCGCCACCATCGGGCGGCACCCTACCGGCGGCCTGCGACCGCCCCGGGGGCGGCGTCTAGGGTACGCAGCCGTGCCGCGTGCGTTTCGCTTCTCCGTCTCGGCGGCACCCTCGTGCTCGGCAACGACTACCGACACCCGGCGTTCCTCCACAAGCAGGCGGCCACCCTCGACCTGCTGTCCGACGGCCGCCTCGAGCTCGGCATCGGCGCCGGCTGGCAGTCGTCCGACTACGACCGGGCCGGCATCCCGCTGGACCGCCCCGGCGTGCGGATCGAGCGCCTGACCGAGGCGGTCACGGTCCTCAAGGGCCTCTTCGCCGAGGGGCCGTTCCACTTCGACGGCGAGCACTACACGATCGACGGACTCGAAGGGCAGCCCGAGTGCGTCCAGCAGCCGCACCCGCCGATCATCATCGCCGGCGGCGGGAAGCGGGTCCTGTCGCTGGCCGCCCGGGAGGCAGACATCGTGGGCCTCAACGCCAACATGTACGCGGGCGTGATCGACCAGCGGGCCGGCCCCAGCGCCACCCCGGCGGCGACCGACGAGAAGCTGGGCTGGGTGCGGGAGGCGGCCGGCGACCGGTTCGCCGACCTCGAGCTCCAGACCCGCGTCCACGTCGCCACGATCACCGACGACCCGCAGAGCATGGCCGAACTGATGGCCCCCGCCCTCGGCATCGAGCCCGAGGACGCCCTCGCCTCGCCGCACGTGCTGGCCGGCTCGGTCGGCCAGTGCGTCGAGACGCTGCTGGCCTGGCGGGAGCGCTGGGGCATCTCCTACGTGGGCATCAGCGAGGACGCCATGGTCGAGTTCGCCCCGGTCGTGGAGGCCCTCGCCGGCGTGTAGCCCGGCGGCTACCAGAGTTCGTCGGTGTACCGGTCGGTTCCGACGATCGTCCGCAGGAACGGCGCGGCGGACGTGACCTCCCCGAGGCCCGAGGCGGCGACGCGCTCCCCGTAGTCGACGAACCGGTCCCAACAGGCCCGCGGATCATGAGGCGACCCGCCCAGCCTCGAAGACCGGCGGCAGGCCCTCGGCGTCCAGCCAGGCGTCCAGCTCGTCGGCCGACACGCCGTCGGCCCGTCGGACGGCGACCGAGGCGATGGCGGCGTAGTGGTGGTCGAGGGCCACTTCGACCGGCACCGGGTCGGGGTCGCGGTAGCGGTTCGAGTGGTGCAGGTAGAGGACCGTGTGGGCGTGGGTGCGCTCACCGAAGCCGCGTCCGGCGCTGTAGAGGTCGACCACCTGCCTGGCACCCCAGGCGAAGTGCTCGTCGTGGTGGCCATCCTCCACCCAGTAGATCGCCACATAGGAGCCCCGGTCGACGGGGTCGCTGATGGCGTTGCCCTCGACGGGGAACCGCAGGTCCTTGAGCTCCCGGGTGGCGACCCAGCGGCTGCCGGCGAGGCACCACGGGCCCGACAGGCAGCCGCCGTAGTAGTGGTCCCGCTCGTACCAGCGGTTGTAGGCGACCTCGTGGCCCCGGTGCGGGTCGACGAGGGTGTAGAGCATGCTCCCGACCTTGACGGGGTACTCGGGTGGGACGTGCGGGGCCATCGGTGCTCCTTCGGGGTGGCGGGCCTCCAGCGTGTGCGATCCGTCCCGGGGGCCGCAAACCGCGCCGGCGGGCCGGTTCAGCGGCGTTCGATGAGGATCGCCGCCGTTGCCCGGCCGAAGCGGCCGTCGAGGTCGTAGAGCACCGCCTCCGACAGTCCGATGCCGTCACCGACGTTCTTGTGGAGGCCCCGCAGGCCGACCCACTCCCCGACCGGGTCGCGGAACGTGTGGAGGTGCAGGTCGGTGTTGATGGTCAGCCACGCCGAGGGGTCGAGGTAGCCGGCGACCATGCTGGCCATGTCGGCCACGGCGGCCATCCGCACGTACGGGGACGTCGGGGCGCCCTCCACGAACGGCCGGTGCATCCGCAGCCAGAGCAACCCGGGGGCGCCGGTGCGGAACTCCCCGCCGGGGCGTCGCAACTCGACGCCGCGGATGAACCCGGGCACGCCGGTGCCGGGCATCGTGAGCGTGGCCGACTCGTCGGGTAGGGGCGGCGGCTCGTCGTCGACGTGGCGCATGCGTTCATCGTCGAACGGCGTGGGCTCGTCGCTGACCCGCAGCCGCACCGACATGGACCGGGCGACCTCGCGGGGCTCGCCGGTGGCGTCGTCGAACAGCGAGGCCCGGACGACCTGGAGGCGACGCCCGTCGCGCACGACCTCGGCCTCGCCGCGGAGAGGCCACATCGGAGCGCCGCGCATCAGGTCGACGGTGTGGCGGCAGATGCGCATCGGGACCGCCGTCGGAACCCCCTCGACCAGGTGGGCGAGGATTCCCGACACGGAGCCGCCGTGCTGCTCCTCGGGGTTCCAGGGGCCGCCTGCGAGCGGCAGCGGCACGATCGTGTCGCCGTCGACCCGGAAGTAGGCGCCGTCCTCGAAGGCGTGGTCGGTGCCGGTCACGCCCGAGTTGCTAGGCGCTGCGGCCCAGGAGTGCCAACAGGCGCAGGCCGGCCGGAGCGTCGTCGGCCGGCAGGACGGGTGGGGCGAAGTGGGGCCCACGGACGCCGCCGACGGCCATGACGTCGGCCAGCTGCAGCCAGAAGTCGAGGCAGCGCCCGGCGACGTCGTCAGGGAGGTCCAGGTCGCGGCCGCAGGCCCGGGCGAGGTCCCAGGCGTGGACCAGGTTGTCGGTGGTCCGGAACCCGACGATCACCGAGCCCGCAAAGTCGCCGTTCGGGTACGCGTGGGTGGCGTCGAGCACGCCGTCGCCGCCTGCCGCCTCGAGGGCGGCAAGGGCGGTCCCCCGCCAGGTGGACATCGGGCTGGGGCCCAGCACCGAGGTGTCGACCTCCACGGACACGGCGTCGCCGTCACCGCGGAACAGGCGCGCCACCAGCGCCTCGCCGATGACGACGTGGGCGACGAGAGTTCGGACATCCCACTCGTCGCACGGGGTGGAATTGGCCCAGTCGTCGTCGGCGACCTGGTTCAACTGCTCCCCGAACAGCGCGGCCGCCACCCGATAGTCGGCGAGCGGGCCCTCGGCGCTCACTCCCACTCGCCTATTCCCACTCAATGGTGCCGGGCGGCTTCGAGGTGACGTCGTAGACGACGCGGTTGACGCCGTCGACCTCGTTGATGATCCGGCTGGAGAGCGTCTCGAGCAGGTCGTGCGGCAGACGCGCCCAGTCGGCGGTCATGGCGTCCTCGCTGGTGACCGCCCTGACGATGATGGGCCGGCCGTAGGTGCGCTCATCTCCCATGACGCCCACCGACCGGACGTCGGCCAGCACGGCGAACGACTGCCAGATCTCGCGCTCGAGGCCGGCCTTGGCGATCTCCTCGCGGACGATCAGGTCGGCGGCCTGGAGTGTCTCGACCTTGTCAGGCGTGACCTCGCCGATGATGCGCACGCCGAGGCCCGGGCCGGGGAACGGCTGGCGCCACACGATCTCGTCGGGCAGGCCCAGCTGGGAGCCGACGGCCCGCACCTCGTCCTTGAACAGGTTGCGCAGCGGCTCGACCAGCTCGAAGTCGAGGTCCTCGGGCAGGCCGCCCACGTTGTGGTGGCTCTTGATCTTGGCGGCGTCCTTGGTGCCCGACTCGATGACGTCCGGGTAGAGCGTGCCCTGCACAAGGAAGCGGGCATCCTCGATGCCGCCGGAGGCGTCCTCGAAGACCCGGATGAACAGCTCGCCGATGGCCTTGCGCTTGTCCTCGGGGTCGGTGACGCCGGCGAGGCGCTCGAAGAAGCGGTCGGCGGCCCGCACGTGGATGAGCTCGATGCCCTGATGGCGTTGGAAGGTCTCGACGACCTGCTCGCCCTCGCCGGACCGCATCAGGCCGGTGTCGACGAACACGCAGGTCAACTGGGGGCCGATGGCCTCGTGGACGAGGGCGGCGGCCACGGCGGAGTCGACGCCGCCGGAGAGGCCGCAGATGGCCCGGCCGGTGCCGACCTGCTCTCTGATGGCGGCCACGGACGACTCGATGATCGAGTCCATCGTCCAGTCGCCGGCCACGCCGCACACGTCGACGAGAAAGCGTCGCAGCATGTCCTGGCCACACGGCGTGTGGTGCACCTCGGGGTGGAACTGGACGCCGTAGAGGCCCCGCTCGGGCGCCTCGAAGGCCGCCACCGGAGCGTCGGGCGACGAGGCCGTGGTGCGGGCGCCGTCGGGGCCGTCGGTGATGGCGTCGAAGTGGCTCATCCACACCGGCTGCACGCCGGGGCCGGCGTCGGCGAGGAGCGTGCCGGGGTCGCCGACGGTGAGGTCGGTGCGCCCGTACTCGCCCCGCTCGTTGCGTCCCACGTTGCCACCGCACTGGTGGGCGATCAGCTGGGCGCCGTAGCAGATGCCGAGGATCGGCACGCCCAGGTCGTAGACGCCGGGATCGATGCGGGGGGCGCCGTCGACGTGCACCGAGGCCGGGCCGCCCGAGAGGACGATGCCGGTGGGTCGCCGCTCGGCGAACTCGGCGGCGGTCAGGTCGTGCGGGACGATCTCGCTGTAGACGGCGGCGGCCGGGGGTCGGGCCGGGCCTAGTGGCCCATGCCCACGCCCTGGGCCTTCTGGAGGGACTTGCCCTCGGTCTGGAGGGCGGGCGCCACCATGACCTCGGCCTTCTGGAACTCCTTGATGTCGACGTAGCCACAGGTGGCCATGGACGTGCGGAGCGCCCCGAACAGGTTGAGCTTGCCGTCGTTCTCGTTGGCGGGGCCGACGAGGATCTCCTCGAGCGTGCCGCGCACGGTGGTCTGGACCCTGGCGCCGCGGGGCAGGGTGGGGTGGAACGTGGCCATGCCCCAGTGATAGCCGTGGCCGGGCGCCTCGGCGGCGGCGGCCAGCGGCGAGCCGATCATGACGGCGTCGGCGCCGCACACGATGGCCTTGGAGATGTCGCCACCGGTGGCCATGCCGCCGTCGGCGATGACCTGGCAGTAGACGCCGGTCTCGTCGAGGTGGCGCATCCGGGCGGCCCGCACGTCGGCGATGGCGGTGGCCTGGGGGACGCCGAGGCCGAGCACGCCGCGGGTGGTGCAGGCGTGGCCGGGGCCGACACCCACGAGGATGCCGGCGGCGCCGGTGCGCATGAGGTGCAGGGCGGCCTTGTAGGTGGAGCAGCCGCCGACGATGACGGGCATGTCGAGGCCGCGGATGAAGGTCTTGAGGTTGAGCGGTTCGACGGTGGTCGAGACGTGCTCGGCGGAGACGACGGTGCCCTGGATGACGAGCATGTCCAGCTCGCCCTCGAGGATGTGGGGCAGGAAGGCCTCGGTGCGCTGCGGGGTGACCGAGGCACACGACACGACGCCGGCGTCGTTGATCTCGCGGATCCGCTGGGTGACCAGCTCGGGGCGGACGGGCTCCTGGTAGAGCTCCTGCATCCGCTGGGTGGCCTTCTCGACAGGCTGGGAGGCGATCTCGGCGAGCACGCTGTCGGCGTCCTCGAAGCGGGTCCAGAGGCCCTCGAGGTTGAGTACGCCGACGCCGCCGAGGCGGCCGATGGCGACGGCCGTGGCGGGGCTGACGACGCCGTCCATGGCGGGGGCCATGAGGGGCAGGTCGAAACGGTAGGCATCGATCTGCCAGGAGATGTCGACGTCCTCGGGGTCGCGTGTGCGGCGGCTCGGCACGATGGCGATGTCGTCGAAGCCGTACGCCCGACGACCGCTCTTGCCCAGCCCGATCTCGATCTCCGGCATGCCTGTGGTCCCTTGTTCGCGCCCGTGGAGAAGGGGTGAGTCTAGCCGTCCGAGGGTCTGCGGCAGGGAGGGTGACGGTGCGTTTCGCGGCGCCCCCGACCGGGGTGTGGGACGTCGCTGCCGCGGCGCTCAGGCGTGGGCGTCGAGCAGGTCGCCGAGGCGTTCGACGTGCCCGGCGGTGGTCCAGGTGCCGCCGACGGCGACCCGGAGCACGTAGCGGTCGTGGAGCCGGGTGTGGGTCAGGAACGCCTCGCCGGTGGCGTTCACGGCGGCCAGCAGGGCCTCGGTGGCGTCGTCGCCGTCGACGTGGCGGAGGCAGACGAGTGCCAGCGCCGGCGACGACGCCACCGAGGCCCTGCTGGCCGAATCGGCGGCCCAGGGGCACCTGCCAGTCCCGGAAGTCGACGACCTCGCCGGCGTCGCTGGCGGCGTTGCGCAGGTACTCGGGGAGGATCGACAGCGAGTCCAGCAGCGGCGCCCGGTCGGCGAGGTAGAAGGCGGTGCAGTCGAAGTTGGTGAGCAGCCACTTGTGGGGGTTGAAGCAGTAGCTGTCGGCCCGGTCGAGGCCATCGAGGAGGTTCCGGTGCTCTGGACAGACGGCGGCCGAGCCGGCCCAGGCGGCGTCGACGTGGAGCCAGGCGCCCGCCTCGGCGGCGACCTCGGCGATGGCCGGCAACGGGTCGACGGCGCCTGAGGAGGTCGTGCCCACGGTGCCGACGACGATGCACGGCACGAGGCCCGCCGCCCGGTCGGCGGCGACCGCCTCGGCGAGGGCGACGGGGTCCATGGCGTGGTCGGCGTCGGCCGCGATGGCCCGCAGCTGCCCCGCCTCGAACCCGGCGATGCGAACGCCCTTCTCGACCGACGAGTGGGCCTGGATGGACGTGTAGGCGACCAGGTTCGCAATGGCCGGCGCCCCGCCGGCCCGGTCGCGGGCAGCCAGGATGGCGCAGAGGGTCGCCGAGGAGGCCGAGTCCTGGATGACGCCGCCGCCGGGGCCGTCGGACCGGAACCGGTCGGGCAGGCCGCAGAGGTCGACCAGCCAGTCCAGGACGTGGATCTCGAGCTCGGTGCAGGCGGGGCCGGTGGACCAGAGCATCCCCTGGGTGCCGAGGCCCGCCGAGAGCAGCTCGCCGAGCACCGCCGGCGGCGACGAGTTGCACGGGAAGTAGCCGTAGAAGCCGGGATGTTGCCAGTGGGTGAGGGCCGGGGCGACGACCTGGTCGACGTCGTCGAGCAGTGCCTCGAACGGCTCGCCCGCCTCGGGGACCCGGTCGGGCAGCAGGGCCCGCACGTCGCCGGGGGCGATGCCGGGGGTGACGGGGCGGTCGGCGACGCCGGCGAGGTAGTCGGCCAGCCAGTCGACGGTGGCGTGGCCGGCCGCGCGGAACTCCTCCGGCGTCTGGTGTCGGGGTGGCTGCGGGGACTCCGTGGGCTCAGGCGTCGCCATCGGCGCGAACATACCCGAGGGGGTCGTCGACCCCCAGTGTCAGGCAAAGCAGCTGGCGCAGCATGGCCGCCGTGGCTCCCCACACGGTGTCGCCGACCAGTTCGAAGAAGGTGATGCGCCACGGCCCGCCGGGGAAGTCCCACTCCTCCTCCCGGTACACCCCGTCGAGGAGCAGTTCGGCCAGGGGCACGTGGAGGACCGCCTCGACCTCGTCGGGGTTGGCGACCAGGTCGGGCCGGCCGGGCAGCAGCGCCACGAACGGGTGGATGATGCTGCCGCTGCCGACGGTGGTGAGCAGGTCGAGGTGGCCGACGAGCCTCGGCACCGTGGGGCCCAGACCGGTCTCCTCGGTGGCCTCCCGCA
>LULR01000261.1_pt1 | contig 13351 bp, 11 predicted proteins | sample 729471 | NCBI WGS metagenome assembly LULR01 (sample SAMN03860284, study PRJNA289734) | marine metagenome | biome: seawater column; feature: ocean; material: water; isolation source: Red Sea water column Station 108 - depth 500m | place: Saudi Arabia: Red Sea | collected 2011-10-15 | depth 500 m
GTGTCATCTACTCCGAAGAGCAACCGAAATACGAAGCTCTGATGACGGAGCAGATCGACGCGGCGAAAGAGAAACTCGGCGATGGCGATCTACAACAACTCATAGCGGGGACGGACACATGGGAGGTCGCTTAGACCACCCGATCCACTTTTTCTTTTTCGACTCACCTCCCTTAGCATCCGGCCCGAGGAGTTAGTCCGTGGCTTTCCGGACTGAAAAAGATACCATGGGCGAAATCGAAGTCCCGGCGGATCGATACTGGGGCGCCCAGACTCAACGTTCACTCCACAATTTCAAGATCGGCGGAGAGCGCTTCCCCTCCGAATTCATCAAAGCTTACGGCCTTGTTAAGCAGGTGGCCGCCGAAGTCAGCGCAGAGATGGGTGTGCTGGACAACGATCTGGCATCGCTCATCCGGGACGCCGCTCAGGAGGTGATTGACGGAAAACTGGACGACCACTTTCCGCTCGTCGTCTGGCAGACCGGGAGCGGGACGCAGACAAACATGAATTTCAATGAAGTGATCGCCAACCGGGCCATCGAAATGAGTGGCGGTGCGATGGGCTCCAAGACGCCGATCCATCCGAACGATCACGTCAACAAGTCCCAGTCGACCAACGACACGTTCCCCTCTGCCGTGAACATCGCCGCCGCCATGCGTGTGAACGAACACCTGCTCCCGGAATTGAAAGAACTGAGGGACGGGCTGGCGGCGAAGGCCGCCGAATTCGACAGCATTGTAAAGCTCGGGCGAACCCATCTTCAGGACGCGACGCCGCTCACGCTGGGACAGGAATTCTCCGGCTATGCCTCTCAGGTTGATCACGCCCTCACGGCGGTGAAGAACGGACTGCCCCATCTCTATGAACTCGCCTGGGGGGGCACGGCGGTGGGAACCGGACTGAACTCGCAGGAGGGGTACGCCGAGAAAGTGGCGGAGCGGATTGCAGAGAAAACAGGCCTGCCGTTCGTGACTGCGCCGAACAAGTTCGAGGCCATGGGGGCTCACGATTCTGCTGTGGAAATGTCCGGCGCGCTGAAGACAGCGGCGGCGGCCTTGAACAAGATCGCCAACGACATCCGCTGGCTCGGCAGCGGCCCGAGGTCGGGCATCGGAGAAATCGTCCTTCCGTCCAATGAGCCGGGGTCGTCAATTATGCCCGGCAAAGTGAACCCGACACAGGCGGAAGCGCTGACCATGGTCGCTTCCCAGGTAATGGGAAACGACACGACACTCACCATCGCCGGCGCTTCGGGAAACTTTGAGCTGAATGTCTATCGCCCCGTCATCGCCTACAATCTGCTTCAGTCCATCAAACTGCTTGGCGACGCCGCAGACTCATTCAACGTTCACTGCGTGGCGGGGATTGAACCGAACCTCGAGCGGATCGACAGCAACCTTCGGAATTCCCTGATGCTGGTGACTGCTCTGGCGCCGCATATCGGTTATGACAAGGCGGCCCAGGTTGCGAAAAAAGCGCACGCCGACAGTGCAACATTGCGGGAAACAATCGTCGCCCTCGGCTATATGTCCGGTGAGGAGTTTGACGAAAAAGTGAAGCCGGAAGAGATGGTTTCTCCGGCCAAACGCTCCTGAGAACTTTTTTCGCTCTTTTTCGTTTCTGAATGGAGCCCGTGAAACAGACTCCAATATCGTAAGTTCATCGCCGTGGCAAAGTCAAAATCCAAATCTCAGTTAAGACGGATAATCTTTCGTGTTCTAGCTCTGTTCGTGGCCTTTGGCGCCATCGGGCTCACCACCGTCTGGTTTCTCTCCCGGGATCTCCCATCACTGGAGCAGCTCGAGAATTACAACCCCGATCTTGTAACACGTATTTTCTCTGCGGACGGCGTACTGCTGAAGGAGCTTTATACTCAGCGCCGTGTATTTGTTGATTTAGAGGAAATCCCCGAAGAGTTGATCAGCGCTGCTGTCGCCTCCGAGGATAGGCGGTTCTACTCCCACTGGGGGATATCCCTCAGGGACGTCATCAGGGCGGTGGTGATCAACGCCATCCCGCCCCCGAAGTTTAGACAGGGGTTCAGTTCTATCACGCAGCAGCTCGCCCGAAACCTGTATGACACCATAGGATTCAAGAAAACAATTGCGCGAAAACTGAAGGAGATGATCACGGCCATCCAAATCGAGAAGACCTACACCAAAGAGGAAATCCTCGAAATGTACATCAATTCGATCCATTTCGGTCACGGCACCTTCGGCGCCCAGGCCGCCGCCAAGCGATACTTCAAGAAAGACGCTTCTGAACTGACGCTGGACGAATGCGCCATGCTTGTTGGAATCTTACCGAGGCCGGCCACATACAGTCCTGTCAACTATCCGGAGCGCGCCGTCCGCCGCCGGAATATCGTCTTGAGGCTGATGCGCCAGCAGAACATGATTACCCAAACAAGATACGCGGAAGCGCGCGCTCTGGAGTTGAGGGTGACGCCTGAACGGGACGATCTCGGAAAAGCGCCTTACTTCACGGAGTATGTCCGGCGAATCCTCGAGCGGGAAGACGAGGCACTGGATCTCGATATCTATCGCGACGGCCTCATCATCTACACCACGCTGGACAGCCGCCTCCAAGCCGCCGCCGAAGATGTCGTCATGCAGACAGTAGAGGCGAATCAGAAAAAACTGAACAGTCGCCTACTCAACGACAGGGAGGAGTTTGAGGAGCTGGCCTATCTCGGGATTTATCCCGAAGATTCGGTAAAGGTTATGCTGGAAGGGAAAGCGCCTCTCTATGAGGAACTTCGAGATCAATTGCTGGTACAGACCGCCTTCGTCGCGGTCGAGCCGAAGTCGGGGCACATCAAGGCGCTCATCGGTGGCCGGCCCGATTATCACGATCAGTACAACAGGGCAACTCAGGCGAGGCGCCAGCCCGGCTCTGTCTTCAAGCCGTTTGTCTATACAACGGCCATCGATAACGGCTATCCTGTCACTCACCAGCTTTTGAATCAACCGGTGGTACTTAATGTCCAGAGCGCCAACGGCGAATGGGAGAAATGGATGCCGAACAACTATGACGGCACCACCGGCGGCCTCACCACTCTGAGGGAAGGGTTGCGGCGATCGCTGAATCTCATCTCTGTCCGGATGGTGCAGGAGCTGGTCCCGCCCGAGGTGGTGGCCAACACCGCCCGGCGAATGCATCTGTCCACGCCTATCCGCGCCGTGGACGCCATCGCCCTCGGAACCTCGGAAGTTCTTCCGCTGGAGGTGACCTCTTCCTACGCCACTTTCGCGAACAACGGCGTCTGGAGCAGGCCCATGGCAATTGAACGGATTGTCGATCGGTTCGGCGTTACCATTAAGGAGTATTCTCCTCATCGTCAGGAAGTGCTGAGCGAGGAGACCGCATTCATGATGACGGACCTTCTCAGGACAGTCCTCGACCGAGGGACCGGCGGCAGGGCCCGCTGGATGTACAAGTTCACACACCCCGCCGGCGGCAAGACAGGAACAACACAGAACTGGACCGACGCCTGGTTTGTCGGATTTTCACCCCACCTTGCGGCCGGCGTCTGGTTCGGCGTTGACGATCCCAAAGTTAGCCTCGGCCCCAAGCAGGATGGCTCCCGGGCAGCACTGCCGGCCTGGGCGCGGTTCATGAAAGCAGCCCACGACAGTATGGGGTGGAAACATAAAGGATTCCCTCAGCCCGACGGGGTGACGAAAGAAAAAATCTGTACCGTCTCCAAAGACTTTCCCACTCGTTACTGCCCAACGGAGGAGGAGTTTTTTATCACCAAGTACGCCCCCACCCGGGCCTGTAGAATCCACACCGAAGTGTCCCCCAGACGGGAGCGTCAGCGGCCGGGCTAAAGAATTGTTGGCGATGGCGCTACTGGTGCGTCGCCGATATCTACAGCACGCCGCCGGACGCGTCGAGGGTTCTCGCGCCGCCTTCTTCCACAACTGTAAGATGGTTCACGGCCCGGCCGATGGATTCGGTATCCATCTGTGTCATGAAGCCGCTCCATTCCGCCAGCACATCTTTTTCGTACCGTGGTGGGTGAACGACCCGGCCGGAATGGAGGAGAGACGGATCGCCGCCCTGCGCTTCGATCAGCGCCTCCAGTTTCTGAAGCGCCGCACCTGAATCGACCGCCTTTTGCACCGCCACCGCTGAATCTCCGGCGCCGTTTGTTTCCAACAGAGCCGTCGCCAGTTCCGTCACTACTGACATCACGTCTGGTTCGCCTTCCCCCTTCAGGCACGCCACCGCCTCGCACACTTCGTTCCACAGGCCCGCTTCGCGCCCGAGCGGCTGATCCATGGATGAATAGACAACGGTCGTCCCTATCCCGAATTGCTCCCCCACCAACTTCAATTTTTCTCCCAGCTCTTTCCCTTCTTCAACAGATTTCATAAAGGCGCCGTTTCCCACCGTGATGTTCATGGCCAGCGCATTAATTCCCTCAGCGATCTTTTTGCTCATGATGCTCCCGCAGATGAGCGGGGTGGAGGCGATGGTATTCGTCTTGTCTCTAAGCGCGTACATTTTTCTGTCTGCGGGGCAGATTTCCTCTGTCTGACCGATGATGCTTACGCCCACATTTTCCACGATAGATCGGAACTCAGAAAGAGACAGATCCGTTCTGTAGCCGGGGATCGATTCCAGTTTGTCCAGCGTACCGCCGGTATGACCGAGGCTTCGTCCGGCGATCATTGGAACGGCCACGCCGCAGGCGGCCAGGATCGGAGCCAGCACCAGCGAAACCTTATCGCCAACTCCGCCCGTTGAATGCTTGTCCGCCACTCGCTTCGCAAGGTGGGAAAAATCCAACTGCTTGCCGGAGTCAATCATCGACTCCACCACAGCAAACGTCTCCTCATCGCTCATGCCGTTCTGGTAGGCTGCCCTCAGCCACGGCGTCATTTCAGAATCGCCGATATCCCCTTCGCTGTAAGCGCGGACGATCGTTTCGATCTCGGCTCGGCTGTTTTCTCCGCCGTCGGTTTTCGTCCGGACGATATGGTCGATGTTCATTCCGGATGCTGTTGCCGTTCTGAGGAACGGCGGTTCCGGAAGACAGTTCTCTCGTGCGTCGTCTGGTACGTCATCAGCATCCCCACACTGCCGAGAACCAGATTGGGCATCCACATGGCGATGCCGCCGTGGAGGTAATTTCGATCAGCCAACTCCTCACCTCCGATGAGGAAGAGATAGTAAAGTAGCACAAAGCCGAAACTGAGAACAATGGCGGTGAATAGGCCTCCCTTTCGTGTCATGATGCCGAGGGGAGCACCCACCAGAACAAAGACGATACACGCTGCGGGGAGTGAAAACTTTTTGTGGATTTCCACAACATACCGGTTGATGCTCCTTTCATACCCCTTTCTCATCTGGTAGTCTGTCCGGACGCGCGTCGCCAGACTCTCGAGATTTTGACTAAAGCTCCAGGGGCGGTTGGGATCAGCGATTGTCTCGGTTCTCTCCTCCTTTCTCTTTTCTTCGATAAGCGCCACCAGTTCTTCAATACTTTCAGGGATTTCGCTCTCGGGGAGCGTTGTCTCAAACTCGTCGATAATCCGTTTTTCGATGGCCGTGATCCTCTCTTCGTAGCCTTCAATTTTATCGAGCATCATTTCAATGTTCATTTCACGATCAGACCTCGAGCCTGTCTCCCGCCGCTGGAGCATCAAGTCGTCCGCGGGGATGGTGATCCTGTGGCGCTCAAACTGAATCCGCCTGTAGTTCTGATAATTCTTCACCTCCACCTCGTGAATCTCGCCGTTATAGAGCGTCACAAGAATGGCGTCATCGAGGGGTTTGAACGACCCTTCATCCGCCCGAATGGATGTCTGTGTTACGGTCCGATCCTTACCATATATGTGAACGTCCTGATATCTTTCCCCCCTTTTCCCCTTCACAATAAAACTGTACTGGGGGAGGTCATCGATGAAATATCCGGCTTCCACATTCAGGTCCGGCCGCTTCCTGTAGATGTCCCGGGCGAGCATCCTCGCTTCGTGGTTCATGTGGGGGAGGACCGTGTTGTTAAACGTCATGAGGGGGAGGGCCACCAGAGCGGAGAACGCCAGCGCCGGCCAGAGGATTCGCGTAAAACTGACGCCGGACGATCGAAGAGCGGTAATCTCGTTATCCTCCGAAAAGCGTCCGAACGCCATGAGCGTCGCCACGAGGACCGCCACCGGCGCCGCCAACGCCATGATCCAGGCGGTGTTCAGCAGAAGGTATTCGAGAATGACGTCCAATGGGAGGCCCTTCCCGAGAAACCGGTCCACAGCCCTAAGCAGGAAATTGGTAAACAGAAGGAAGATGACAATGAGCAGCGCGTAGAAAAAGGGCAGGAAGTGCTCCCTCAATATGTACCTTGTGACCAGTTTCATCGGTTCAGGGACAAAGATACAGCCGTCAGCTCGCCTGTTACAACGGTATTAGGAGTTCCGCCTCTCATCATCTTGATCGGAGTTTAGCGGAGTTGGGTGAGGGACGGGACTTGAACCCGCGGCCACCAGGGCCACAACCTGGAGCTCTAACCATCTGAGCTACCCCCACCATTGTCACTGCCTCCGCCGGATCGGCCGGCCGATCTCATTCAGCACGGAGCAAAAGCGCGACAAGAATTTACGGTCTTGAAATGGAGAGTGTGAAACCGGATTGATCAGCTGCTTTTCAAGCCGATCTCCCTCAGTCGTTCATTGAGGTAACTCTCCGCGGTATGTTCTGATGAGAGTACAACATCATCTCTTGGGTGGAGGAAAAGAGGCATCGAATAGCGTGAAACTTTTTCGAGCTCCTCCGAGGGGTTTGCTACCTTGTGAGTGGTCGAAGGGTAGTATCCGTCCGACGCCATCTGAAGCATATCGCCTGTATTCACCACGAGCATCCCCGGATCGCACGACACCTCATGCCATTCTCCGTCAACATCTTTCACCTCCAAGCCGGGCTGCGTCCCTGAAGCCAGAACTGTGATCAGGTTGATATCTTCATGGTCAGCAGCCCTGACAGCACCTTCCTCCTCTTCACCTGTGAGGGGAGGATAATGGATAATACGAAGCAGATTCCGATCGCTCCCGCGGATCATCTCATTCAACGGCGTGGAAAAACCGGCTCTGACGTTTTCGGGAGTTTCGCCCTGAATCCAAGTAAGGAGAGTTGAGGCAATCTCCACCAATCGGTTGTAGAGACTCTGCGTCTCAGCGCCGACCTCTTCTGGGAGCCGTCCCCAGGGATAGACATGATAGAACTCCTTGAGGTCTTTAACAGAGTATCCCTTCGCGTGCTCCGTAAGGAATGGGAAATAGCCGTCCTGTTTTACCTTGTCAAACTGGTAATCGAACTTGCTGTCCGAAGCGAAAAAAGCAGCCCAGCCTTCGTACAGTTCGGCGATCTCAGAAGGGGGGACAGGGTGGTTTTTCAGAACGCCGAATCCGGTTGTCCGCAGTGACTCTACAAACTGTGACGGCGCATCGGCCGATTGAAAATCTACAGGGAGAACGCCGGCGCTCACGATTCAGCCGTTTCCGCAGACTCAGACTGCTCCTCTTCCGACGACATCTCCACGTCATGTGAATCGAGCATCCAGATTCGTCCCAGCCTGTCCTTCACCTTGAACTGGACAGGTTGTCCCTGAATTTCTATCAGCTCCACATCTTCTCCGGCGCCGAGGCTCCAGCTCCACGCCGTCCGCTTGTCGCGAACCAGTTTCAGCGATGCGCCAATGGGGATATCGTGTACTCTTTTGTGGGTCGTCATTTCACCTCTCGTGAATCAGTTTTAATTGGGGAATATACCGCTGACGTCCTATAGCGAACCACCGGTCAACCGCCACCAGTTTCATCTTTGATGGACAGCGTAAGAACGAAAGTCGCCACAGGCTCGTCGCCCAGCTTGGAGGGGACCGTCGCCGTTACATTCACCATCGTATTCTGGCGCTCGCCGGTCTCTTTTGCACGGGCCGTCAGTTCTTTCAGCTGTGGCCCATCAGTGCAGGTGAAAAAAACGTCAGCTTCTGCCCGTTTCAGATAGTCGGCATGAAAGTCTTTGTAGATGAATTTTTTCCCCTTTCCGATCCCCATGTGCCTAATGGCGAGAATCCCAGCCGCCAGTTCGGCGCCAACCGTCAGCGCGGCAATGTAGAGTCCCCTCTCATGATTTCTGGTTTTCCTCCGATGCGGTATTTTCACAACACACTTGTCACTGTCAATCTCAACCACCTTGGGTCGGCAAGCCCACAACAGTGGAATCTGCATGAAGCCGAAGGAGCGGATCATGAGCGTGGCCCGCGTTGTTGGGGAAAGAAAGCTCACATCAGTGCCTCGCACCCCTTGTGGCGATAACAGTCGACCGTATGGTCGTTCACCATACCCACCGCCTGCATGTGGGCGTAACAGACCGTCGAGCCGAAAAACTTGAAACCGCGCTGCTTCATGTCTTTTGCGATGGAATCAGAAAGGGGTGTGGTGGCGGGAATCTGAGTGAGCGAATCCCACCGGTTGATGATGGGCTCACCGTCTGTGAAATTCCAGAAGTAGTGGCAGAAATCCCCGAATTCATCTGCTGTTTTCAGAAACTGTTTCGCGTTGTTAACAGTCGCTTCGATCTTCAGTCTGTTCCGGACGATCCCGGCGTTTTGCTTCAACTCCTCGATTTTCTCTGGGCCGTAATCAGCAATCTTCTCTGCGTCAAAACCGTCGAATGCAGCGCGAAAATTGTCGCGCTTATTCAGTATGATCTCCCAACTGAGTCCGGCCTGAAAAGATTCCAGAACAATGAACTCAAACATCTTCCTGTCGTCATGGACCGGCACGCCCCACTCTTCATCGTGATATCGAACGTAAATCGGTCTGTTCATGGGGACCCATCCACACCGCGGTGATGTTGATTTGCCGTTTTTGGACATAGGCCCGAACTTACTACGCCGAGTGGAACTGAAAAGAGAAAATGTTTGGTTCGGACGGAACGGTGGATGAGATTCGGAAGCGATTTTCGGAATACTGCGGCCCAATGAAAACATCAATAAGACCCCTTTTCTTATGCTTTACACTCTTCTCCTACCTGTCTGCGCAGGGGACTCTGCTCTCTCCTGAATTACGGGATCTTCTCCACGAGTCGTTAAGCGGTGAACGTGCTAAGGATCATGTTATCCAGATCACCCGCCACAATCGGATTCAGGCGTCCCGTGGCTACCGGAACGCCGCCCAGTATGTGTTGAGGCAGCTTCGCCGTTCGGGATTCTCGGACCGGAACGCTTATGTGGAGTCGTACCCCTCTGACGGCAAGATAACCTATCAGACGTGGCAATCTCCGTCGGGATGGGACCTCGATTTCGCCGAGCTCCGGATGATTGAGCCGTACGTGGAGAGGATCGTCGGTTATCCTGAGATCGGGATGAGCCTGATAACATACTCAAACCCGGGCGATGTGACCGCTGACCTGGTATGGGTTGGCGCCGGGACGAGTGATGAAGACTATATCGGGGTGGATGTCAAGGACAAGTTCGTACTGGCGACAGGCTATGGCGGATCGGTCCACCGCCTCGCTGTCTTGAAGTACAGCGCCAAGGCAGTAGTATGCTACCTGGATGATGACCGGGCGAAAGAGTTCCCCGATATGCTTCAGTACACTGGCATGTGGCCGAAATCGGAAGAGCTGGAAAATGTCACCTTCGGCTTCAACCTCACAAATCGTCAAGGCGAAAAACTTAAGAAACTTTTGGATGGAGGGGAGAAGGTTTCCCTTCACGGCATTGCCCGAGGGACAGGACTGGAGCCCTATTTCATGGATGTTGTGGTGGCGACGATCCCCGGTTCCCACAGCGCCGAGGAAGAGCTGATCTTTTCAGCACACCTGGATCACCCCAAGGAGTCGGCAAACGACAACGCCAGTGGCTCTGCGGCCCTTCTGGATATTGCCCACTCTCTCCACAACCTTATTGCTGATGGGCGGCTCCCCCGCCCGAAGAGGACACTCCGTTTCCTTTGGGTGCCCGAGTGGTACGGCACAATGGCGTACATCGACAAACATCCGGAGATGGTCGGGCCGGCCAGAGGCGGAAAGACGCTCGCCAACTTCAACCTCGATATGGTTGGGGAGAATCTTGAACTGCTCCATTCAAAACTGATCCTCACGCGCGTGCCTGACTCAGTTCCATCTGTCCTGAATGATGTGATAGCGGACATGGCCGTCATGGTAGACGGGATGGAGATCCGAACGCCCCGAGGGAGTCAATCGGCCTTCAACTATCGGATCACTCCTTACAGCGGCGGAAGTGATCACATGATGTTCATTGACCTGGACATCCCCGGCGTCATGTTCTCTCACTCTCCCGACTATACCCATCATACGTCCGAGGACACTCCGGACAAGGTCGACCCCGTAGAGCTCGAGCGGAGTGAGGTCATCGCATCGTCCGCGGCGCTCTACCTCGCAAACTTGGAGACGGAGCAGGCGCTGGAGCTGGTCGCGCTGTCAGGCGCAAACGGCGCCGGCCGATTGGGCGATGCCTTCAGAAGAGCACATACCCTGATCGCCGCAGATGATGGGATGGAAGTCGGCACATCCTGGGCCGAAGCGGTGAATACTATGGATTACGCTTTGCTGACAGAGAGGGGCGTTCTGAATTCCATCACCAGTTTTAATGGGGGGGAGTCGGTTCGGACTTCCATTGCGAGCCTCAGCATGGGCCTGAGTCAGCAGGCGAAGACCTATCGTGAGATTCTCGCCTCGGTGGCGAAGAGGAAAGGGGCCAGCGGTAAAACTCCGCCGCCTGTTATCAATAAGGTTGATGAGCGCGTCCCCGTGAGGAATACGCGAGGGCCTCTCGCCTTCGACCTGCCGGGAAGTAAGCTTTCGAAAGCAGATGGTGGCTGGTACTCCAGCGATCAGTTTTCGTTGAGTTCAGAAGAGCGTTTCGAACTTGTGAACTTTGTCGATGGCAAAATGACTGCCACTGACATCCGCAACGCTCTCAGCGCTCAGTTCCGCCCGATCCGTCAGCGGGAGGTGAGCCGCTATCTTGACGATCTGGTGAAGGTGGGCGTTCTGGCGTGGAAGTGAACTAGGAGAGATCTCTCAAACATCAATGACTGAAAACACTGGCTTGGGGGCCAGTTGATCCACACCGTTTAAATCCGCCAGATTGATCAGAAATGCATAACTTGCGATCTCGCCTCCACACTTCTCCACGAGTTGCCCTACCGCTTTCGCCGTCCCGCCTGTAGCAATCAGGTCATCTATAATCAAGGCTCGGTCACCCGGCCCGATGGCATCTTTGTGAATTTCGATCTTGTCCGTCCCGTACTCTAATTCATATTCAACCGCCACCGTTTCAGCGGGGAGTTTCCCCGGTTTCCTTGCGATGGCAAAGGGGCAACCCAGTCTTAGTGCCAACGGAGAGCCGAATATGAATCCTCTGCTTTCGATTCCCACGATGACGTCGATCTCACTGCCTTCGAACTCTTCGCAGAAAAAATCGATGGACTGACCGAAAGCGTCAGGATCGAGCAACAGAGTTGTAATATCCTTGAACTGAATCCCCGGTTTTGGGAAGTCTGGGACATTTCTGATTGCGGCACTTATCTTGTTCTTATCCATTGACGCTCCTGTAAAAAGTGTGACATTCGCAATCCCAACTCGATAACGCCGGGACCGTGTTAACTATCAGAGTCTTGACCTTTTCTGCATTCTCCGCCATCACGGCAAACACCAGCTCGATACTCACCTCCTGTTCGCTCTCGTGCCAGCAGTCGTAGTCCGTACTCATCGCTATGCTTTGGTAACAGAGCCCCAGCTCCCGAGCTAACGCCACCTCCGGCACCGTGGACATGTTGATGATGTCACATCCCCACGATCTGAAGATCATACTCTCTGCCTTGGAACTGAATCTCGGTCCTTCGATGGTGACGACCGTGCCGGCGGGGTGAAAGGTCAGCCCCAGCTTGCCGGCCTGATCCTGGAGGACAGCAGAAGTCTTTCCGCAGAACGGGGTACCCATTGGGACATGCTGAACTTCAGACCCATCGTAGTAAGTGGAGACCCTCTTTGTTGTCCTATCGATAAACTGATCGGGGAAGACAAAATGCCCCGGCGCAATCTCTTCCTTCAGAGAGCCACACGCCGTCGTGGCCAGAACATGGGTACACCCCTGCTCTTTCAGCGCCCAGATGTTTGCGTAATAATTCACATTTGTGGGATTTATCGAATGTGCCTTGCCGTGTCTTGACAGGATGACGATGGGACGATCCGTGATCTTCCCCAGCACAAGATCAGAGCTCGGTGGACCGTAAGGCGTCTCCACTGTTTCAACAGAATAATCGTCTATAAAGGCGGGGTCTTCCAGTCCCGAGCCGCCGATGATTCCGACTTTGATTTCACCTGGCATTTCGCTGCTCCTCCAGAGATGTCGTGTATGGATAGCGTGCCACACCCTTTTCTGTGATGATTCCGTGGATCAATTCCGCTGGCGTCACATCGAAGGCCGGCGTGGCCACATCAATATCCTCGATGGTAAATTGGACATCTCTGATTCTAGTGACCTCGCTTGGGGCGCGTTCCTCCACCGGAATCTCCTCGCCGCTCTTGATCTCGAAATCGACCGTAGAGAGTGGCGCCGCTACATAGAAAGGGACGCTATGATGTTTTGCCAGGACGGCCAGACTGTATGTTCCGATCTTGTTCGCGGTGTCGCCGTTTGAGGCAATTCGATCCGCCCCGACAAAAACTCCGTCCAGATCATGTATGTTCATGATTGATGCTGCCATACTGTCGGTGATAAGCGTGAAAGGGGTTGCCGTTCGTTTCAATTCCCACGTGTTCAGTCGCGACCCCTGAAGCAGAGGCCTCGTTTCACAAACATTTACATGGACATCCTTCCCTTGGGCGTGGGCGTACTGGATGACGCCGAGGGCAGTTCCGATTCCGCTGGTGGCGAGACCGCCGGTGTTGCAGACAGTCATGACGTTGGCATCTTCGGGGATAACGCCGGCTCCATGGAGGGAGAGAGAGTGGCATCGCCCCAAATCGTCCCCCCTGATTTCATGAGCCAAATCTAACAGGTCATCTCTTAATTCAACGACACTCCCTTCGAATGTTTGGGCCCGGTCGATCATTTTATTCACCGCCCACTTGAGGTTTACGGCTGTGGGCCGCGTCTGGCTGATCGCCACTGCTTTTTCGATAAATGTTTTCTTGAACTGCTCAACATCTTCGGTCTCAATTCTGTTTGCCGCAAGAACTGTGGCGTATGCGCCGGCAACGCCGATGGCCGGGGCCCCTCGAATGGCAAGCCGCTGGATGGCATCACAGACTATGAGGTGATCATCTGTTTCAATGTATGTCTCTTCCAACGGAAGTTTGGTCTGGTCGATGAG
>LULR01000513.1_pt1 | contig 13312 bp, 7 predicted proteins | sample 729471 | NCBI WGS metagenome assembly LULR01 (sample SAMN03860284, study PRJNA289734) | marine metagenome | biome: seawater column; feature: ocean; material: water; isolation source: Red Sea water column Station 108 - depth 500m | place: Saudi Arabia: Red Sea | collected 2011-10-15 | depth 500 m
GATTTATGTGGCTTCCGGTGGTTTGAAATCTGTTGCATTTGTCGATTGTGCCCAAGCTATTTTATTAGCCCTTGGCATCACAATTCTTGGTGGAATTGCTATTTACTATGCTGGTGGATATGGTGGATTCACTCGCGGGTTGGCAGATATGGTAATTGCCGATGTTACATCTGGACAAAACCTGACAGCAGATGGGTATTCAATGAAAGTAGCTATCCCCGGCAGTATTCAAATGGTGTCTGCTGGATCTAAATCAACCGGCGGTCCGTGGACTGGAATCATGTGTATGACTTATATGTTTGCTTTAATGGGAATTCAATCATCACCCGCATTTTCGATGTGGGCTTTTTCTAATAAAACTTCTAAAGCTTTTCGATGGCAGCAGGTGGTCGCATCTTCTGTCGTTATAGGGGTTCTTTTATTTTCATTCACTATTTTTCAAGGTATGGGGGGTCATATTTTAATTGCGAATGGTGTATTAGATAATGCGAATGACAGTAATCTTGTGCCCCAACTAATTAATCTATTATCTGATGTTGCACCCTGGCTTGTTGGTCTTTTAGCGGTGTGTGCCCTTGCAGCCATGCAAAGCACCGGGGCAGCTTATATGTCAACTTTTAGCGCTATGGTTACCAGAGATATTTATGCAAAATTCATTTCGCCTAACGCCTCTGATAAAACCCAAAAACTTAGTGGTCGTGTTTTTGTCATTATCGTGACCGGCGCAGCATTAATTGTCGCGGCTAATTCTAGCCAGGCTATCGTTATGCTGGGCGGATTGGCTGTGGCATATGGTTTCCAAATGTATCCAGCCTTGATTGGTATCTGTTATTATAAAGGATTTACCCAAAAGGGTGTTGTTGCTGGTTTAGTGATTGGATTAATTGCCGTTACATTAACCGACAGGACATCAGCCTGGTTCGGAGTACCTTGGGGTGCATATCCATTGACTATTCATAGTGCTGGATGGGGAATTTTCTTCAATTTGATTACTGTATTTTTAGTCTCACATTTTTCTGTTGAAACAGATGTGGAGCAAAAAAACAAAGCAAAAAAACACCAATTGCTTCAGGCTGTGTCAGGCATGAATTCGGCACGGAAGAAAAAAATAAGATTGGCCTGGATATTGACCTTATTCTGGTTTCTTGTTGGATTTGGACCTTTTGCAACCATTGGAAATACTATTTTTTCAGACCCTAACTCGCCAGCTTTATGGGCACCTTTTGCTCTTCCTTCTCTTTGGGTTTGGCAAATTATATTTTTAGGATATGGTATTTTTGTTATGTGGTTTCTTGCTTTTCATATGGGCATGTCCGAACCTATAGATCCAAAAAAAGTGGAAAATTTTCTGAAGAATTAATCTAATTTACTGAGTAGAAAAAAATTGCGACCATTTGAAATTATTTTGCTAATTCTACTTGGAGTGGGCACTATTCAAATTTTGTTTGGTACAGGAAAACAGAATCAAACAAAATTATTATTAAAATTCATCTTTCCTGTTTTGCTTATCCATCTTTTTTTAGAACAATACCGATGGCAAATGTTTCCCGCCTATATATCAATAATTACACTCGTTTTTTTGCAAAAAAAGTTGATTCATAACATTGTTAAATTTTTGTTTTTTATCTGGATGGGTCTTTCTGTGTCCCTACCTTGGATTATTCCTATTATCAAAATGCCTGATCTAACTGGACCTTACACTATTGGATCAACTATACATCATTGGGTCGATGCAAGCCGAACAGAGTGGTTCACCGATGAGGATCCAGATGATATGAGACAAATTATGGTGCAGGTTTGGTATCCGGCCGTAAAAGTAAAAAAAGCAAAACGCACTCCATATGTAGATAATATAAATGTACGAACTGAATCTATCGGAATCGCAGGTGGTTTTCCTGGGTTTTTAGTTAGACATATCGAATTAACAAAAACTAATAGTTATCTTGATTTAGAGGTTGATCCTGCCCCAGCACCTTTCCCAATAATAATTTTTTCACATGGAATTACATCTATGCGTTATCTCCATACTTCATTCGCCGAAAAATTGGCAAATCATGGCTATGTTGTTATAGGATTAGATCATAGTTATGACGCAAACATTACAATTTTCCCTGATGGCAGCATTGCAGACTATCGTTCCGATATAACCGGTCATCCTGATAGCATCATTATCAGAAAGAACCAAATTGATACTCGGGCAAATGATATTCGTTTTATTATTAATGAATTGGGTCGTATCCAATCTGGGAAAATAAAACATGTATTAAATGGATATTTAGATTTGAGCCGAATTGGTGTTGCGGGACATTCTTTCGGTGGTGCTACAAGCACTTTCGCGTCTTTTTTAGATGAAAGAATTACAGCCTCAATAGCTTTAGACAGTTGGATGAATCCTGTGCCAAGAAAGGTGATTGAAAAAGGCCTCATGCAACCCTTTCTTCATATAGGAAGACCACATTGGGATGATTCTGATTATCCTTCAAACTATTCTTTGTTGGATACCTTGATTCAAAATAACAGCGGGTATAGTCATCAAATCACTATCAAAAATACACTCCATATGGATTATTGTGACGCGCCTCTTTTTTCTCCTTTAGTGCAATTTATACTTGATGTAGGAAAGGTGAACCGGCATCGATCTGTTTATTTGGTTAATCAAGTGTCTTTGGAATTTTTTGACCAATATTTACGTAATACACCTAGCTTGATGCTAAATAAAAAAATTGATGTCCCAGAATTTCATTACCATCAATAATCCAACCTTACAATACAAAAACTTTTTATTGATGGTTGATACGTTCCATCTTATTTTTTCCAACCCAACAAACGGCTCAAAAGAGAACACTGTTTTATGAAATCCAATTATCAGAAAATTGGTCTTTGGCTTGGCCCAACCATATGTCTTATACTGATAATGTTACCACCTCCAGAAACTATGCCGCTCAGTGCTTGGCGTACGGCAATAGCTGCAATTCTTATGGCAATTTGGTGGTGCACAGAAGCAGTACATGTTTCTGTTACTGCAATGGTTCCGTTGGCGGTTTTTCCACTTCTTGGAATTGGTGATATCAAAACCGTGGCGGCACCTTATGCTAACCCGATCATTTATCTTTTTATGGGTGGCTTTGTCATTGCCTTAGCCGTTGAAAAATGGAATCTTCATAAACGTATGGCCCTCACTATTCTTACTTCTGTAGGTAAAAGTGGACCAGCCGTTGTGGGTGGTTTTATGTTAGCTAGCGCTATGATCAGTATGTGGGTAATGAACACGTCTACAACACTTATGTTGCTTCCTATCGGTGTTTCGGTTGTTAAGATTGTTTCCGAAACTGCAGATGAACTTAATGATACTCAAAAACGCAATTTTCAACTCGCAGTTTTGCTGGGGATTGCTTACAGTGCTACCATTGGTGGGATGGCCACTATTGTTGGAACTGCACCCAACGCACTTTTAGTTGGTTTTATGAAAGAGAACGGGTTTACAGAAATAGGATTTGGTCAATTCATGCTTGTAGGTTTTCCACTTACGTTAGTCATGTTGCCCCTTGCGTGGTTTGCTATTACACATATTGTATTCCCCATCAAATTTACTACATCAGATGCAACGCGTAAACATTTGTACACGTTGCGCGCTGATCTAGGTATAATGAGCACCGCGGAAAAACGCGTTTCTATTGTTTTTGCAAGTGCTGCATTTTTATGGATGACTAGACCATTATTAAATATGCTTTCTATTTTTTCAGGATTATCTGACGCAGGTATTGCTATGATTGCAGCTACTACTCTTTTTCTTATACCCAGTGCAAATAATAATGACCCGTATCTAATGAAATGGGAGACAATGTATAAACTTCCATGGGGACTGCTCATACTATTTGGTGGGGGACTAAGTCTTGCTTCTTCAGTAACTCAAACTGGTCTTGCAGACTGGATTGGAGAAAGCCTTGTGGTCTTAGGTGGTGCAGGAACGATTGTGCTTGTGGTGGTTATTACAACTTTGATTGCTTTTCTAACAGAACTAACTAGTAATACGGCCACTACTGGTACTTTTCTTCCCGTCGTTGCAGCTCTTGCAATTGGCATCAATGTAGACCCCTTGATCTTTGCGCTTCCTGCTACTTTGGCTGCCAGTTGTGCTTTTATGTTGCCCGTGGCAACACCCCCAAACGCTATTGTTTACGGTTCTGGTTATATCCGTATTCCAGAAATGGTAAAGGCGGGGTTTGTGCTTAATTTAATCGGAATTGTCGTGTTATCTGTTCTTGCGCTCATTGTTGCCCCAGCTGTATTTAATTAGTGTAAAGATATATGAATAAGAACAAACTCAATACGCTTGGTTTAATCCATTTATGTATTGTTTACGTTCTTTGGGGTAGCACTTATCTAGCAATCCGCATTGCGGTACAGGACGGCTCTGGATTTCCACCTATGATTATGTCAGCTACACGTGTGTTTGCTGGCAGTTTAATATTACTTGGTATCGCAAAATTTATTAAAAAAGAATCTTTTCGTTTAAATCAAAAAGACACCTTGGCGCTCGCTGTTTCTGGCCTTGCTCTTTGGTGGATCGGGAATGGTTTAGTGGCCCTGGCCGAAACAAACGTTGATTCCGGATACACAGCCTTAATCATTTCCTGTACACCTATTTGGGTCGCCATTATTGAATCACGATTAGACAGAAAAAGACCATCTTTACAATTAATGATATCTTTATTTATCGGTATTGCCGGGATTTCCGCAATTCAGCAGGTCTTTGGCGGCATTGCTTTGTTTCTCACTTCTTTAATAATACAGGAACCTGCTGTCAACCCTTCAGTATCTGCGTGGTGGGCGTGGGGATACTTAATCGTTTTTGGATCAGTAATCGCATTTACTTCTTTTGTAAAAGCACTAACATTATTGCCGCCAAATGTTGTGTTTACCTATGCGTATGTCAATCCAGTAATTGCGGTGATTTTAGGTTTCATCATTTTAAAGGAGCCCGTCACGGAGTGGACATTAGGGGGGGCAACTCTAGTAATAATTGGTGTATTAGGTGTTTTTAAAGACCAGCATAAAACAATGTCATTGTCTCACTAAATTTGCATACACTTTCGCCCTTATTTTACATGATCTCAATACACATTATTATTTTTTAAACCATTAAACAGATGATAAACCCAATGAAGAAAATTATTCTCTTTATTATTTTATGCTGTTCTTCACTTCCAGCTCAGTCAACGTGGATGATGACAAACCGTGTGCATCCAGAATTAAAATGGTCCACCATATCAACAAAACACTTCAATATTCATTATCACCAAGGTATTGAAGAAATTGCCAAAGAAGGCGCCATCATTGCTGAATATGTGCGCCCCATTTTGTTAGCACAAATGGATTTGGATACAATACCAACCATTGATATCATTTTTACTTCAGAAGATGAAATAATGAATGGGTTTGCTACGTGGATGTACAATACTTTTATCTGGGTGGACCAAAATGATGCTGCAATCTGGTTAGAAAAAGGCAAGTGGTTGGAGCAGGTCTTATCCCACGAACTACAGCACATTGTTTTACTCCACAAAACACGGTCGTGGTTCCCAGATCCATGGGGGCGATTAATCAGCGGTCTGCCGGGGTGGGTTGTAGAGGGCACGGCAGAATATGAGACAGAAAGCTGGCGTCCATACCGAGCCGACATTTCCCATAAAGCCCATATCCTCAAAAATACAACAAACCAGATGGATCCACATCATGACGGTTTTTCTAAAATGCTTTACTGGGCTGACCGTTTTGGCGATTCTACCATTACCAAAACACTGGCTTACAGAGATGAGTTTAAATTATTCAATTTTGGCAAAGGATTCAAAAAGGCTACTGGAATAACCGTAAAACAATTTGAAGAAAATTGGCGGCGTCACATGAATACTTATTACTACGGTTATCGTTCACAAAAAGAAACTTATAAAGAAATTGGTGAGGTGTTTACTCTGCCAATTACAAATGCGCTTACGGGGGCAGCCTTATATTCCGATAGTACAAAAATCGCTATGATCGGTAATGATGATAAAGATCAATTTGATTTGTCACTTGTAATCGCTGAGCGTGATTCCACAAAAGAGAAAAAACGATTTGAGGCGTGGGAAAAGCGAATAAAAAAACTAAAAGAAAAGGGAAAGAAAACAAAAAAAGATTCTCTAGCCATAGAAAAGCCTTATAAAGAAAAAGTGTTATGGAAAAAAGAAGAGATTGATTTCGGGAGTTTTCATTCCGCTTTGTCGTGGTCATCAGATGGTGAAAAAATAGCCTATTCCAAATATCATCATGGAGAAAACCAATCCATGGTATATGATATTAAATATTATGATTTTGCAGAACATAAAGACCGTTGGCTCACCAAATCAATGCGTGCGACATATCCCGTTTGGCTAGATTCTGTCACTATTGCTTTTGTTGCGCACCACAACAATGTGTCCAATATTTACTCTGTAAAGCTAGATGGAAAAACACCAGAGCCCATTACCAATTACACAGATAATACTCAAATCGCTTTTTTATCTGTATCTCCTAATTTAGATCAACTCACCTTTTCCATGTCTCCTGAAAATGGTAATCTGGATATTTACAAAATGGATGTTCAATCGGGCAGTATAAACCGGTTAACCAATGATCCAATGGCAGATACAAGGCCAGTCTGGCATCCTTCTGGGAAACATATTTCATATACATCTAATAGTAACGGCGTTCCTAATATTCATACTATAGATTTAAGCAACAACAATATTACTGTTAATACAGACGCCGGGGACGGGATCTGGACTCATCAGTGGATGCCGAATGATTCCCGTATAGCATCTACAACATTAAATTCTGTCAAAGATTCGGTTAGAGTTGTGAAGGTAGATCCTTTTCGCACGCCGGACACAAAGCCACTTTCACTTAGAAATAATTATACATCCTGGTTAAAAGCTGGGCCGGACGTATCCTTCGTAAATGAAAAACCGGATACGCTGCCCACAATATCAAATTCCAGAAAATACAAATTCAACCAGCATATGAGACATTTTACATCCCTAGTCCTTCCTTTTCAAAGTCCGGTTGCAGTAACTGCGTGGACTGATGCTTTGGGAAGACATATGTTTGAAGCGTTTGGATATATCAACAATATTAACCCCAGCAAAAGCGGGTATGGTTTTGGATATATTAATGCGGAGCACGGACCACTCTGGTCCATTTCATTATCTAAAAATACGGATGGTTCCTTTCGTTTATATGATGACGCAAAAATGATCGATGTGAAAAACGGTGTTCGCTTTGGCGCGGAACATCCAATGAATTTTGGAGAATCTTTTTCTTCAAATCATGCAATTGGCTTTAATGCTTCTTTCATTTCACATGATGTTACTGTTTGGGAAAAAACAATTAAAAAAACAGGTGAGCCCGTTCCTCGTGATTCCAGCGAATATACTAATCTACCCATACCTGATAATGGACAGGATGGATATCTATCTTTATATTATCTCTGGTCTGATAAGCGACCTCATGGGTGGAATTTGCTCCACCCAAATCGAGGTTTTGGTGTATATGCCCAAGTAGATTATGCAAACAAAAACCTTTTTGGCGCATTCAGTTATTCTCGTTTAAAAACAGATGCATACGTGAATCTACCTATCAAAAAAACGTCCATTTATTTTCGGTTAAAAACTATCTTTCAATCAGGACAACCACCAAAACAAGACTATGTTGGCTTAACCGATGATGAACCAATTTACTTAAATGCTAGTCAATTATTATTTGGTGATTATCTTCCTGAAAATCATAACCCAAGAGGCTGGTCGGGTTACAGCTTGGGCGATCGCCTTATTTTTGGGACCTTCGAATACAGACTGCCCGTAGTACCAAAAGCTCTTTCGCTTAATTTAATATCAGATTATGGTTCTGTGTGGTCATCCGGAAAAAAACAAACAGAGGTTTCCACAGCAGGATATGAATTGCGGTTGAGTCTTGGTCTTATCGTTTTATCAGCAGGTGACGCACAGACCATTGATGGTTGGAACAACGATAAAGATCCAATAAGATATTATCGATTGGTATTAATTAATCCATTTTAAAATAAATTTTTTGTAATTATTTCCAATTTTATGAATTGTCACTTTGCCAATAACATGAATTGAATGTAACCTTTATGGCTTTAATTTTGTGTTTCATGCTTTTTTCCCACATACCAAAGGCAAGCCAGCATTCTTTTTTAAGTGACCGATCACCCATCTAAAATAACCGCAATCGTTGGCGCCCAATGGGGCGATGAAGGCAAAGGAAAAATCACCGATTTTTTCGCTGGCGAAGCTGATTATGTAGTCAGATTTCATGGTGGTAACAACGCTGGTCACACCGTTGTCGTCGATAACAAAACATACAAATTACATCTTATTCCTTCTGGTGTTGTATATGGCGAACCTATGAGTATCATCGGCAATGGCGTGGTGGTAGATCCCAAGGTGCTATTGGATGAGATTACATATATCAAGAAAAAAGGTATTGAACCAAAACTAATGGTTAGTGATCGGGCTCATGTAATTATGCCTTATCATATTGTATTGGATGGCGTATTGTCCGGCCACCAAGGTAGCCTAGCAGCCGGTAGCACTCGCCGCGGAATTGCACCAGTTTATGCTGATAAAATGTATCGAAATGGCATCCGCATGATTGACCTTTTGGAGCCAGAAATTTTAAATGAAAAACTAGAAAAAGGATACGGATTTGCTAAGGGACTCATAGAAAAACTGTTTGGGCAAAGGCTCAACATAACACAAAATGAAATTTTTGATTCATATTCTAGTTATGGTCAAAAGTTAAAAGACTACATTACAGATACTGCTTTGGAATTATACAACGCACACAAAACAGGAAAAGCCATTTTATTTGAGGGCGCTCAGGGTATTAGCTTGGATGTAGATCATGGCATATATCCTTATACAACTTCCAGCAATACAGCCGCCGGACACATTTCTACTGGAACCGGTGTTAGCTTTAGAGACATTAATCGAATCATTGGTGTAGTGAAGGCATATTTAAGCCGAGTAGGAGAAGGTCCATTGCCATCAGAAATAAATGGTGACGATGCTCATATCCTCCGAGAAAAAGGTAATGAGTATGGCACTACAACAGGGCGCCCTAGAAGGGTTGGATGGTTAGACTTGGTTCAAATTCGACAGGCGGTACGAGTTAACGGACTTACTGAAATCGCGCTTACTAAATTAGACATATTAAATGGATTTGAAGAACTATCAATATGTGTCGCATACAAAATAGATGGACAGAGAATTATGGAAATGCCTGCTAGTTTAAATCAATTCCGCAAATCAACTGCTGTATATGAAACCCTTCCTGGTTGGGGTGAATTACCTAGCGATATATTGGATAATGGGTACGATATGCTTCCGAGTACAATGCGAGAATATATTGCTTTTATTGAGCAAGCTGTTGAATGTCCTGTCAAAATCGTATCCATAGGCCCGCAACGACATGAAACAATTCTACGGTAATATTTCTTTTTTGCTATAATCTTTTTCTGATTAGAAATTCCGCATGGCATTTACAAGCGAGATCATCAATTTCAGCGGATTAGAATCCGATGCCATCCAAAACAAACTTGCTGAATTAAATATTCCTCTTACCCCTGAAGAGGCCATGAAGATTCAAAACGAAATGCTTGGCCGAGCACCTTCTCTTGCTGAGCTTGTTTTATTTTCCATTCAGGGGTCTGAACATTGTAGTTATAAAAGTAGTCGTTCCCACCTAAAACAATTCACCACTGAGGGCCCAGATGTGATCCTGGGTGCCAAAGAAGACGCTGGCGTTGTATCTGTAGCTATAGACAATGAAGGTCGTCGTTGGTGTGTTGTTATGAGTCACGAATCTCATAATCATCCGTCCCAAATTGTGCCATACGAAGGAGCCGCAACGGGCGTTGGGGGAAACGTCCGTGATGTTATGTGCATGGGCGCCGAGGTTATTGCGTGCACAGATTCTTTTCGTTTTGGAGAAATTAGTCGCAATAAAACTAAATGGATACACGATGGTGTGGTAGCGGGTATTGCTGGCTATGGCAATCCTTTGGGAATTCCAAATATTTGTGGAGATGTTTATTACCACAAAGGATATAATGAAAACTGTTTAGTGACTTTAGTGACGCTTGGAGTTGTGCGAGAGGATCATATAATTCATTCCTACGCACCAAAAAATGCCGAGGGCTATGATCTTATCCTTATTGGAAAACCCACAGACAACAGTGGCTTTGGCGGCGCCAGCTTTGCATCCTTAGAGCTAGAAGAAACAAAGAAAGAACAAAATAAAGGAGCTGTACAAGAGCCCAATGCTTTTTTAGAAAGACACCTTTTAAAATCCACGTACGCTTTATTTAATATCTTAAAGGAGAAGAACCTTATTAATAATATTGGATTCAAAGATCTTGGTGCCGGCGGTGTGGCCTGCGCAAGTGTAGAGCTAGCAGAAACTTCAGGATATGGATCTGAAATATGGATGGATAAAATTCATATTGGAATGGAAAATCTCCACCCATCAGTATATCTTTGCAGTGAGACTCAGGAAAGATTTATGTGGGTCTGCCCCCCGGAATTAACAAATTTTATTATAGACCATTACAATACTGTGTTTGACTTACCCGGTGTAAGCGCTGGCTCTATGGCATCAATTATCGGAAAAATACGAAGCGATGGACAATATATTGTTCATAATGGCGGCGAAGAAATTGTAAATGCACCCGCCAAGGAGGTAACAGAGGGCTTTTTATATAACCGGCCTTTTGAGCCCAGAGAAATAACATTTTCCGAACCAAATTTATCAGAGCCATTAGACTATAATCAGGTTTTACTAAATATACTCTCTCATGAGAACATGGCCAGCCGGGAACCAATATTTGAACAATATGATAAGCAGGTGCAGGGGCGTACTCAAATCGAAACAGGCATGGCCGATGCCGGAGTTATGGCTCCTTTTAATTCAGAAAAATATCCATCAGAAATTCGAGACATTGGTATAGCTTTATCTACTGATCACAACCCGCGACACGGATTAATCAGTCCTTACTGGTGTGGTGTGAATGCTGTGGTTGAGGCCATGCGAAACATTGCCGCCGTGGGGGCAACACCTCATGCTATTACAGATTGTTTATGCTTTGGGAATCCGGAAAACCCCCATCAAATGTGGGAATTTGTTGAAAGTGTCCGCGGTGTGGCTGATGCGTGCCATGAAACGTAAGTTTTTATAATGAATCTAAATCAGGTGCGATCCCTCCCAGTCCAATTGTGAGCTGTTTGGGGCGGATTCAAGATGTAAACAAAACAATACCCATGTGTTTTCAAAAATCAGATTCTATTATACTGATGGTTGGTCAGCGCAAAAATGAGCTGGGCGGAAGTGTGTATTACGGCCTATATAATGAGTTGGGAAGCAATCTGCCGAAGCCTGATCTTAAAGAAGTAAAAAATCAAATTTTTGCTTTAAATACTTGTGTTGAAAAACGCTTGGTTCGTTCCTGTCATGACATCTCAGATGGTGGGATTTCCTCTGCTGTTTCAGAAATGACATTTGGAAATAAAATTGGGTGTGATATTGAAATCATTAGCGATTTACGAGCTGATACGATTTTATTTTCTGAAACAGGAGGCTTCGTTTTGGAACTATCAATGAATAATATGGAAACGGTGCAAGCTATATTTTCTGATTATATGATCGAATTAATTAAAATTGGGTCAACAAATGATTCAGAAATAATGACCTTTAATAACGTTGTTAAATTAAAGGTGAAAGAAATGAAAAAAGCGTGGACAAATGGATTGCGGGAAAAACTGTAATGGCTAAAATCAGCTACAAATCGGCTGGTGTGGATATTGATGCTGGAAATGAAGCAGTAGATCGGATCAAAAATAGTGTGCAGTCTACTTTTTCATCTAATGTCCTCGATGGGCTGGGTGGTTTTGGCGCGCTTTACGATCTAAAGCCAATTCTAGATAATTATAAAAATCCGGTTATGGTTCAAAGCATTGATGGTGTCGGGACAAAAACGATCATCGCTAGAAAACTAGGAAAATTTAACACTATCGGGATTGATCTTTTAAGTGCCGCTGCCAACGATATTTTAGTTATGGGTGCACGGCCACTAACCTTCCTTGACTATATTGCTAACGATAAGCTGAACCCAGAAATTATAGAAGAAATCGTCGCTGGAATGGTGGGGGCCTGCAAAGAAACTGGCGTATCTTTAGTTGGTGGTGAAACTGCTGAAATGCCGGACACCTATTTGCCTGGAGAACATGATCTTGTTGGGGTCATTACTGGTGTTGTTGAAAAAGAATCAATTATTACGGGTGATTCCATTGTGCCTGGCGATTCAGTATTGGGATTACCATCAAATGGTCTACACACCAATGGTTATTCTTTTGCACGAAAGCTCTTTTTTGACATTGGTAAATATGATGTACATGATTCCATCCCGGAATTAGAAAAACCCATCGGACTTACACTGCTAGAGCCTCATATTAATTATACAAACCATGTGTTTGCAGTCTTAGACAATAATATTGATATTAAAGGTATAGCACATATTACTGGGGGCGGTCTGCTAGAAAACATTCCGCGCATTTTGCCTGATAATTGTGGCGTTAAAATTCAAAAAAAGGTTTGGCCAACTCCCCCTGTTTTTAATGTGATGCAACATATAGGCAAAGTAGATGAAAATGAAATGTATCGTACTTTTAACATGGGTATTGGAATGGTGTTTGTTGTTGATTCATCCAAAATACACATCGTTAAAAATGCACTCAATAATTTAACAGATGTCTACGAAATCGGTACTGTAGTAAAAGGGAAAAAAGAAGTGGGTATTGAATAATGTCCAGCATAGCTGTTATCCAATTTCCCGGATCTAATACAGAACGAGAGACGCTCATGGCTTGTCACCGGGTTGGTTTAAATCCTGTCGAGTTTTTATGGAATGAGTCTACAGAAAAATTAATGCAATTTGATGGATACGTTATTGTTGGGGGGTTTTCTTATGAGGATCGTTCCAGAGCGGGTATCATTGCCGCGCTGGATCCCATCATAAAACAAGTCAAGCTGGAAGCAGAAAAAGGTAAGCCCGTTCTAGGCATTTGTAACGGTGCACAGATTTTAGTGGAAAGCGGGCTTGTTCCTGGGCTTGAAGGTTATTCTATAGGAATGGCGCTTACTGATAATAAACGAGTTAAGAAGGGTAGTGTGGTTGGTGTTGGATATTATAATACATGGGCTAATTTGCAGAACTCTATAC
>LULR01000562.1_pt1 | contig 13278 bp, 16 predicted proteins | sample 729471 | NCBI WGS metagenome assembly LULR01 (sample SAMN03860284, study PRJNA289734) | marine metagenome | biome: seawater column; feature: ocean; material: water; isolation source: Red Sea water column Station 108 - depth 500m | place: Saudi Arabia: Red Sea | collected 2011-10-15 | depth 500 m
ACATCAATGTTGTAGGCAATCTGTGACGCGGGGCTGTTGCTGATGTCGATCAGGGCGTGGATTTCCTTCTCCATCGACTCCTTGGCGCTGAAATAGTCCAGGGTAATCTGGATAACGTTCAGCACCAGCCCGAGTGCCATGGCAACCAGGACCGTGTCCCGGGTCAGTCGATAGGAAAGTCGTTGTTTAAAGCCCTTGCTCACGGGTTTGCACTATCCCTGTTGACGGGTCTGCAATAGTGACCCGTTCGATGCCTTCAGTCGTCGTAGTCGGCCTTTTTCTTCCACTCGTCGTCGTGGAGGAAGGTATCCCACTCTCGATCCAGTTTGGACTCTCCCTGAGGGCTTTCCTTACCCTCTGCACTCAGCGCCTCAAGCTCCTTGATGCGGGTACGGAAACTCTTGACCGCTTTCATAGCCAAAGGGTTGTCGCGGGATTTGCCCATTTCGGTACTGGCCAGGTGATAGGCGTGGATGGCCTTGCGAAACTGGTTTTGGCGCACGTAATCCCGGGCCTGAAACACATGCAGGTCCGCGTGGGTCTTGTGGACCAGGAAGAGCACATATTTGAGGTTTTTCTTGGCGGTGGCCGCATCAATCCTGCCACTCTTGTGCATTGCTTCAATCATTTTGAAGAGGTTCTGAAGCAACTCTTTGACATAGTTGGACTTTTCGGCTGAATCGATCTTGACGGGAGTGGTCCTGTCCCGCTTTTCGATGATCTCGGCTTTCAGCTCAGCGGCAGCGTTCTGCCACTCCTTGACCGGCAGGTTGGACTTGAGCCCGGCAAGCTCCCCACAGGCTTCCTCCATGCGCTTGATCAAAAGCAGCTTCAGATCGGCCGTCAGATACTGGCTGGGAATTTCAGACAGTAGTCGATTGGCCCTGTTGTAGGCGTCTTCTTGGGCGGTAATCTTGCGAGCCCGCTCAATACGGGCGCGCTCGCGCATCTGGCTGAGCACAATAATGACAATCGAGACGGTAACGATGGCCGCCAGCAGAAGGACGATCGTAGTGGTATCCATTTTGTCAGTAACGACTCCGGCTTCAGGATCAAATGATGGCGGGTCTGTAAACCGGCCTCAAAGTACCGATATTATTCAGCAAGTATCAGAAAGACTAGCAGAAATACCGCCCCAGATCCGTTTTCAAATGTGAAAGTTCGTGTTGCGGATTGATTCCGTGAATCCACTGTATCATGTATATTGTTTTCGTGAATGGTGGTGATTTCCCGTTTCTGATGCTTCGGAGTTTTTGTGGATATTTCCCGTGTCGATCTGAATTTGCTCGTTTACCTGGATGTGTTGTTGCGCGAGCGGAATGTTACCAAGGCTGCTAACCACCTGGGTATTACCCAGCCTGCCATGAGTAATGGCCTGAGGCGGCTACGGGACCTGTTCAGCGATCCGCTGCTGGTGCGAACCAGCGAGGGGATGACGGCCACGGAGCGCGCGCGGGAGCTGCAACCGCTGGTGCGGGGTATCCTGTCGGATATTGAGCAGGCCGTGCAGGAGAAGACACCGTTCTCGGCCCTGGACAGTCAACGCGTGTTCCGGATCATGGCCAGTGATTATGCTGAGTCCTGCCTGATGCCACGGGTACTGAGGCGGATCCGCCAGGAAGCACCTCACGTTACCCTGGACGTACTTACGCCCAGTGATGTCAGCTTTCTGGATGTGGAACAGGGGCGGCTCGATATGGCAATTAACCGGTTCGACAAGATCCCGCAATCTTTTCACCAGAAGACCCTGTGGACCGAATATTTTGCTTGCCTGATGAACGCCAGAAATCCGGTACTGAAAGAACCCTTCACTCTGGATACCTATCTGGATGCCAGCCATATCTGGGTCAGCAAGACCGGTTTTGGCGTTGGCGTGGGGGTAAACCCCAAGGATGTCCAGCGTCTGGGCTGGGTAGACGAGGCTCTCTCAAGAATGGGGCGCAAGCGCCAGATTTCGGTGTTCACCCGGCACTACCAGGTGGCGATGTTGCTGGCCGAGCAGCACGACCTGGTAGCAACTTTGCCATCCCGAGCGGCCTGGCTGCAAAAAGACAATCCGAACCTGGTGGTGAAGGTTCCGCCGTTCGAGATCCCGCCGTTTGAATTGAAAATGGCCTGGAGTCCGCTGCTGCAGCACAATGCGGATCACCAATGGTTGCGTAAACTGATTGCCGAGGTGGCCACCGAGGTGGATACCGAGTTTGCCCCGTTCGGTGCCAGATTCGAAGCGCCGGACGCGCCCCAGGCACATCACTCAGAGCGGTAGTTCCCGAAGTTCCAGAGAAGGGCGCGCCGCATCCCACATGCGTTGGAAATTTTCAGACAGCAGCTTCACCCGGCCGCCGTCGGAAAACTTGGCAAAGCCTTCTGGTTTGTAGAAGTCGTGCCGGTAAACCACACCTTCACGATCCGCGAGGATGAAGGGCTGGTCCTCAACCGGATAGTCCTCATTCACCAGTCTAAGCTCCATTCGGCTGGGTAGTCGGCGCATCAGCTCGACCAGGGCGTGCCGGCGTTTGACCAGAGGCTTGTCGTCATGGATAAGCAACCTGACTTCACTGAGCCGGTGCCGGCGGGCCAGGGCCGAAATCAGTTCCCGGAACCGATGCCGGTCATAAAGATCATGTTCGAGCAGGCGGTCGTACAGCCAGATCCGCTGGCTGGCCTGCCCAACCACTGAATCCATCAGGCCCAGCAGTCTCGATTCGGTATCGAATAGCCAGGAATCCGTATCGCTGCCCAGAATCATGGGGTGATCACTGGCCCCGAGACTTCCGGCGGCAAGATCCGGCGCCAGACAGCGCATGTCGAAGTGGGGTATGCCGGCGTCGTCATAAACGCCAGAACAGACATGGAAGCCTGAGCGCTGGTAGAACGGAATGGCGTGCTCCTGGGCAGACAGTCTGAGCTCGGAAAATCGATTCGCGGATTCCGCAATCAGGTGCCTCAGCAGTGCTTCCCCAATGCCCCGGCCACGGAATTGGGGCAATATCGCCATGCGACCAATGTGGCCGGTTTCTTCCAGTGTTGAAAACAGCCGGGCTACGCCGGCCGGGGTGTTATCAGGGAGAACAGCGAGGTAATGGTCGGCAATTTCGTCGGTTTCATCCCATTCCAGTTCCGATGGGACGTTCTGTTCCTCAATAAACACCTGCTGGCGAATGTCGCGGATGGACCCCGGAGCCAGTTGCCAGCTGTATTTGCGAAACCGGATGCTCATAATGCCTATTCGAAGTAAACGGAGCCCTGATTGTAGAGCGTGGTCAGAAGCCCAAGCAACGCGTCATCGTCAGCAAACCCGGCCAGGGCAGCCATATCCACGCGGGCGGCGGAACACAGTAACGGAGCGAGTGGTCGGGCGTCACCCTTGAGCAGGAACTGCTCGCCATCGACAAACAGCGCGGTTTCGCTGGCGAAGTCGTAGTAGGCGAAACGGGAGCCTTCGTTCCAGCGCAACCGCTCGCCTGCGTGAATCGCTTCCGCAACATCCTCGTTGGACGCGGGCTCGTCAGCAGGAACGACAATATCCATGCTCTTGGGTGCAGTCGAGAACTGGCCAAACCAGAGCGCCAGTTGCCGGCGGTCGCCAAGCTTTTCCCGGATCACATTCTCCAGGCGATCTACCACATCAGGCTGGATGGTGCCGGGATTCTCCTGCACCTTCAGGTCCGGATCGTTCAGGTGATCCGCCGCGTCGGAGCGGCTGCAAAGGAAGTCGGTAAAGCCGGTAAGAATATCGTCGATGGTCGGTGCCCGAAATCCGACTGACAGGGTGATGCAGTCATCTTCCGCAATTCCATGGTGCCCAATGCCCGGGGGAAGGTACAGCATGTCACCAGGTGCCAGGGTAACGGTTTCCTCGCCATCCCAACTGCTCAGAATACGGAGCGGGGTGCCCTCCACTCTGGGTGAGGTGTGATCGCAGTGGCCTCCAAACGTCCACCGGCGGTGACCCTGGGCCTGCAGCAGGAATACATCGTACTGGTCGTAATGAGGCCCAACACTGCCGCCTTTCGGGGCAAAGCTGGCCATGATGTCATCCAGGCGCCAGTTGGGAATAAACCGGAAATGCTCAAGAAGATCGGCAATATCGGGCACCCAATGGTCCAGGCCCTGCACCAGCAGCGTCCAGTCCTGTTCAGGGAGTGAGCTGAAACGGTCCGGCGAGAAGGGGCCATTGTGGAGCTGCCAGGGTTTGCCATCGTCGTTTTCGATGACAATCCGGGACTCCACGCCTTCCTCGCAGGCAAGGCCTGCAAGTTCATCAGCGCTGACCGGGCACTGGAAGCCCGGAAATGCCTGGCGGATAACCAGCGGCTTTTTCTGCCAGTAGTCTCGCAGAAATTCAGAAGGTGTCAGTCCGCCAAGCATGTCCATGGGTGTTGCTCCCGGTTTCAGATGTTTTGTGCCTGATCGACGGCGTTACCGATATAACGACCCGGGGTCAGGGCCATCAGTTCGGCCTTGGCCTGCTCCGGAATGTCCAGGCTCTCCACGAAATTCTTGATCACTTCCGGGGTCATTGCCTTGCCGCGGGTCAAAGCCTTGAGTTTTTCATAGGGCTTTTCAATGTTGTAACGGCGCATCACGGTCTGGATCGGCTCGGCAAGCACTTCCCAGGCATGGTCCAGGTCTTCATCCAGGCGGGCCGGGTTGATTTCCAGTTTGCCGAGGCCCTTCAATGTTGCTTCGTAGGCAATCAGGCTGTGGGAAAAGCCAACGCCCAGGTTGCGTAGCACTGTGGAGTCGGTCAGGTCCCGCTGCCAGCGTGAAATGGGCAGCTTCGCGGAAAGGTGGCTGAAGAGCGCGTTGGCGATGCCAAGGTTGCCTTCGGAGTTCTCGAAATCGATGGGATTGACCTTGTGGGGCATGGTTGAGGAGCCCACTTCGCCTTCCACCGTTTTCTGTTTGAAGTAGCCGAGTGAAATATAGCCCCAGATGTCACGATCCAGATCGATCAGGATTGTGTTGAATCGGGCGATGGCATCGTACAGTTCGGCGATGTAATCATGGGGTTCGATCTGAGTGGTGTACGGATTCCAGTCGAGGCCAAGGCTCTCGATGAATTCCTGGGCATTTACAGCCCAGTCGATTTCCGGGTAGGCGGACAGGTGGGCATTGTAGTTGCCCACAGCGCCATTGATCTTGCCCAGAAGCTCGGTTTCACGGACCTGCTTTACCTGTCGACGCAACCGATGAACCACGTTGGCCAGCTCTTTGCCCACGGTGGTGGGCGAGGCAGTCTGGCCGTGGGTACGGGATAGCATGGGCTGCTCAGCATGATCATGAGCCAGCTGTGCCAGCTTGTCGACAACACGATCCATGGCCGGCAACAGGCCGTGGTCCAGGCCCTCGCGGAGCATCAGGGCATGGGACAGATTGTTGATGTCTTCCGAGGTGCAGGCAAAGTGAACAAATTCGGTCACGGCGTGCAGTTCCGGAACGCCGGCAATTTTTTCCTTGATGAAGTACTCGACCGCTTTCACATCGTGATTGGTGGTGCGTTCGATGTCCTTGATGCGCTCGGCGTCTTGAAGGCTGAACTCATTGACCAGACTGTCCAGAACTTTGTTGGCTTCGGCGGAAAACTGGGGTACCTCAGTTACCCCGGGATGAGTGGCCAGCTTTTGCAACCAGCGGATCTCGACGGTTACCCGGTTCCTGATCAGGCCATATTCACTGAAAATTTCACGGAAGACGCTGACCTTGCTGCCATAGCGTCCATCGACCGGGGAAATGGCGGTCAGGGCGGTGAGTTCCATCGAAAACCTCTCAAGTCATCAAAGATTCGGATCAAAAGAAAATAAGGGGTGCATATCATACACCACCGGAGGCACTGAATCAGCGCCGTCAGTGGTACAGGGAGCGATTGGCTTCCTCGGCCAGTTCGCCGGCGAGCCGGATAACTTTCTTCCGGGCAAAGATCAGCTGCCAGCGGCGGCCGCCAGTCTGGCGCCAGAGCACGGCGGACCGAATGCCCGCAAGCAGCAGGGCGCGCACTTTGGCAGCGTTCTCCTCCCGCTGCAGTACCGCTGGGTTGCCGCTGACCTGGATCCGCAGTCGGAAGGTGCTGATGGTATCGGCATAGACCGATGCCAGATTGCTGATCAGGTTGGGGTGGGTGTACCCGAAGTGGCTGGCGGTATGCCTGGCCTGATCGATACGGCTACCAATCACGTCCAGCATGTCGGAGCGGCGATTCAGTTTGGATTCGAGCTGGATCAGATTGAGGGCGTAGCGCAGTACTTCGATGTCCTGCTGCCGGGACTGCTGGCTGAGCACCGAGGACAGGGTGACAAGGCCTTCACGGATGTCGCGAAGTTTGCCGCCATAGACATCCAGAGTGGCACTGGCCATTGTGGGCAATCTGCTGGACCAGGTTCGCGGCCTGGAACACGCCGGCCAGCGCCAGCGTCTGATCCTTGAGGGAGCGGCTCATGCAGTTTCTTCCTGGTGCCGGGTTCCGGTCAGGCGGTCTGGCAAGGGTTCGCCGTCTCGCCAGGTCTCTTCTATAACGCCGCCGCCGAGACACACATCGCCGTCGTAGAAAACGACGGATTGCCCGGGCGTGACGGCGCGCTGAGCATTGTCGAAGTCCACCCGGACGCCGCCCTCGATAACCTCAACTTCGCAATCCTGGTCTGGCTGCCGGTAGCGGGTTTTGGCCTTGCAGCGGAAAGATCCTGACGGTGCTTCGCCGGCGACCCAGTCAATCGGCCCGGACACCAGGCCCCGGGAAAAGAGCAGGGGGTGATGCTTTCCCTGTACTGCAATAAGGACATTACGACCGAGGTCTTTCTCTGCCACGTACCAGGGCTCATCCCCGAATTCACTGAGGCCACCGATGCCCAACCCCTGTCGCTGGCCAATGGTGTGATACATCAGGCCCTGGTGCCGGCCAATTTTCTGGCCATCGGGTGTCTCGATATCGCCGGGCTGGGCTGGCAGGTATTGCTTCAGGAAATCCTTGAACTTGCGTTCACCAATAAAGCAGATACCGGTGGAATCTTTTTTGTCGTGGGTAACGAAACCCTGCTGTTCGGCAATACGACGGACTTCCGGTTTTTCCAGCTCGCCCACCGGGAACAGTGTCCTTGCAATGCGGTCGCCGGAGACAGCATGCAGGAAGTAGCTTTGATCCTTGTTGGGATCCAGGCCCTTCAGGAGTTGGGCCTTGCCCGGGGAGCCAGCAATCGGGCGCTGACGGGCGTAGTGGCCGGTGGCAATGTAATCGGCGCCAAGAGTAATGTTCCTTGTTACACAGGATATCCGGATTGGGTGTCCGCCCGGCCTGGTATTCGGACAGGAAGTGTTCAAACACCCGGTCCCAGTATTCCGCCGCGAAGCTGGCGGTATGAAGCTTGATGCCGATGGCATCCGCCACGGCCTGGGCGTCTGCCAGGTCCGTCATGGCGGTGCAGTATTCGGTGCCATCGTCCTCATCCCAGTTCTTCATGAACAGGCCTTCAACCTGATAACCCTGATCCTTGAGCAGCCAGGCGGCCACGGAAGAATCCACGCCGCCGGACATGCCGACAATGACGCGGGTGTGGGTTGCGCCGTTTGAAGTATGGGGGTCGGATGCGTTGTTCATGACAGCTTTGTTACCGGTTAAAAAGCCGCAAGTTTATCATCTTTCCGGTGGCGCCGTCTGCGCATCCACCACCACGTCCAGCGGGTATCGGCGACCATTTCGGTAATCTTCTATGCACTGAAGCACAAGCGGGCTACGCAATTGCGTGCCCAATGCGCGAATCTCTTCCAGAGTCAGCCAGTGGGCGGCGATGATGCCATCGTCCAGATGGTCGGTAAGCCGGTTCCGGGCACTGGCCGCGTAGCAGAATCGATAGTAGGTCACTCCGTTGGCGGGCGCCTTGTAGGTATAGATGCCGAGAAAATGTAACGGCTCTATGTCCCAGCCTGTTTCTTCGAGGGTTTCCCGGCGAACCGCATCGAGAATGGCTTCGTCTTCCTCCACATGGCCTGCGGGCTGGTTGAAAACAACCTTGCCGCCGCTGACTTCTTCGACCATCAGGTAGCGGCCCGCACCATCTTCAACGATAACGGCGACGGTTGCGTGGGGTGTCCAGGTCATGATCTGCGGTTTCTCCCGGGTCGGGCGCCGGCGACTTTGCCGCGGCGGGTTGTTTTTGCTGAAGCTGGAAGATTAACGGTAACGGTCCTGTGGGCTCCTGAATCCAGGCCCTCCAGCGTCCAGTCGCCAATCCGGTAACGGATCAGCCTGAGCGTTGGAAAGCCCACGGCGGCAGTCATTCGTCGGACCTGCCGATTCTTGCCTTCGGTGATGGTCAGCTCAATCCAGCTGGTGGGAACTGTTTCTCGATGGCGCACCGGCGGAACCCTGGGCCAGACTGCAGGGGCGGCTATTCTGGTGGCTTTTGCCGGTCGGGTCAGGCCATCTTTCAACTGAACGCCGGCCGCCAGATGTTTCAGAGCGTCTTGCGTAATGTCGCCTTCCACCTGCCCCCAGTAGGTTTTTGGCATCTTCAGCGAAGGAGAGGCAATCCTGTGTTGCAGTGGGCCTTCAGAGGTCAGAAGAAGCAGGCCCTCGGAATCATAGTCGAGGCGACCGGCGGGGGAGATACCCGGGATTCGCAGATAGTCCGCCAGGGTGGCTCTCGGTGAGCCACCACCGGAGACCCCATCGTCGGTAAATTGACTCAAAACCTGGAAGGGTTTGTTAAAAAGCACGAGTTCAGCCATGCGCTGCTGTGTTCCCGGGGTTACGATGCGTTTGTTGACAGCAGGGTACTGCAAAGAGGCGCAGTGGCAAAGCGAAGTTGATATCGCTTAATAGGGGATGATTCTGAAAAGCAAGAAGGGATGGGCCCACCAGTAGAGTACCGGTGGGTGCGAGTATTCCAATGTCGCAACCGATCAGGCGTTTACGGCACGGGGCGGATAGTTGTCGCGCCCTGATTCCTGCTGACCCGACTTGCCGGCAGATTCGCTCCCGGTACCAGCCTGCGCTTTGCTGGCGGGCATTTCGTCAGGGACGATGTTGACTGCGTGAATGCCTTTGTCACTGGGCTTTTTGTCAAAGGTTACGGCCTGGCCGGCTTTCAGGGTCTTGTAGCCGTCCATTTGCACCGAAGAGAAGTGCGCAAACAGGTCGTCACTGCAGCCATCCTCGATGATGAATCCGTACCCTTTGGCATTGTTGAACCACTTGACCTTGCCTCTTGGCATGATGAACTCCCCTGTTCTTTTGCTGTCTCTATTATTGTTGATTCTTTGTTTGCCTATCGGTGCCGTCGCACGGTCGGTCCGAATCCTGTTACACAATCCTTGCATGGATTTACATTATTTTACAATGCAACTTAACTTTCGGCCAATCATAGCGATGAGTCAATAGTTTCTATGCCGGGAATGTGTGGTTGAACGCAGTCTGGAAGCGGTATCATGTTCGTATTGATAAATATCTCATGCCCCGCTTGAAAACCCGGGGGCGGACATCCACATTTAACAGGAGCACCGATAAACCGGTAAGGAATGATGCGGACTATCGAGAATTCTCTACTAGTATGTAATCAGGGGGAGGACGAACAACCGGGGCGACAGGATGACCTCAGCGTTGCTCCCGAGAAGCCTGCTCTCAAGCGCCCTGCGCGATACAGGGTGGTGCTTCTGAACGATGATTACACGCCCATGGATTTTGTTGTGGATGTGTTGATGAAGTTCTTCGGAATGAACGAAGAAAAGGCGACGCAGGTGATGCTGCTCGTCCATACACAGGGAAAAGCTGTATGCGGGGTATATACCCGGGACATCGCGGAAACAAAGGCGGCACAGGTGAACCAGTATTCCTCGGAATGCGAACATCCGCTCCTTTGCGAGATTGAACGTGCGGACTGAAAGACGTTGGGGTGGCCCATGCTGAGCAAAGATCTAGAAATTACGCTGAATACGGCCTTCAAAAATGCCCGGGACAAGCGTCATGAGTTCATGACTGTGGAGCATTTGTTGCTGGCCCTACTGGATAATGAATCGGCAGTGGGCGTTCTGAAGGCTTGCGGCGCCGACCTCAAGCGGCTTCAGGAAGAACTCGTCGAATTCGTGGATTCAACCACACCACTCATTCCAAGCAGTGACAGTGAGCGGGAGACACAGCCAACACTGGGGTTCCAGCGTGTGCTGCAACGGGCCGTTTTCCATGTGCAGTCTTCCGGCAAGAAAGAGGTTACCGGTGCCAACGTGCTGGTGGCCATTTTCAGCGAACAGGAAAGCCAGGCGGTCTATGTGCTCAAAAAGCAGAGCATTGCCCGGATCGATGTGGTGAACTTCGTTTCTCACGGCATTTCGCGTGTTCAGGGTGCGGAAGACCAGGAAAGCCATGATCAGGCGTCCCATGATGAGGCAGGTGAGGAAGGCGGTCAGTCCAAACCGCTGGAAAGCTATGCCACCAACCTGAATGAGCAGGCCCGTCAAGGCCGTATTGATCCGCTGATTGGGCGCGAACACGAAGTCGAACGGGTCGTTCAGATTCTGGTTCGTCGTCGCAAGAATAACCCGCTGCTGGTGGGGGAGGCCGGTGTCGGCAAGACTGCGATTGCAGAGGGGCTTGCGAAACGTATCGTTGATGGTCAGGTGCCCGACATTATTTCCGATGCGGTGGTCTACTCGCTCGACCTCGGGGCTCTGCTCGCCGGGACCAAGTACCGGGGCGATTTCGAGAAACGCCTGAAAGGGTTGCTTGCCGAGCTCAAGAAAGAAAACCACGCAATCCTGTTCATTGACGAGATTCACACCATCATCGGAGCGGGTTCCGCATCCGGTGGCGTGATGGATGCCTCCAACCTTCTCAAGCCCATGCTCAGTTCCGGGGAAATCCGGTGCATCGGTTCAACCACGTTCCAGGAGTTCCGGGGTATTTTCGAGAAGGATAGCGCCCTGGCTCGCCGGTTCCAGAAGATCGATGTAAACGAGCCAAGCGTTGAGGATACTTATCAAATACTGAAGGGCCTCAAACCCAATTTCGAAAAGCACCACGATCTCAAGTACACCGACAAGGCCCTGCGCGTAGCCGCCGAACTGTCAGACCGCTACATCACTGATCGTCATCTGCCGGACAAGGCCATCGACGTGATTGATGAAGCGGGTGCCCGCCAGAGGCTGCAGCCTGAAGGCAAGCGCAAGAAAACCGTTGATGTCACCGAGATCGAGGATGTAGTTGCGAACATTGCCCGCATCCCGCCGAAGAACGTCTCCACCAGCGACAAGGATCTGCTGCGGAACCTGGAACGGGATCTGAAGATGACCGTGTTCGGACAGGATCCGGCGATCGAATCGCTGTCTACCGCTATCAAGCTGGCACGAGCCGGGCTGAAGGCGCCCGAGAAGCCAGAGGGTGCGTTCCTGTTCGCAGGACCGACCGGTGTCGGGAAAACCGAGGTTACCAAGCAGTTGGCCAAGGTTCTTGGCATCGAGCTGGTACGGTTTGACATGTCCGAGTACATGGAGCGCCATACGGTTTCACGGCTGATCGGTGCGCCTCCGGGCTACGTTGGCTACGATCAGGGCGGCTTGTTGACCGAATCGGTCAACAAGCATCCGCACTGCGTGCTCCTGCTGGATGAGATCGAGAAGGCCCATCCAGAAGTGTTCAACCTGCTGCTGCAGGTCATGGACCATGGCACGCTGACCGATAATAACGGTCGGAAAGCGGATTTCCGCCATGTCATCCTGGTGATGACCACCAACGCCGGGGCCGAGAGTATGGCCCGCCGGTCCATTGGCTTCAGTGAGCAGGATCACAGCACGGACGGCATGGAGATTATCAGCAAGACCTTCACGCCGGAATTCCGTAACCGTCTGGACGGCATTATCCAGTTTGGTGACTTGCAGATGGATACCATCACTCACGTGGTGGACAAGTTCCTCACCGAATTGCAGGCACAGCTGGACGAGAAGCATGTGGTTCTGCATGTGGATGACGATGCCAAAGCCTGGTTGGCCGAGAAGGGATACGACGTCACCATGGGTGCCCGCCCGATGTCGCGGCTGATCCAGGACAAGATCAAGCGGCCGCTGGCCGAGCAGATCCTGTTCGGGCGTTTGTCGGAGAAGGGCGGTGATGTCTTCATCCACCTTCGTGATGATGAGCTGGTATTCGAGTACGAGGACGAGCCTGCCGAGGCGGTCTGATCTACTTGAGGAAATAAAAAACCGCTGCCCGGGCAACCGGCAGCGGTTTTTTTAGCTACAACGAAAAAAGCCCCCGAAGGGGCTTTCAGATGTCACGTGAGCATCAACGGGCGCGGTAGACAATGCGGCCCTTGCTCAGGTCGTAGGGAGTCAGCTCAACCTTGACCTTGTCACCTGTCAGGATGCGGATGTAGTTCTTGCGCATCTTGCCGGAGATATGAGCTGTCACAACATGGCCGTTGCTGAGCTCAACGCGGAACATGGTGTTTGGAAGGGTGTCGATGATAACGCCTTCCATTTCAATGGCATCTGATTTCGGCATTCAGTAGAAACCTCGTTTGGATATGCTTTCCGTAATTTTAAATTGCGCAATTCTGCCTGATTTATCGGCGTTTGGCAAAGTTAGCCTGGGTCCAGTTCACGCCAGTGGCCGTCTCTTAGCGCCTCGATCGGGCGGAAGCGGGTTTTATAGTTCATTTTCCGGCATTGCTTGATCCAGTAGCCAAGATACAGGTGGGGCAGCCCCCTGCGGCGAGCTTCCTCGATTTGCCAGAGGATTGCGTAAGTGCCAAGGCTCCTGTCATCCAGATCGGGGTCGAAAACGGTGTAAATGGCCGACAACCCGTCGTCCAGCAGGTCCACGGCCGCCAACCCCACCAATCGCTCATCCTTGTGAATTTCCAGGAACCAGGAGTCCGTTGCCCCTTCCACCAGGAACGACGTGAACTGCTCCCGGGTCGGCGGGTACATGTCGCCATCCTGGTGTCGCTGCTCAATGTAGTTGGCATACAGCTGGTAGTACCTTTCCGCAAAGGTCGCTGGCACCATGCTGCACTTCAGGTCTGAGTTTTTCTTCAAAACCCGTCGCTGGCTTCTGTCCGGGCTGAAATCGTCAACCTTGAGTCGGACCGGGATGCAGGCATTACACTGTTCGCAATGGGGACGGTAATAATGCGAACCGCTGCGGCGAAAACCAAGAGCGGTCAGTTGGCTGTAAAGCTTTTTATCAATGTGGGCCCGCGGATCCACAAACATGGTGGTTGCCTCGCGGTCTGGCAGGTAGCTGCAATCGTGGGGCGGCGTTGCGAAGAACACCAGGGTTCTGAGATTGCT
>LULR01000671.1_pt1 | contig 13219 bp, 17 predicted proteins | sample 729471 | NCBI WGS metagenome assembly LULR01 (sample SAMN03860284, study PRJNA289734) | marine metagenome | biome: seawater column; feature: ocean; material: water; isolation source: Red Sea water column Station 108 - depth 500m | place: Saudi Arabia: Red Sea | collected 2011-10-15 | depth 500 m
AGGCCGGGATGTGCAGCGGCGAGACCTCGACGCCGCCGACGCTCATCGGCCCGCCGCAACCAACACCGATGGCGGCGACGGGTTGCGCGGCTGCGGCCAGCACGCTGGCCCCGAGGTCGACCAGGTCGCCGAACAGTCCTTCACCGTCGTCGCAACCACGGGTGGGAATGCGGCCCTCGGCGACAATACGGCCGTCGTGGTCCACCACGCCGACCGCCACCTTGGTACCGCCGATGTCGATGGCGAGGAGGTGCGGCGGCGCCGGGGTCGGCGCGTCCAAGTCATCGACCTCGTTGGCGACGTGCACCGGAGCGCTGTCGGGGACGCCGGGTCAGGTACGGCCGGGTTCGCCGCGCTCGAAGCGGTCGCGCATGCGTTGGCGGGTGCCCCCGATCGCCTCCCGGAGCGACGCCGTCCGACGGGAGCGGCGCCCCTGCTCGAGGCCGGTTCGCCCCAGGTGTCGAAGGCTGCGTTCGAGCACCAGGGCGGCGGAGAGCATGACGAGGAACCCGACGAAGGCCAGCAGGTAGGAGGTGGAGAGCGTGAGGATCATCAGCGCCACGCCACCCACGAAGCCGAAGATCGCCCACTTCAGGCGGTGCAGCGCATCCGTGTAGACGGTGGTCTCCGCCACCTCCCGGGCCAGCCTCGGGTCGGTGTCGTGGAGCTGCTGCTCGATCTCGCTGAGGATCCGTTCCTCGTCGTCGGAAAGTGGCACGCGGCCCTCCGCCTCGTCGTTGGTGTGTCCAGCATCGCACAGGGCGCGCGCGACCACAACGCGCACGGTCTGCCACGTGTATCCAGCCCGTCGAGACCGGGGTCAGGGCCCTTGCTCCCCGGGTGACTCCTCGGGGCCCCAGGGGCGTTCCCCCGGGGCCGGCGAGGTGCCGCCCGGGGCGATGGCGTCCCGCCCGAAGCGTTCCCGGATCTGGTCGACCATGCGCTCGGCATCCCGCCGGGTGCCGCCGCCCAGATCCTCGAAGCGCAACTGGCGCACGGTGGCGTCCTGGAGCCCACTGACGCCCACCCCGAGGAGTCGAACCCCCGGCGAGGGGTCGAGCTCGGCCAGCAGTTCACCGGCCACCTCCGCGATCTCGGCGGCCGTGTCCACCGGGTCCCCACGGGTCTGGGACCGGGTCACGGTGTTGAAGTCGGCGAATCGCACCTTCAGCGTCACGGTCCGGCCGGCGATCCCTGCCGCCCGCAGGCGACCGGCCACGCCGTCGGCCTGTCGGAGCAGCGCACGCTCCAGTTCGGCGTGGGTGGTCCGGTCCTGGGCGAACGTCTCCTCGTGGCTCACCGACTTGGCCGCCTGGTCGGGGTCGACCGCCCGGTCGTCGATCCCCCGGGAGAGCCGCCAGAGGTGGCGGCCGGCCGCCTCACCGAAGAGGTCCAGCAGGGTCGGCTCGGGGACCTCGGCCAACTTGCCGACGGTGAGAATGCCCAGCCGCTCCAGGCGCTCGGCCGTGCGCGGCCCGACCCCCCAGACCGCCGAGACGGGAAGCGGACGGAGGAACCCCTCGACCCCCTCCGCGTCGATTACCAGCACGCCGGCCCCCGCCTCGGTGCGCCGCTCCCCCACCCGGGGCTTGGCCTGTTGGCTGGCCAACTTGGCGAGGAACTTGTTCGGGGCGACTCCCACGCTGCAGTGGAGCGACTCCTCCGCGAGGACGATCCGTCGAATCTCCGCCGCCTGCACCTCGGGTGACCCCAGAAGGGCAACCGAGCCACCCACGTCCAGGAATGCCTCGTCCAGCGACAGCGGCTCGACCAGCGGGGTGAAGCGGCCGAAGATCGCCATCACCCGCCGGCTCACCGCCGCGTAGTGGGCGTGGTCACCGGGCAGGAACACGGCGTTCGGGCAGAGCCGCCGGGCGACGACCGAGGGCATCGCCGAGTGGACGCCGTAGACCCTGGCCTCGTACGAGGCAGCGGCGACGACTCCCCTTTCGCCGGACCCGCCGACCAGTACCGGTCGCCCCCGAAGCTCAGGGTGCCGGACCTGCTCGACCGACGCGAAGAAGGCGTCCATGTCGACGTGGAGGATCGTGGCGGCCCGGCGCCCGACCTCGCCGTGCTCCGCTCCGCTGTCGGTCACCGTCGTTCGACGACGAGCTCCCCGGGGCGAAGGCCCATGGCCAGGAAGTCGTAGTGGTCGTCGACCCCGGTGCCGTGCAACCAGTCGCCGACCGGCACCCGCACCCAGGCCGGCGCGGTTCCGAGCAGGCTCGGGGCCTCCGAGGCGTCCACGAAGCGACCCTCCTCCACGATCCCGTCCGGATCGTCAAACCAGAGATCGCCGGACCAGGACTCCGCCCGGAACACCTCGACGCCGAGACGCATCTCGCGGTCGGGAAAGTCGACGGACACCCGGTAGACCCGCTCCGACCAGGCCGCCACACGCAGGCCCGTCTCCTCGAGCACTTCTCGTGTCAGCGCCTCGAGGCGCGTCTCGCCGGGATCCACCACGCCGCCGGGTGGCGTCCACTCGACACGACCGTCCCGCCTGCGGTTCGCCACCAGCAGCAGCCGATCGTCGCGCTCGACGAGAGCGCCGGCGACGGTCCAGTCACGCATCCCGGCAGTCTCGCACCTGCCGAACCGTCCCGTGGCCCCGGCTCCGGACGTCGGCCCCCGACCCGGACAACCCGGACGTCTCGTGGGCCTCGACACGGGTACCCGGCGAGCGCAGACACGTCGCCGGTAGCCTCGGCGTCGTGGACGTTCCCGCCGCCCCCGCCTCGGCCGCGCCCCCGGTGGGGGCGCGGATCCTGGCCTTCCTCGCCGTGCTGATCGCCGGCGCCTGCGGCGGCCTCGTCGGGTACGCCGTCACCGACCTCCAGTGCCGCGACGACTGCGAGGTGCTGGCCGCCTCGATCGGCGTCGCCGGCGCCGTGGGCGGCGCCGTCGGCGTCGGCATCGTTGCCACCCTCACCCTCCGGGCGATGGCCGAGTGGCGCACCAACCAGCTCCAGCAGGCCGCACGGGAGCGCCACCCGATCCCGCCGAGCCCGTGACTCCCGGCCGGTGTGTCGACACTGCCGTTGAGACCCCCGAGGCCCTGGTCGCCTCAGGCCGGTGACCCTCGCCGAGGAACTACGCGACCTCGCCCTCGAGGCGGCACGGGCGGTGGCCCCCGAACTCCGGCGCCGGGCCGGCGGCACCCCCTCCGGGCACCAGCGGTGTCCGCTGGGTGGTCGACCCCATCGACGGGACGACCAACTTCGTGTACGGGCTGGCCGGCTACTCGATCTCGATCGGCGCCGAGTTCGACGGTCAGTCGGTCGCCGGCGTGATCGTCGAGCCGGTCAGCGGCGACGAGTTCGCTGCCGCGGCGGGGTGCGGCGCCACCTGTAACGGCGACCCCATCCGGGTCAGCGGCGAGGTCGACCTGGCGCAGGCGCTGGTCGCCACCGGCTTCGGCTACCAGCCCGAGCGACGACGACGTCAGGCCGTCGGCCTCGTCGAGTTGCTGCCTGCCGTCCGCGACATCCGACGCGTCGGCGGGGCCGCCCTCGACCTCGCCAACGTGGCCGCCGGACGGGTCGATGCCTTCTTCGAGCGGGGCCTCGCACCCTGGGACATCGCCGCGGGCCGGGTCCTCGTCCTGGAGGCCGGTGGTCGCATCGGGAACCTCGACGGCACCCCGACTGAAGGCGACTTCGTCCTCGCCGCCCCCGATGCCCTCTGGGGCCCGCTCGCCGACCTGCTCCGCGCCCTGGATGCCGACGACACCTGAGCGTCCGCCGGAACGCGCCATGGCCGGGATTTCGCCGGGTCGCCTCGACCCGGACGGGCGCCTGGACGGGAATGCAGGCGACATGCTCCCGGGCGAGGGCCACGATGACAGCGCGGGCCCCGTGGATGAGGCACGATGATGGCCGTGGGGACACGAATCCTGACCGTCGAGGACGATGTGCGGATCCGCACCGCCGTTCGGCTGGCCCTCGAGGACGAGGGCTGGGAGGTCGACGAGACCGCCAGCGGCGAGGAGGCCCTCAAGGCGTTCGGCCGGGCTCCCTCCGATGTCGTCCTCATCGACATCATGCTTCCGGGGGTCGACGGCTTCGAGGTCTGTCGGGCCATCCGGCGCACCAGCGCCGTGCCGATCGTGATGGTGACCGCACGCGCCGACACCCACGACGTTGTCGCCGGCCTCGAGGCAGGCGCCGACGACTACCTCACCAAGCCCTTCGCCCCCAAGGAACTCTCGGCCAGGATCCGTGCCCTGCTGCGCCGCTCCCGGAGCACCGAGACCGAATCGGCGACGATGCAGTTCGAGCAACTCGAGATCGCACCGGACGAGGGCGCGGTCCGGATGGGCGGCATCGAGGTCCACCTCACCCGCACCGAGTTCCAGTTGCTCGTCGAACTGGGCCAACAGGCCGGTCGGGTCCTCAGCCGGGAGGACCTGCTCGAACGGGTTTGGGGCTACGACTACTTCGGCGACGGACGACTGGTCGACGTCCACATCCGCCGGCTGCGCACCAAGATCGAGCCGGATCCCGCCAACCCGCGCTTCGTCGTGACCGTCCGCGGGATGGGTTACAAGCTCCAACCCTGACATGACGAATGCGCTCCAGCACCGGGATGACCGGCGTGCCGTCGGACTGCGTGCCCGCATCTCGCTGCTCTTCGCCTTCGGTGCCCTCGTCGTCTCGGTCGTGCTGGCCGGCGTCACCTTGGTCCTCGCCCGTGGCCAGCTCGTCGAGAACCGCGAGGAGAGCGCCGCCGTCATGGCGGTCAGCAACGCGGTCCGCCTCAACAACCAGTTGACGCCAGACACCACGTTCGAGGACCTCCCGACCATCGTCGACTCGCTGACCAGCCTCGAGGGCAGCCAGTCCCTCGTGCGGCTGCGCGAGGAGTGGCTCCTTCCCCCGGAACTCGGCCGTGGCGACCTTCCCGGCGTCCTCGCCGCCCGGGTGGAGGCCGGCGAACCGGGGCAGCTGCGGGCGATCGTGGGCGGGCGACCCCAGGTGGTGATCGGGCTGCCACTCCCCGCCTTCGATGCCGCCTACTTCGAGATCGTCGACCTCGAAGACGTCAACGACACGCTCGGCTCGATCCGGATCATCCTGCTGTCCACCGGTGCGGCCACGACACTCCTCGGCGCGGCCATCGGCGCCTGGGCCAGCCGTCGGGCACTCCTACCGCTGCGGCGTCTCGAACGCCAGGTCGACCCCGATCTCGACGCCCTCGCCGACTCCTTCAACGGGATGGCCACGGCCCTCGAGGCGCGGATCCGCCGCGACGCCAGGTTCGCCTCGGAGGTCAGCCACGAGCTGCGCAGCCCGCTGATGACCCTCACCACCTCGGTGGGCGTGCTGGAGGCCCGGCGCGACCAGTTCTCGGAACGCTCCCGGACCGCACTCGACCTGCTCTCCCAGGACCTGGCCCGCTTCAGCCGGCTGGTCGAGGACCTGCTCGAGATCTCCCGCTTCGATGCCGGCGCCGCCTCCCTCGAAGTGACCGACCTCAACCTGGCCGACTTCATCGACGCCACGCTTCGGGCCACCCACCTCGCCGGGGTGCCCGTGGCAGACCCGTTCCACGGCCGTCTGGTGATCGAGGCCGACAAGCGCCGCATGGCCCGGGTGATGTCGAACCTGTTCGTGAACGCCACCCGCCACGGCGCTGGGGTCGCCGGGGTCGTCATCGAGGCCGACGCGGGCACCGTGCGGATCGCCGTCGAGGACGACGGTCCCGGCGTGCCGGCCGACGAGCGGGACCAGGTGTTCGATCGGTTCTCCCGCGGCGCCTCGGCCGGCCGGCGGGGCGGCGACTCCGGGGCCGGACTCGGACTCAGCCTCGTCTGGGAGGACGTCCGGCTACACGGCGGACGGGTGTGGATCGAGGACCGGCCCTCCGGCGCCCCGGGAGCCCGCTTCGTGGTCGAATTGCCGCGGCCCGAGTCCACGGACGACGAGGAGGGGCGCGGATGAGCAAGCGGTCCCCGTCCTCGCACCCCCGCGGGGGTTTCCTGCCGGTCGCCGCCCTGGTGGTCGCCGCCCTGCTGCTGGGCGCCTGTGGCATCACCGTCGAGAGCCATCCACGGTCGGTGTCCGCCCGTATCCCCGACGTCCTCCAACCCGGCGCCACCACGACGACGGTGCCCGCCCCCGACGTGGAGCAGGTCGAGATCTTCCTGGCTCGGAACGTGGACGACCGCATGCAACTGGCCAAGGTCACCCGGGACATCGACCCGGACGGCACGGTCAACACGATCCTCGAGCAGGTGCTGGCCGGACCCAACCTCGAGGAACAGGGCCTACGCCATGCTGGTCTGCACGGCCACCGAGTTGATCATCGGCGCCGAGATCCAGTTGGTGCAGATCCTGGTGGAGCGCGACGGCGAGCTCAGCCCGATCAACATCCCGGCCAGTGACGGCGATCCGCCCGCCGAGGGCGCCCCCGTGTACTGCGCCAACTACGCCACGTTCGACCCCCGCTACCAGGTCCCCGAGGGGTAGCGCACCTGAGCGCCACCTTCATCCCGCGGCAGCAAGTCCCCGAGCGCTCAACGGACAAGTCGCCGGAACGCGGCCCTCAGGCGAGTCGATCCAGGCAGCCGCGGAGGTTGCGGACGGCCTGGGCGATGCGCTGCTCATTCTCGATGAGGGCGAACCGGACGAACCCCTCTCCGCCGGGCCCGAAGCCGACGCCCGGCGACACCGCCACGTCGGCCTCGCGGACCAGGTGGCTGGCGAACTCGACCGAGCCCATGCCGCGGTAGGGCTCGGGGATTGGCGCCCAGGCGAACATCGTCCCGCGTGGCGGCTCGAACTCCCAGCCGATCCGCTGCAGTCCGCTGCACAGGGCGTCGCGCCGCGACTGGTAGACGGCGCAGGCCTCCATCGGGTAGTCGGGGGCCTCGTTGAGCGTGACCGTGGCAGCGATCTGGATCGGCTGGAAGGTGCCGTAGTCGAGGTAGGACTTGAGCTTGGCCAGGGCGGCCACCGTCGGAGCGTGGCCGACCATGAACGCCACCCGCCAGCCAGCCATCGAGAAGCTCTTGGTCATCGAGTACAACTCGACGGCCACCTCGGCGGCGCCGGGCACCTCGAGGATCGAGGGCGGCCGATAGCCGTCGAAGCCGAGGTCGGCGTAGGCGAAGTCGTGCACCAGCAGCACATCGCGATCGCGGGCGAACGCGACCACCTCGGCCATGAACTCGAGGTCGACGCAGGCCGTGGTCGGATTGTGCGGGAAGGAGAGCACGATCACCCGGGGCTTGGGCCACGAGTACTCCCAGCCCTCGCGGAGCGCGCCGATGAAGTCGCCGTCGGTCGTGAACGGCATCTCCCGGACGTCGGCGCCGGCGAACAGGGGCGAGTAGCGGTGGATCGGGTACGAGGGGGACGGGACGAGGGCGGCGTCGCCGGACTGGAGCAGCACCCACATCAGGTGGGCGAAGCCCTCCTTGGCGCCGATGGTCTGGATGACCTGCGTGTCCGGGTCGAGCGTGACCCCGAATCGCCGCTGGTACAGGTCGGCCACCGCCTCCCGGAGCCTGGGAATGCCCCGGCTCGACGAGTAGCGGTGGTTCCGCGGGTTCGCGACCGCCTCGGCCAGCTTGTCGACGGCGACGTCGGGTGACGCCAGGTCCGGGTTGCCGAAGCCCAGGTCGATGACATCGCGGCCTTCCCGACGCGCCTCGACCTTGAGCGTGTCGATGATCGTGAAGACGTACGGCGGCAGGTCGGTGATGCGCCGGTAGTCCATCGTGTCGAGCGTACTTCCGGCGTGGCGGCCGGGCAGGTGGTGCCGGGGTGCGTGTCGCTACCGGTTGGCGGCGAGACGTTCGATGTGCGTCCGGAGGTCGTCGATCGCGGTGTGGACGATCTTGGCCTCGAGGCGGCGCTTCACGAAGCCCGGCAGCCGGACCAGAAGGTCGACCTCGAGGTCGTAGTGGACCTGCGTGGTGTTCGGATCGCCATCGACGGCGACGAACTCGTACTCACCGCTCATGCGCCGCATCACGTCGCCCTCGACCAGGCGCCACGACACCCGGAGCGGGTTGGAGCCGTAGGTGTAGCGCAGCGTGTAGCTGCTGCTGCGACCCATGGCCGCGGCCCGGAAGTGGACGTCGCCGGCCCGGCCCTCGTCGTCGCGTGCCAGCACCGTCGCCTCCTTGATGTCGACGGCCCACTCCGGGTACCGCTCGACGTCGAGCACGGTGGCGAAGCACAGGTCGGGCGGCGCCTGGATGTGCGTGCGTTGGCTGGCGTGGTCGCTCATCGCCTCCGACACTATCGCCCGGCGGGCAGCCGGCGGGGGGTATCGCTCCGCTCGGTTGTTCGCGCTCACCCACCCCGGGCCGGGAACTCGCCGTGGAGGGCACCCCAGAGTCCGCAGAGGCCGAGGCCGAACATCGGGACCAGCACCCCGACCGCCAGCGACGTGAACGGTCGGATGGCGGCGGCGACGGTGGCGACCACGACCTGGGCGGCGAGCAGTGTGAGGAGGCGCCGGCGGACCGACGACGGCGCACAGCCGGCGAGGAAGTACAGCCCGCCGATGCCGATCATCTCCCGCCGGCTGCGGTCGAGGGCCCGGCTGAAGGCCCACAGGAACACGACACAGCCGATGAGGAACAGGCCACCGGCCACCACGGCGGCGAACGCGCGAACGGGGCCCTCGAGGAGGACGGCAGGAACCGTGCAGGCCACGAACACCCCGGTCCCCCATTCGTCGAACCGCTGGATGCCCCGATCGGAGGGCGTGGGAGTCACGACCGCAGGTTCGCGTCGTCGATACCGGCCCGGAGGCGCCCGGCCAGCACGTCGTACGAGAACTCACGCACCGCCCGGTCACGGCCCGCGGCCGCCATGCGACGGCGCCGGTCGTCGTCGGCCAGCAGTTGAGCGATCGCGTCGGCGACCGCCTCGACGTCCGACGGGTCGTCGACCACGAGGCCCGTCTCGCCGTGCTCGACGGCCTCGGCGGCACCGCCGCTGCGGCCCGCCACCTGCGGGACCCCGGCGGCCGCCGCCTCCAGGAACACGATGCCGAAACCCTCCTGTTCGAGGCCGCCCAGCCGGGTCCTGCAGGGCATCCCGAAGACGTCACCCGCCCCGTAGAGGCCGGGCAGGAGGCGCTCCTCGACCCGCCCGAGCAGCCGGGCGGGCGCCCTGCTGCGCTCGATGAGGGCCTGGAGTCGATCGTGCTCCCGGCCGGTGCCGGCGATGGCCAGCACGACGTCCGGTTCCCGTTCGGCCAGCAGGGCGACTGCACGGACCAGGGTGTCCATGCCCTTACGGGGCACGAGGCGGCTGACGCCCACCACCAGGGGGGCGTCGACCGGCAAGCCGAGTTCGCGGCGCACCGATGCCCGTTCGGCGTCGCTCAGGGGCACGAAGCGCCCGGTGTCGACGCCGGGCGGAACCTGCAGAACCGGGAGCTCGCAGCCCGCGGCCCGCTCCCCCTCGGCCGCCGGGTAGCCGCCGGCACTGACCACCAGCGAGGCGCCGCGCAGCACGTGCCCCAGCAGTGGCCGGAGCAGCGGCAACCGCCCGGGGATCGTGACCTCGGCACCGTGGAGCACCACGGCGTACGGGAGGTCGACGCGTGGCGCCGCCAGCCCGACGGGAAGGGCCGGGTCCCACACCACCAGTTCAGCGCCGTGGTCGCGTGCCAGCCGCTCGACGCGGCGCGGAAGCCACGGGTACGGGAGCAGCCAGGGCTCCCGGGAACGGCTGACCGTGTACTGCTGGTCGGCATCGAAGGCACCGGTCCCCTCGTAGGGCGTGGTGTGCACGGCGACGTCCTCCGGCGGCAGCCGGCGCCAGAGCTCCCAGAGGTACGACTGGATGCCGCCCACCTTGGGCGGGAAGTCGTTGGTGACCAGCAGGTGGGATCTCATGCCCCTGACCGGTTCCTTCCCCGGATCATCCCGTACCTCCGCTCCCGGGCGACACCCCGGGATCCTGCCCCCGTCCGCACTGTTCCAGCGCCCAGACGGCGTGTTCCCGGAGCAGCGGGTCGGCGTGCCGTGCGTACCGGTGCAGCAGCGCGGACCGGCCCGGATCGTCACCCCCGGCGTTGCCGAGGACGACCAGTGCGTTGCGCCGCAGGTACCGCGGGTCGCGCTCGGCGATGTACCAGTGACCGAAGCGGTCGAGAAGCTCCTGGTCGTCGGCCTCGAGTATCCAGACGGCCGCCACGTCCGCGCCGGGGTTGCGTTCGCCGTCGGCCCGGCCTCCCGAACGGGCCTCCTCGGCCTCACGCTCGGCGGCACCGATCGGGCAGACCTCCTGACAGTCGTCGCAGCCGTACAGGCGGTCTCCGAGCGCCGAGCGGAACTCGACCGGGATCGGTCCCGGTGCCTGGGCCAGCCAGGCCAGGCAGCGGCGGGCGTCGACCACGCCCGGCTCCACGATGGCGCCCGTGGGGCAGCCCGTGAGGCAGCGCTCGCAGGTCCCGCAGCCGTCCCGGACCGGTGCCTCGTTCGGTGGGAGCGGAGCGTCGGTCACCACCGAGCCCAGCACGAACCAGCTGCCGCGACCGGGGAGGAGCACGTTGGCGTTCTTGCCGTACCAGCCCAGTCCGGCTCGAACGGCCGCCGCCCGGTCCACGAGGGCGTTGTCGTCGGCAACCACACGGGCCTGCCAGCCGTCGCTGCGCAGGCGGTCGGCGACCTCGCCGAGTGCCGCCCGCAGGTCCGCGTAGTGGTCGACCCGGGCATAGGCGGCGACCCTGGCGTTGCCGGAGGTGGCCGCCCCCAGCCGAGGGGCAGGTGTGCGTCGGGCACCGACCACCAGTGCACGTGCCGATGGGAGGATCTGGCGGGGATCGGTGGAGCGCGCCGGGTTGCGGTAGGTGAACTGCATCTCGGCCGCGAGGCCCCGGGCACGGCGGTCCTCGAGGTGGCGCCTCGCGTCGGCGAACGGCGCCGCCCCCGCCACGCCCACGGCGTCGAGGCCGGCCCGACGCCCCACATCGACGAGTTCACTGGCGAGGTGCGCCGCCGCATCGGCATCGGGCGACCGGTCGGCCCCGCTGCCCGCGCTGCCCCCCGCGATTCTGGCGACCCCACGTGCGGAGCCTCCGGCCGTGGCTGGCCCCGGATCGACGTCGGCCTCCTGCATCCCGCCATCGTCGCAGGTCGCAACGGCCCGACCGTGCCCCGGCGCGCCGCCGAGCAGCCGACACCGTGCCCACACCCCCGAGGGCCCCGGGCTCAGCGAACGTCGGGAACGTGGCGAAGCGGTGGAGCCAGGCCGGCATCGGCCAGGAGTCGGAGACTGCGGTGCTCGTCGAGGTCGATGACCACGGCCTCCCCTGGCCGGCGGTGCAGGAGAAAGGTGACGACGCAGTCGTCGCAGGTGCTGGTGTGGCGCTCGGCGCAGGTGTCGCAGTCGAGGACGAGGTCGGCGCGCTTCGCGTCGACTGCATCCTCCGGGGTGGCGCTGCCGGACGGGTCAAGGGTCTGATGCTGTTCCATGGCCACATCCTGCAGACGGGGTGTGACAGCCCTGCCGGGCACCCGCCTCCCACAGGGCAGCATCCGGCCTTGACAGGCGAACACCTGTTCGATTGACTGTGGAGGATGCCCACGAGGAGCCCCCGTCAGCCCGCCGCCGGCCAGCGCTCCCTCGACGACCTCGGCACGCCCCTCGCAGACCTCACCTTCTGCGTCCTCGACCTCGAGACCACCGGCACCTCGCCTGCCGATTGCGCCATCACCGAGGTCGGCGCCGTGAAGCTCCGCGGCGGCGAGTGCCTCGGCACCTTCCAGACCCTCGTCGATCCCGGCTGCGCCATCCCACCCCGGATCACGGTCCTCACGGGAATCACCGAGGCCTCGACCCGCGACGCACCGACGATCGACGCCGTGCTCCCCGCCCTGCTCGAGTTCCTGGGCGGCGCAGTGGTCGTCGGCCACAACGTCCGCTTCGACCTGGCCTTCCTCGGCGCCGCACTCGAGCGAGCCGGCCGGCCACCGCTCGGCAACCGCTCGGTCGACACCTGCGCCCTCGCCCGGCGCCCCTCACCACCGACCTTCCCCGCTCCCCGGGCGTCTACCTGTTCCGCGATCGGCGAGGCGAGGTCCTCTACGTCGGCAAGGCGAGCAACCTCCGGTCTCGGGTCCGCAGCTACTTCTCGACCGACGACCGGCGGAAGGTCCGCCGCCTGCTGGCCGAGACCGTGCGCATCGACCACCGGGTCTGCAGCAGCCCCCTCGAGGCCGCTGTGACCGAGATCCGCCTCATCCACCGGCACGAACCTCGCTACAACCGGCAGGGCACCGGCCACGGCCGCTACGTCTACGTGAAGCTGTCACTCGGCGAGCGGTTCCCCCGGCTCTCGGTCGCCCGGGTCGTCCGGGACGACGGCGCCCTCTACGTGGGACCCGTGCGCTCCACCTCCTTCGGGCGACAACTGGTCGACGCGATCGAGTCCGTCGTCCCGCTCCGGCGCTGCACCGGCCGGGTCCCGGCCCGTCGCGATGCCCCGCCGTGCACGGCCGCGCAGCTCGGTACCGCCACCTGTCCCTGCTCGGGTGGCATCCACGAGGACGACTATGCCCGGATCGTCGATGTCGCCCGCCGCGGACTCACCACGGAGCCGGATTTGCTGCTCGGGCCGTTGGAGGAGCGCATGCACCGGTTGGCCGCGGACGAGCGCTACGAGGAGGCAGCCAACGTCCGGAATCGGGCCGAGGACCTGGCCACGGCCCTTCAGCGGCTCCGCCGCATCGACCTCCGGCGGCGGGCGGGCACCGTACGGGTCCGGGTTGACGGCCATGGCGGCGCCGAGATCGTCGCCGGGCGACTCCAGCGGACCTGGAGTTCGAGGGCCCCAGTACCCCTCGACGCGCTGCCATTCGACCAGGACGACATGGCCGGCCCGGATCCGTTGGCACGGCCACCCACCCGCGAGCACGCAGACGAATTGCACTGCGTCGCCACCTGGTTCGACCGGGAGGCGCACCGCCTCCACCTGCTCCACGCCGATGGACCGTTGAGCGAACCGATCCGCCCGGTCCCCCGCTTTCGCCCCCGCAGCCCCGGCTGAGCGCTCCCGTTGCGCCGGCCGGCGCCGTCCGCCCCTCAGTCCCGAAGCGCCTCGAGCACGCCCTGCGCCGCGCCCGTATCGATGGCGACCTCCGCTGCGGCGATCCCGGCGTCGAGGTCGACGGCCACGCCAGCCACGACCAGCGCGGCGCCTGCATTGAGCACGACGATGTCTCGGGCCGGCCCCCGCTCCTTCCCGG
>LULR01000682.1_pt1 | contig 13178 bp, 19 predicted proteins | sample 729471 | NCBI WGS metagenome assembly LULR01 (sample SAMN03860284, study PRJNA289734) | marine metagenome | biome: seawater column; feature: ocean; material: water; isolation source: Red Sea water column Station 108 - depth 500m | place: Saudi Arabia: Red Sea | collected 2011-10-15 | depth 500 m
ATATTTTTTATTTTAAGTAATGTTTCTTCATCTACTATATGATTAGCATTTAAATAATCTACTATTAATTGATATTGTACTTCTGTATTATTTATATCCCCAACACTTATAGTTTTATTTCTAACTCTTTCAGTACTATATAATGCATCAGTTCTTGTAACGGACATTTCTACAACACCGTATTTATCGTGAATAATTGCTAATGCCTTTTTCAATTCAGTAGCAGAAGTATTAGCAACTCTAACTCTTAAACGAGCTTTTGTCGGCATATCATCTGCATCTGGTACAACACCATTATTAATATCTAAAGTATAATAACCATAATCATTAATAATAGGAATATAAGTAGATTTTCGTTTTGGAACATCCCATAGTAAATAACCATGGTCTAATCCTTCACCATGATTTTGTTGAACTAATGAACCACAATATGAAATTGTTTCTGCTTTATTTAAATGTTGTCTTTTATGAATATCACCCAAGAGTGCCATATCATAACCTCTGAATTGAGTAATCTTTACATCAGAGGGTAATCTAAATCCCAAATCAGTTTCGCATTTATCTACTGTTCCGTGAAATAAAACAATTTTTGTATCACCTTCAACATCCTTAGCTTTTATATAATCTTTTTTCTTATCCCAAACGTCCCATACTACAAATGATACATCAGCACATTTATATACTCCTGTATCTTTTAAGTAATGTAAATTTGGGTGTTTTAAATTATCTACTATTGGGGAAAGACAATCCATTCGAGAACGATTGTTTAGATTACAATCATGATTTCCCGCAATAATAATAGTTGGACATATATCTGATAAGTTTTTAAATAATCGAGATAGTTGATCAACCAATTCTGGTGACATATCTGTTTTAGAGTGAGCTATATCACCACCAATATAAGCTACTGCATTATCTTTATTTTTTCGTACTTCTTCGTAAGTTCTTTCAAAAACTTCTTCGTATTCTTTATGCCGTTTAAGATTACGAATTTGTATATCTGAAATATGATGTATATGTTTTAATTTACGAAATGGAACTTTTACAACATTTTGTTCTATCAATCAAAATCCTTAATATGCTTTTTGACTTCTTTTATAAATTCATCGGGCACTATTATATCCCAAGCTACTGGATTAGATAAATTACCATCATCATAATATTTGGTACATCTATCTATTTGATTCATAAGATTAAATGTTTGGCATACACTTTCCATAAGTTCAGAATCAGTGATATGAACTTTCCAATCATCATAATACTTCCATATGTTTTTTTGTTTTGCCATACAATTTTAATCTCATTAAATCTGAAAATTTAGTTTTGTTTGTCTTATTAATTAAATATAAGAGATTTTCAAAACCAATCTCACTCGGGTCTTTTTCTTGTGTTAACATTAACTTTACTTCTATTTCATTATTAATAAAATTTTCTGTTATTTTTATTGAATCAGTTAATGCGTCTTTATCTAACGCTAGATATAAAGTTTTAACTTTGTGTTCAATTATTTTTTTATATAAATTATTCATGACTGTTTTACCGAATAAAGGTATAGCGTTTCTTTTAAATGCCATAGCATCAAATACACCTTCACATAAAATTATCGGTTCATCCCAATTTATGAATAAATCAAATCCTATAATATCTTTAGATGTAGGTGTATTACGATATTTCATTTTACTATTATAAAAATCTCTACCTACAAAAAAATTTAATTGTCCTTCTGAATCATACGAGGGTATAATTACTCTATTTACATACACTCCTCTATCACAATAACCAATATTATATTTTAAAATATCACTATCAGTAATACCTCTTTTATATAAATAACTCAATGCGTGTCGTTTAACTATACCATCACTACCATTCCATAGAGGTTCAAATTCTTTTGGTAACTTAACTACTTCTACAGTAGTATTAATTGTCTTAGAATAATATCGAGGAGTATCACCCAATATTTCTTTTAATTCATCAAATTGTTCATTTGTTGCATTTAATCTTCTAAACAACTGAAAAAGTGTATGACCCCCTACATTAGAAACCCAACAATGCCATTTTTGAGTAAATATATTTATTTGTAGTTTAGGTTTATGATGCATCACAAATGGTGACCAATACATATACTCATCATTTTTTTTAAGTTTTGTACCTTTACTACCTATAACTCTATGTAGTAAATTAAGTAATTTCTGATTCATTCAATAACTTTAATAATTCGTCAAATTCTAATACTGCGTAAGTCTTAGAACGATTTCTTTTAAATATAACTAATGGTGTATGTTTACCACTATTTCCTTCAGCTTGATCTAATGCTTCCCATATATTAAGTTTTTCTTGATTTTTACATTCTACACTAAATGGAAATACTCTACGAGCTGCAGGGGATAATAAGATATCTTCACCAGAATCGCCCATAGTAATAGAACGAACATCATCTGGTTCTAATATATTGTTAAATTTTTCAAGGATTAAATCACGGATTTTATTTTGTAACCGTTTGCCCTTGTTTTTAGCACTACGTGGTTTCATAACTTAATATTAAATATAACCTAATTTGCTCAAATTACTTTATTTTTTTCATCCATATTGATATATTTTTATTCGCCCATTTTTCAGCTTTTACTGTAGAATATGATGTTCTTAAATTAATAGTATCGTTTTTCCAGTTATAATCACCTTTTGTTTTTCCTGATGTTAATTTAATCTTAGATTTTAATTTATAAGCTTTTACAAGTTGAGAAGCTGTATAGTGGAAGTCAAGTCTTTCTACTAATAGAGGTTTCATCTTTAACATAGCCGGTCTCTTCCAACTTCTAAATGTATCATCACTTGGTCTAACTAATTCTTTTTTACCTACCATAATATAACCAGTACTATTAGAAACAGATTTTTCTAATGATTTTCTTTTAGAACTCCATTGAGAAGGTTTAATAAAAGCAGTATATCCTTTAGGCCCTCTTATGTTACCTGTTACACTACCTTCTACTATATCTTTTAATTTAATCACACTGCTTCTCAATAGTTTCTTTCACCCAATCATTTATTGGATTTGGCAAATCATTTGCATCAAAATATCCCCAATCAGTATGTTCATGGTCTAACTGTGGTATAGATTTTTTTTCACTTTTTAGTACATACAAATAAAATGTACCACCATTATCTTTTTCAAATGTATTAGCTAACTTAGGAACTTCATCTAATTGAATTTGAGTTTCTTCTGTAAACTCTCTTACTGAACCTTCCATTGGTTTTTCTTTTACCATAATATGACCTTTCGGAACATTCCATACACCGGAATTACTACCTAAACATAATAATACTTTATCACCATGATAATATAAAACTCCACCACTATCGGTAGAATCATTTTCTTTTAATTCATATAATATGTCTTTTAATTTAATCATGAACAGTTCTCACATTTACACTCACCCCGCGGTGATGTATTAGTTAATACTTCACCCTTTGAATTTTTTATAATCAAATCTGTATCAGCTTTTACTAAAATATCATCCATTGTCAAATCTCGTACATGACAGTTACAATCATCACACACTTCTGTAATTGTTTGTACTCCACTTCTTATCTCAAAACGAACCATTTAATCATTTAAACCTAATTCTTTACTTGCATAATCAGTTAAAACATCTGGTAAGAACGCGTGTACAAAAAGAGCTCCACTCATTTTTAGTGCTCTCCACCAATGTTCCCAATATCCCATCTCTGTTTCTTTTAAATGTCTCATCATTATGTTTTACTCCACACTGGTATTTGTGAGCCTTTTTCTTTTTGTTTAGCTAACCACTTTTTATGCTGTTTAGCAGTTCTACCTTCCGTTGCCCATTTCTTATCTAAATCTCTTCGTTTTTGTTTTCTGATTTTTGCTTTTCTGTTTGGCATTTATTTACTCTTCCAATAATCATATGTAGTTGCATCAGCATTTATACCTAAATTTCTTGCTATTATATATCGTCCTGAATTGTAAGTACCGACTCCATATTTCTGAATACCACCGTCTATATAAGGTATTGTAAGTTGTTTATGTTTACCACTTATAAAATCTGCCTTTGAAATATTATTAAAATGTGGAATCGGTGGTGGCGGTGGAACTTGGACTCTTGCCGCCTTAGGTTTTTCTACTCTTTTTTCCACTTTCTTTTTATTCTGAGCTTATTTCACTACTATTGCCCAACATTATATCTGGACCTCCAATGAGAATTATAATACTAAGTAACCAATATATTAATCTTTTTAACTTGGTTTTCAAAATACATCTCCAGCTAAAGCATCTTGTATTGCTTTTTTAAGATGCTTGTTAGTTACATCAACAACACCATCCATATCAGCTTTCCATACTTCCTTTTTAGAACCATTGTGAAATAATGCCAACGATGGATAATTCCTTATTCTTAATTTTTTAACAACTTTTTTAACTTTTGAATGGTCAACTTCATAAATAACACATCCCTCAAATCCTTTTACACCATCCAATAATTTATTATCAAGTTTTTTCATTTGATATGGAGCTGTAAACTTAATAAGTACAAATCCTTTTGCTACTTTCTTTTTAAAGTTGTCATCCGTTATTTCTTCTGCTTTTGGTTTAGGGTTATCTTGTCCCCAAACTAAATCTGTCCAACCGACAAATAACATAAATCCAAGTACCCAATAAATTAACTTTTTATATTTCATAACTATTTATCCCTTTTGTTAGCCAATTTTATTCTTAAATCGGTTACTATTTTTTCCAACTCTTCAATCTTTTCTTCATGCTCATCTAATTTTTCATAAACTTCATCCATATCTTCTTGAAGAGTACCTACCTGGTCTTTATATTGTTCATATGACCTCGGCCAATTATAACCTTCAGGTCTTGATGGATATTCTTCTGAATATAAACTTTCCAAACTTGGAAGTTCTTTTGCTTCTTGAATATCAGATTGTAATGCATACCACATACCAACTAATGATGAGATACCAACTGCTGCTGCTATTATTGTTTTAAGGTCTAACTTAAACTTTGTTTTCATCAAAGCATCTTCACTTATATCTATTGGTTGTGGTGTAGATGTAACTGGTGTCGGTTTGGGTGACACTGGTTTTGGTGTGACTGGTTTAGGTGTTTTTATTTTTGATTTAAAAATTTGTTCTTGTAATACTAAATCTCTTTTACCTTTTTGAACTTCTTCTCGTGCAGAAGAAGCCTGTTCCATCATAACATCAGTTAAATCTTCAATTGTGAGATATCCTAATTCAACTAAGATTTCTCCTAATTTTCTACTATCACCATTGTTTTGAATATCAAGAGCTCTTTGGAGTTGTCTTTTAGTTAAAACATTTTCATCTAATAATATCTGACCTAATTTTTTCCCATTCATTATTCATTCTCTGTGAAGTGTACCTCAAACACATCGTGGTCATCTGTACCCTTGTACTCTATTTGTGTTATATCTGCTTCACCACCAAAATGCATAGCTACACCTTTTAACATACCGACTGCTAATGGAGCCAATCCATCTCTCTGTGATTCATAATGAACTTTAAAATGGTTATCACCAAGTTTTTCTATTTTAAATGCAGGTGGAACTAAGCTTGGTAACATCTTTGTAATTCTCACATGCATCTCATCTAATCCAGCAACAAAACTCTCAAAGTCATCACCAAACGCATTAAAATATTCTCCGTATCCTTTCGGCGCAACATCAACTGCCCAATAAACTCCGAACATTTCCAATACATCTCCAGGAGGAAGTTCTAATATTTCTGAAACAGCTCCTACTAATGAAAATGTTATTCCATCATCATATCCCTCTAAATCTTCATAAACATCTTCATCTATTCCAGAAGCTTCAAGAACTTGATCCCAAACTTCTTCATTTGTTTCTCTTATAACTAAGGTTCGTATTGCCTTGTTTATCATTCCGTACATCTATTATCTCCCACCGTAATCATAATATGGTGATTCGGCTTTATCAGTAGAAACTTCTAAGTCTATAAACTCTATTCTACCTGTCATATTAGTCTGTGTAAATGGATTATAGAATGTACCTTCACCATTTCCAGTTATAGTCCAACTTCCATCATCCCATTCGGCTACTTCATCTATATGTGCTGTACCTGAAACAGATACATCACCGTCTCCAGGAATTTCCATTCTTACCCATTTACTTGGTGCTCCATGAATACATTTTCTTGGACATACTGGACATACACTCGGCCATTGATATTCACCTACATCAAGAGGTTGATAATTTTCTTCATCACCTTCCCAATCTGTAAATACTACTGCGTAGTGTTCTTTATTTAATTCGACTCTACCACCGTCTTTCTGAAAATGTATAACGAATATCTTTTTCATATACCACAAACTATCACCACTATTAAAATATTGAACTTCCTCACCATAAGTTGTTATTTTCTCATATTCAGCCTCTACATCTATTTCAGTTCCATCAAGCCATAACTTCATTGTAGGCTCATCCTCTAATAAGTCTTCACAGCTAAATGTAAAGAGTAAAGACATAACCAATAAAAGTTTTTTAAACATTTTTCTTCTCCCTATTTAATTAACTAACAATCACAATTTTTACAATCGCAATCTACACATTCACAATTCGAATTTTCACATGCGTTTAACATTGTTTTCTCCTATAAACCAAATCCTACAAATTGGTAATTTAATCCAACTTTAATATCATATGCTGGTCTTTCCCAGTAATCAAGATATTTTCCTTCAATAAAAACTCCTAAATTATCTTGTAATTTGAATCCTATTACTGCTCCAAAATCATAATCACTCCAGATTTCTGTTCCAGTATCTAAAAATTCAAATTCTTCAGGTTCTTTTCCTTCTTCTTCGTGTTCTTTCCATAGTATAGCATTATGATAAGAATATTTATCCATTCCATAATGATAAGGATATAAACTTCCCCACGCATGTAACCAAAAATTTTCTGTATATTTATAATAGTCTAAACCAAGTGATACTGATATTTCTCTTTGATTTCCTAATGCCTTTGTTTGTTTATTAAACCAATTCTCTAATAATCTCGGAAAATGATATTGATAAAATTCTCTATCAGTCATTGCCATTAAATTACCATTTGTATCATACCATCTCCAATCGTGTCCTACCCAACCAATATACTCACCGGTTTTATTATCATAAATTGCTATTCCACCATCATTCTCATCATCAATAACACCATCATTATTAATATCACCTAAATATCCTTTATCATCTACACCAAACTCATCTTCTGCGAAATCCCACCAATTCCCAGTATACCAACTTGAATCAATAATTGTTGGTGCGAATCCATAAACTGGATGTGACCTGCCACTCAATCCAAATGAAACATTAAAACTACCATTATCAGTAATAAATTCTTTTCTTAATCTTAAATCGGCGTGTCCATATCTTAAATCTTCCATCCCCAAATCCATATCGAATGTTCCATATCCCAACGGCGATGTTTCATATACTTTACAAGATATTCCCAACCTGTTACTCTACCTATTGTAGAGGCTTCATTAGGACTAGCATCTGCCATGCCTTTATACCAATCTCCACCTACACCCGCGTTCTTAACACCTCGTTTTGGTTCATAAGGAAATCGAGCGATTTTTCGTATACCAAAAGCTAAATCATAATCAGCTTTTAATTCTCTTTCATCTTTTTGAATTTGTATTTCACCGTTTTGCCAATTTTCATTTCCATCTGCATCCACCATTGATAAACCATATCTATCTTCCTGGTGCATTGGAGATGCTAAATTATATCCCATATACACAGTAGAATATTTAAAAAAGTTAGAAAATACTCCCTCTACTTGACTAAATAAAGAAGTTGTTGATAACAACAATGTAATCAATAGTTTCTTCATTAATTTTTTCTCCGTGTTACTCTATTACTAGACGAATTACTACTTCTACTCGTATTAGAAGTTGACCCATACGATGTTGATGTAGTATTGTTATTTCGTCTTATAACTAAATTAGAATTGGTACTTGTATTTTCTCTTGTCCAAGTTCTTTTATTACTTACAGTATTTGTATTTTTTATAGATTTTTCATTTGTATAATAATATGGGTTATAACTTCTATAATACGGGCTGGTATAATAATTCCAACCATACATATTAGAGTATCTATTCTGATATCCAAATGGTGAACCATATCCGTAATAAGAATAAAACAGTTGGTCACTATAATATGTACCTAATGAATATGATGTATAACTATCGTAGCCCCACTCCTTTTCCTCTGTTTCAGGTTTAGGAGTATGAAACATAGCTAATTGTGTATAGCATCCATTCAAGATAACTAAGCTTAATACTAATAGTAATCTTTTCATTTTCTATTTATCTCCACGGCCTGACCGTTTCTTCCATCCACCTGGTTTAAAATGTTTCTCACCCTCATGGTATCCGACATAGTAAGCTACGCTACCAACAACTACCAATCTAACCAGTTGACGAATCTTTTGTCTTTCAGCCATTTCTTTACGGTTATTACCTGGATAATGTTCGCCACGTTTAGAATGAGCTCTACGATGAGCTGCTTCGAATTTTCTCCATTCAGCATCTTGTAGGTGTCTAACTACTACTGCACCTGTTGATTCTTCTTTTACTTCTTCTTTTTCAACCTCTTGTGCCATTAAAGGTAAAGTAAAAGCTGAAATTAAAAAACATGAAATAAATTTCTTCATAATATTGCCTCACTTTGTATATAATTAAATAGTTTTACCTACCAATAAATATAATATATACAACTTATAAATCAAATCTAATTACTAAATTTAATGGAGTTTCTAGATCATTTTTGATTGGTCTTGCCAATTTACCTAAAGCAACCAAATTATTAGTGTCATTGTAAAGTCCAATATTTGTGATGTATGGAGCAAAATCGGAATGTGTTACAAAATTGTTAAATGTATCACCAGCATTATAAGTTTGTTTAAAACTCTGTCCCCCAAGAAATTGCCAATAAACAGTAGATCCATAAATTGATGGGCCCCTTCCTTCAAAAGTAGTATCATCGTATCTATATCCTGGTGCAGGTTCATCTCCTGGTGCAAAATATTTATATCTCGTTACACTTTCAGTTGCTGTTGTTATACTTCCACTATAACCTTCTGTTACACTAATGTTCATAGTTTTATTTAAATCACTTGGCATAACCTTACAATTATATTGATGCTGATATATTGTATGTGTAGACCTGAAACTGAATGAATATCCGTCCGCACCGTTTGTTATACCCACATTCCTATAAGAACCGGTTTCTGTAATAGCTACTATACCATGCTTATAAAAAATATTTCCTACTTGACTTCCACTTGCGTCGGCGGTTAAATATGATCTATCGAAACTAGAACTTTTATAATTCGCAAAACTTGAAGAATGTGCCAAATCATAAAGATTTCCATCACCATCATCTATAATTGTTATTGTACTTTCAGTGCTATTATCAACGAGTCTAAAAGAATTGGGTTTTATTTCTTCACCATAGAATTTTTGTGGTATTGTTATAATATTTACACTATCTAATAACTCTCTTTTATTATTATAGATATTCCCTAACCTATAATATAAATTTTCATTATCTATTCTATGTTCTGCCCCAACTACATTTGTTTTACTGCCACCAACATCATAATAATCAGCTAAATATCTTTGAGGTCCATATCCTAGATTTTTATTATAATTGTTTCTGTAAAATAGATGGTGAACACCAAAGTAGGTAGGAATTTTATAGAATGTTTGAATTGGAACTCCATCTCCTTCTGGATCTCCACTGTAATCAGTAAAAGTTTGTGATGCTGCCGTAGCTACATCAAATCCTCTTACACTTCCACTAAGGCCTTCAAGTCCAAATATACCACTTCCACTATCTACATCTGAAAATGAAAATTGTTTATGAACTTTGAATGGTTCAATCGAGATATCGTCTGGTCCGAACTTTCTATAGAAAGACACCGTTTGTCTCCCTTACGTTAAAAATCTAATTTAACTTTAACTATTGCTTCTCTGGCAAATGACTTTAAAATTGGTTTACTAAGTTTAGCTACAGCTAACAGTTCATTAGTGTCATTATAGAGACCCACAGTTGAAATATAAACTTTTGGATCTCTTTCAAATGTCTGTTGAGTTAATGAACCATCTGACGATGTAAAGAATGTAGGATTATTACTAAAATTAAAATCTCTATTATGAACTCTACAGAAATAATGTGTTGAAGAAATATTTTCTTGTCTACGAGCTCTAAAACTAACACCTCGAACTATAGTATCAAACAATCTACCCGCATTATTATTATTTGCATCCGAAGAACTTACTGTTCCTAAGTTCAATTGTCCAGTAGAACCTGAAGCATTCAATGGAGCTGGATGTAAAATTATAGCTCCCATATCTGGATAAAATAATCCGTACCCACCACCAGCTTGAGATGCAGCAGCTGTATTAATAACAGCTGTTCCACTCGAAATAGAACCTGAAACTACATCATAAACCCTACCACCAATATCTACTGATGATAAATCCGCTTTAGAACTATTATCAATTAATTTAACTGTTCCCGCACTTGAACTTAAATGAAGCTCCCATTGGCCTGGATCTATTCTTTCCCTAAATCTCGACCTTCTAAAAGAAAGTACATAAATATCATCAGAATCATAAGGACCTGCAAATGTAAATTTATCATCGGTTGGTCCTAACATTACATTTCCAAATTGATTATAAACAGCTGCAGTTGCTCTATTGCCAGTTGATAATCCAATACCACCTTTAGAACCACTACCACCATCATGACCATAAGCTACACTGAACTGAACTTCTGCGTTTGTATCTGTTGCTGGGTCTGTTTTATATACATCATAAAAATAATCACCACTACTACCACTCTGAGTTGAGGAAGTATAAAAAGCGGTTAGTGTAGTTGATCCACCAGACCACATTCCAGAAGAAACAGTCTGTTTTAGATTTTCTACTATATCACCCGATGTTCCATCTTCCTCAAAAGTAAAAGCTTTAAAAATTTCCGCCATTATAAACTCCTATTAAGTTAATGTAGCCTTGACTGTTAATGGTACTGTAAAAGTAGCTCCAGTTTTATTACCAATCACGGTTAATTGAGTTTTAATTTCAGATGTAAGTGATCTAGATGTAATATTAACTCTCTGTGCAACAACTGTGATACTCCTCTTCTTCTCTTCTTCACTCAAGAAAATTGGAGTCGTTGCTCCTGCCACATTAACTTCTGCACCTTCACCAACAACCATAGTGGCTGCATCTGAATCATGTAAAATAAATGTATATCCATCAGTCGCATCATCACCATTTCTGGTAGTTGGACTCACTGCCTGAGTTACGCCAGCTCGCTGAAAAACATAGGAAGCTACTGCCAATTCAAGTATAGGCATCTTAACTGTATCTTTTGGAAGTGTTACCAATTTATATCTCATAGACTGATTTTCATCTGAAATTGCTTCTAACATAGGCATGTTTTCAATTACAGCTCCATAATAATTTGTTCCATTTGGATGCGTGGTATCCCACAGTGTATAATCTACTTCATCATCAGATAAAGCAAATTTAGTAATTTTAAATTCATTTTCACCCCTTGCTAACAGTTCCCTGCCCTTCCTTGTAAGAACAGCGTCTATTGTAATCGAGGAATTGTCAAGAAATCCCATATTATTTTCTCCTATGATTTGAGCATAATAGATAAACAAGTTAGATAATTTAACTCACTTATAAATATACTCTTTGTTAATTTTTCACACCTTTTAAGTTATTATGCAGCTTTAAGCTTTGATGAACCTCCATCTGCAGTTGTCAATACAGTTGCGTCTCCCATTATTATCTCTACTGGAGATTTTCCATCTGGAGTTGTTTTTTGTGTTTGTAAACATCCATCAAATGCTAAATTTCTTAGTGACTTAACTTGCTGCCACTTAGTATCATATTCCGATGAATAATATGATGAAGAATCTGCATTTAAATGTAATTTATCATCTCTATCCCTATAAATAAGACTATCTTTACTATACAATGGTGGAGCCCCAGATGAAGTATAAAAATAAAGTGTAGATTGATTAAAATCCGATGCTCTAGAACTACTAACAAACGGAATTATTGCTTCAGCAAAAACATAATTAGGTCCTCCTGTATCAACTGAAGCAGTTGCATAAGGAGTGTGTGAATCACCTAATTTATATAAAGTTGGATCTATAAAAGAACTCTGTGAAATGGCTCCTTGATGATAAGGATACAAACCATCATTTCCAGTACTTCCACTTATCACTAATTGTGTTCCATATCTTGTATCTGGTAAAGCTTCTTTATCTGTTTCTCTTGTTATTGAAATTGACCCAGAAAAATATTCGTTAGAGGATGAAGGTGGGCCATTAAATACCCTCACCTTTGGTCTTTCAAATATATTTGGTTCTATGACAACACCAAGAGTAGATTTAGTTCTTGCGGGCAATAAATCTACAAGTTGTTCAAATATAGAAAAGTCATAAAATTTTAATAGTCTAAGATAATCCCAAAAATTGTTTGGGCCTGTATATTTCTGCCAATAAGTTTCTCTAACTCCAGATAATCCCCTGTATTCATATTCATATAAATCTCTTGGATCTCCAATATACTGATTAAAATCTAAATCTGCAACAGAAAATTGAATATCTTCATTGACCACATCAACTGGTGAAAAATATAATCCAACTTTATTTGAATCATTTGGTGCAAAATCAAACGCACTTACTTCAGACCGTTTATCAACACTTAACTGGCCGCTTTCTAATACATTACTTTCTATTCTTATTTTACTTCCTAATCTTCTACTTGGGCCATTGTTCGGAACAAACATTTGCATTTTATCACTAATATTTGAATAATTGGTCTCATTTGCAAATCCGAATGCACTACCAGTTTGTGTAAATGTTTGATTTGCAGAAGTATCTCTTATTTCATTATCGATAGAATGGTTTTTTGCTTCATTAAATGAATATCTCGTAATCAATTCTGTGTAAGAAGCCGAAGGACTATTTCCATCATATGCTTTTGCTGCTTTAACATGATTATCAAATCTAGACTCACTTAACGCAGAATTCCATACTCTAAATTCTTGCATAGAACCACTTAAAGGAGCTCCGAAAGTTGTTAAATAAT
>LULR01000277.1_pt1 | contig 13148 bp, 9 predicted proteins | sample 729471 | NCBI WGS metagenome assembly LULR01 (sample SAMN03860284, study PRJNA289734) | marine metagenome | biome: seawater column; feature: ocean; material: water; isolation source: Red Sea water column Station 108 - depth 500m | place: Saudi Arabia: Red Sea | collected 2011-10-15 | depth 500 m
CTATTACACTGGGTCAGGATGGCTCTAGCACTAATATATCTGAATTATTCAACTTAACTGATAGCACCAAAAAGATTGAATTAGGTCCGAATATTGCGCTTTTCGTTGGACATGGAACAATCCGGATACTTTCAAACATTGGATATAAAAAAAATCCATCAAAAGTAAAAATACAACAAATGGTGGATTTGCTCGAGGATAGAATGAAATCAGGCGCATTTGGCCTGACTACGGGATTAGAATACACGCCTGGTCGTTATTCAGGTCAATATGAATTAGATGAATTGGCAAAAACCGTCGGGAAGCATGGTGGTATAATTATGAGTCATATGCGTACTGAAAATAACGCCACAATGGAATCTGATTTAGCAGAATTATTTAGACAGGGGGACTTTGCAAATATTCACGTTTCCCATATGAAAGTTGTTTATGGAAAAGGGAGTGATCGTGCTGAAGAAATTCTTTACCTATTAAATAAAAAAAGAAACGAGTCATCTTTTAAAGTATCCGCAGATGTTTATCCTTATCTTGCGAGTCATACTACAATCGGGATTCTATTCCCCGAATATGCCCTAGCGCCCAATCACTATGAAACAGTTCGCCAAAGCAGACGTAATGACCTGCTTGATTATGTCAAGGCTAAGGTTAACCAACGAAATGGCCCGACAGCTACACTTTTTGGTTCACAGCCATATATTGGTAAAACCTTAAAACAGGTTGCTGATGAAATGGGAATTCCATTTGAAGTAGTGTTGGTGGATCATATTGGCCCTACTGGCGCTAGTGCAGCTTATTTTACAATGGATAAAGATCTCCAAAATCGATTTCTTAGTGACCCTTATGTTATGCTTTCTTCAGATGGATCGCCAACCATGTATCATCCCAGAGGATACGGCCAATACGAAAAATGACCTCATTACCAGCCCAAATGATAGGGATTAAAAATCGAGGAATCCTTCGAAAAGGCTACAAAGCTGATATTCTTATCTTTGATCCCAATAAAGTACGCGCCAATGCCACCTTTAAATCACCGCATGTATTGGCTACAGGATTTGATTATGTGTTGATCAATGGCAGTCAAAAAATAGGTAATGGAAAATTGTTGAAAAGAAATTAAATCATAAAATGGGTAGTGAATAGAAAGTTTTGTGTTAATAAACCCGCATTCCGCTTGAAACCTTTTTACCATCGATAGTCATTAGGGTTAAAATTTTCCCATTTTTCGCTGCCAAAAGCATACCATTAGATTTGATCCCAAAAATAGTAGCAGGTTTCAAGTTGGTCACTACCACAATCATTTTCCCAACCAATTCTTCCGGAGAATAAAACTGGGCAATCCCAGATACAATCTGGCGTTGTTCATCACCAACTTTGATTTGAAGTTTCAGGAGTTTATCAGCTCCATTCACTTTTTCTGCTTTCAAAATTTTAGCTGTTTTTAATTCTACATTTTGGAATTCATCAAAAGTGATGACATTTTCCAGTTCTTCTTTTTTCCCATGATTTTCAACAGAGTTTTTCAATTTTTTAATATTAATCCGTGGGAAAAGTGGATCGTGATGGGTGATTTTAATACCGGATGTTAAACCTCCCCAATCCAAACCAGATTCTGTCGCCCCTAGCGTTTCCAAAACTGTCTGGGTCCGATTTGGCATAATTGGTGATAAAAGGACAGCACTCACACGTAGTGCTTCGGCCGCCGTAAATAATATTTTTCCTGCTATTTCTGGTTCTTCTTTTGCCAGTTTCCATGGAGCTTTTGTTTCTATATATTTATTAATGCTACGTACAAACTGAAGTATTATCTCAATGGCCTCATTAACTCGCATAACCTCTATTTTTCCCCAGACAATTGCAACCGTTTCTAATGCCTTTGATTTCACGTCTAATCCTTCAGCAGAATCATCTTCATACTGGGGAATTCTGCCATCAAAAAACTTATTCAACAAATTTGAAATACGGCTAAGTAAATTACCAAAATCATTGGCCAGATCGCTGTTATAGCGTTTAATAAAAGATTCTATGGTAAAACTGGCATCCTGGCCCAACACCATTTCCCGCATAAGATAATAACGTACAGGATCAACTCCGTATTCTTCAATCAGCCCCAGCGGATCTACGACATTCCCCAATGATTTACTCATTTTGGATTCGCCAATAAGCCACCACCCATGGGCAAAAATAGCTTGAGGCAATGGTATGTTCGCCGACATCAGCATGGTCGGCCAATAAACCGAATGTGTGGTAAGAATATCTTTACCAATAAGATGATAATTAGCAGGCCAGTATTTGTTGAAATTTTCTTCATTCACATTGTAACCCGGTGCAGTGATATAATTAATCAGTGCATCAAACCAAACATAAGTTACATAGTCTGAATCAAAAGGTAATTCTATACCCCAACCTAATCTGGATTTCGGGCGGGAAATACAGAGATCTTCCAGGGGTTGCTTTAAAAATCCAAGCACCTCATTTTTCCTGTGCTTTGGCTGAATAAAATCGGAATTATTTTTAATGTGATCAATTAAGGGCTGCTGATAATTAGACATCTTAAAAAAATAATTTTTTTCCTTTAGTTCCTTGATGTCTCGAAATTCACCGGATTCTGCTTCTTTTTTGGTTATAAATCTCTCTTCCGACACAGAGTAAAGCCCTTCGTATTCATCCTCATAAATATCCCCTTTATCATAAACTTTCTGAAGAATATGCTGCACCACATCTACATGGCGTTTTTCAGTTGTACGAATAAAATCATCATTTTTAATATGTAGGTTTTCCCATAATTCAAGAAATCTGGGCGCCATCTCATTACAGTGTTTTTGAGGATCCACACCACGTTTTTCAGCGGCCTGTTGCACTTTTTGGCCATGCTCATCTAGACCAGTCAAAAAGAAAACATCCTGTCCTGCATTACGGTGAAAGCGCGTCAATACATCAGCAAGAATGGTTGTATATGCGTGGCCAATATGAGGTTTATCATTTACATAATAAATGGGTGTGGTGATATAAAAAGTTTTCATAATACAGATATTGGAATTTTGCCTTTTAAAAGTTCCTGAACAGAAATTAATAGATTAGTTAATGTTAATGGTGTATACAAATTTTGAATTAATGATTCCGTAGTTTTTTCCAATAATTTATTAATTCTGGCCAAATCAGCTTGGGGAAAATCCCCATTAAATTTTTGTAATGCTTCAGCCATTTCCGGCAGGATAGTATTCGTTGTTTCGCCTGTTCTTAAACTATAGGCTTGATAAAACCAGAGTTGAAGCAGATAAATCTTAAATTTGAATTCTTCTGTTTTACGTGCGGCCAGTATGGCATTGCTATCGATAAACTCTCGCCATCCCTTTTCATCAACACGTATCATCAAGTTGACCAATGTTTCTACTTCATCAATAATTTCACTTCCGGACTTATCGGCAATTTCCCGAGCCAAATGGATATCCCCTTGTACTACCATAGCAATTTGAATAGCCTGTGCATTATCAATTCCATTATTTTCTAAAATCAATCGGGTTTGATCAAAGTTTAAAGCAGGAAAATTAATGGGCTGACACCGACTGATTATTGTAGGTAATAAGGCTGACTTTTTATCGGTTACTAATATGAGGATTGTGTTATTTGGCGGTTCTTCCAATATCTTTAAAAGTGCATTGGCAGATTCACCCATTCCTTCCGACAAGAGATGGGCATCAAAAATCAATACAACTTTTTTCCCTGTTGATTGTGACTTGAGATAGATTGTCCGGCGTAAATCTCGAATAGAATTAATAGTAATTCTTCGGGCATTTGGAACACGAATTTTCAAAAATGGATCCATCCCTTTATCAGCGATTGCATGACGCAAATATTCCAGATCTTCTTTTTTTAGTACATTCAAGGGATTAGAACTTTGATCTGATTTCTGGCCCCTCGGTAGAGGAACAATTAATTTCAGGTTTGGATGTTGAAGTCTTAAAAATTGTGTGCAAGAAGAACAATGATTGCAGTATATCTCTCCCATATTTTCACAATTCAATAATTTTGCAAATTCAATGGCCCCCCATTCTTTTCCACATCCCTTTGGCCCACTAAATAAATAAGCACTCCCAACCCGGTTATTGGATTTGGCACGAAGGAGACGATCCCAAATCATTGGTTGCAATTCATTAAATATCATTTTTTCAACAGCCAATTTTCGGGATTAAGTTTTTTGCCTTGTCCCCATACTTCAAAATGGAGCTGGGAACCATTGATTGATCCAGAATCACCCATGTAGGCAATTACGTCACCTCCCTGCACTTCACTATCTTCATTTGTTTCTAAATTTGTTACATGACTGTAAACGGTATAAAATCCACTTCCATGGTCGATAATTATTGTGGTACCATATCCGCGAATAAAAGTAATTGTAGTCACAATACCACCCAAAACAGTACGTACTTCAGATCCTGGTTTTCCTTTTATATCAATTCCAGGATTTTCTGTAGTCGTTTTCAATTTTGGGTTCCATTGTCGTCCAAACTTAGTTATTACACGACCTTCAGCTGGCCAAGCCAGTTGCCCCTTTAATTTCGGAAATTCTTTTGCATTTAGTGCCATTTGCTGTCTCCGAATTCGATCTTCTCTTTCAAAGCGTGCAAAATCTTCTCGAATTTTGGCAATAATTGATTCTAGTTGTTGTACGCCTTCTTGTTTTTCACTGAGAAAAGTTTTCAGCTCCTTTTGACTCCGACGAATTTTAGTCAGTTCACGTTGTTCTTTTCTTTTTTTATTGCGCACTTCAGCCAGGGTTACTTCACGGTCTCTTTTAAGCCGGCGTTTCTTACGCAAAGCTGTTTCTAAATTCAATTTCTGTTTTCCAATTTCAACTAATAAAGATCGTATTGTATCATGTGTTTTTTGATCTATTCCGGAAATAATTTTTAAATATTTTGCACGGTAAACAGTTTGTCGCCAGGAAGTGGAACTAAAAATTTTTTCGAGATTGGAAAGTTGTCCTTTTTTATACATCCTTGTTAACCTGCTCGCGTAACGTATCCTGAGTGAATCCAAGTCAATTTCACTTTGTCTAATTTTTCCGCCTATCCGTGCAACATCCGCGACAAGAAGCTTTTCCTCTTTATCAATTTCCTTCAATAATCTTTGTAAAAGTGATATTTCTTCTGAAAGATTATTTACGCGACGAGCAGAAGATTTCTCTTTCCTATTTTCAGATTGAATTCGTTTTTTTGTAGATTCAATTTCATCCCTCAAAGATTGTATAGAATTGCTTTGTGCCTTTAATTCTTGTTCATAATCCTGAGACGTTTTCTGTGCCCAATTGATGGATACAGAAAAGATGAATAAAACATTGATAATTTGTCGCAGCATAATCCCTAAAGGTACTCCTTGTTTGAAAGACAGGTCAATTTCATTGTCATATTGTCTTTACTTGGACCTTTTATCATCCTGTATCTATAATCCACGTTCCAATAATAGGAGTCTGATTTGAAAAGCGCCAAATGGGAAAATATTTTTAAAGGCTGGAATCGTATAGAAAGCGAAACAGTACTAACTTTGAAACAAGTACCTATATTTAAAGATTTCTCTGATAAGGATTTTCAAGAACTGGAAAAACTGATACACCAACGTAAGTATGGTATCGACCAATTTGTATTTAAAAACCGTGCTCCTGGTGAAGGTATGTACATAATCATGACCGGATCGGTAAAAATTACAATTGGTACTCGTTCTGGAAACGAAAACATATTAGCCGAATTAAGCGAAGGGGATTTTTTCGGTGAATTAGCTCTTTTTGACGATGAACCTCGGTCAGCAAATGCAATTGCCACACAAGATTCTATTCTACTCGGGTTTTTTACTCAAGATCTTATGACACTTCAAGGACGAAATCCTGTACTTGGCCAGAAAATCCTATTTAACCTTGGCGGTGTTTTAGGTGAGCGACTACGAGGAACCAACAGCCTGCTCATTGAAGCTCAGACTGTAAAATCAAAATAACATAATTATTGTGGCCCAAGAACAAAATTATTTCCAGCTAATTTACAGGATCATCATTGGACTAATTGCCATATGGTTTCTATCTATTATTTGGCCTTATATATCTCAAGTTGTTTTAATGTTAGTGTTTGCTTTTCTCTTTACTACCGTCTTGCTTTCCAGTGTTGATGCGCTTGAAAGGAAAATCCATAATCGAGGATTATCAGTATTGGCAGTCGTTGTTGTTATCTTAGGTAGCATTGGAACCTTTATTGGCAGTTTTATTTCCCAGATGTCTCAGCAGGCCGTAGAATTTTCTAGTCGGATCGATAAGGATACATTAACCCAAGAATTCAAAGTATTAGGTGAAAAATTCACCTCGGCCATGCCTGATTTTTTACAAAACATGCAGTCTTCTAACACTGACCTAGCAGGTAAACTCAGTGAAGGTATCAATATTGTTGTAGGATCCTTAGCATCGATGGCAGGCGCGATTGGCAATTTCATGTTTATTGCAGTTATGGTTTTGATATTTACCATTATTTTATTGGCAGAATATCACGGTTTCCGGAAATCTCTTGTCAATTCAATACCAAATAAATATTTTGAAATCGGGCTGGATCTAATCTACAATATTGAAAAATCTGTTTCCAGCTATCTTCGCGGACAATTTTTATCAGCTGCAAGTGTTGCGGCTATGTCTTTAGCAGGACTTTTACTGCTCAATTTTTTTGGGGCAAATTTGACGCTAACAATCTTTATTGGCATTATTGCTGGCTTAGCTAATCTAATACCGCTCATTGGTCCATTCGTTGGTATGATACCTGCTATTCTTATCGCTTTTATGAATAATATCGGGAATGATGTCGCCATGGCTCACCAGTTGTTTGGTGTTATTCCATCACCATTTTTTCTCTTCGACATTATTCTAATGTTTTTAATTGTTCAGCAAATTGAAGGGAATTTGATTACACCGGCATTGGTAGGAAAGAGTGTCGGCCTCCACCCTATGATAGTGATGATTGCTTTGTTGATCGGCGGAACGATTTTAGGTCCACTAGGGATGCTATTTGCTGTTCCAGCAACTGGCGTTTTAAAAGTTATCTTAAAAGAAATAGCATTTGTCCGACAAAATGCCCATTTGTTATAATAAAATTAATCCTCTTCGATTCGAAATAACTTATAATTGGTAAAAGTCAAATATACCTCGGCGCCATTCTCATAGCGATAAATCCAAAGCTGATCCCGTCTTTCTGATCCATTAGATACAATTTCGGAAGGACTTCCCATAATATCTTCTACTTGAGTAATCGACATCCCCAATTCAATAGGATTATGGGATTCTTTCTTCTCTTTTTCTGATCGAAGAATTGCATCAATTTTTAATCGAGTTGCAAATTCTTCTTGAGCAGATAATTTCAATTTTAATTCATTTAATATTTGAGTGTTTGCTTTATTTAAACCTCCTGTTAATTGCTTGGTTCTTTCCAAAGCATAAACAATAAATCGAAGTGAATTCAAATCCTTTAATGAATCTGCCATGGTTAGTAGATCAGATGCAATTTGATGCTTATAGGCCGCTATTTCAAAGGCAAGACCCGGATCCATTTCAAGTGCTTTATCAAAACGACCTAGGGCTCGGTCATTCAATCCAATTCTATACAAATTTTCACCCTGATTTAGGAGGTGTGTTATTTGAAATCTTTTCAAATGATGATTGATTTGTGGGTACCAACCCGAAACCATAGTTACGTGGGCAATTGCCGAATCACCAAATCCTCTGTTTAACCAACCTTCGGCTTTTTCTACCTCCCGGAGAGCAATTATTCGCAACTGATCCTCAATTACAATAGATAATGATGAATCAGCCATAGATTTTGCTCGAATATATTTTTCAACAGCTCGCTCCAACATTCCCCGCTCATCAAAACTCATTCCTTCCTGCATGAGTTGTATCGGAATATTTAGTTCACTTTTCACAATTAATTTTTTTGCACGATTGACATTTGCATGATTTGGGTTCTCATCTACAAATTCTTCCAATATTCGTTTTGCTGCGATGAAATCCCTACGGTAATAATGCATTTTCCCCGTGTCTCCTTTTGTTTTCCGGCCACCGAAGAAAACAGATGCTGTGGCATAAATTCCAGCAGTTTGGATTGTGAAATTGTTAATAGGCGTTAAATCCTTCGAATCTTTAATCTTATTAATATTGGTGTGTGTATATTTTAAATCAACACCGATAGCAAATCTATTTGTCATCCCAGGATCAACGATAATTCGCGCACCCATCGTAAAGGATTGGGATGGTCCATATCCCGTTGGAGAATTTTTAGCAGAGTAAATTTCAGAAAATGCAATCCCATAAGTATAACGATAAGTTGTATACCAACTTTCAAACCACTGTAGCATGAGGGATTGGCTCCATGCAACCTCAAACATTTTACCAGAAAACTGAGTATTTGCGATCCAGGAAGATTTAGAAATAATCCAGTCATCAGGTATATCAGCCGGAGATAAAAGGTCAGAATATCGAAGATTGATACCAGTATGCATATCAAGCCAACTGTTTCCAAACCAATAATAAGCCAGGTTTGTTTTTAATATGTCCAAATCAAATTGTTGGCTAAGTCGCGAACTAAATCCTCCACCACCAAAATCAGGCACATCCGATTCATAAGACATCCAACTGCTCTTGAGATCTCCTAATCCTAAAAAACCTCCACCTGCATTATATCCAAATCCATAACGCAGTTCCATAGGAATAAAATTAACGGGATTGTGAAATTCTCTACGTCTGAAGATACGATCCCACACATAACCTTTTTCATTTTTACCGCTCATTCCTTCCTCTATTGGAAACAACTTGAATAGAAGTGATTTTGTTGTATCCTGAACGATGGTTTCTTGGGCAGTAGAAACATTCACAGCCATATAAAGGATGATAAGGATTGATTTTCGTATCACAACCAACCAAAATAGGTGAATTTCAATACTTGTAGCAAGGTGTCCATCAACTAAAGAACCTATTTATCCTTAAGCGATTTGAAGTAATTTCTTTGATTATAATTAAAAGGGGAACTATCTCCATAAACAGTATTTATAAATAGAAAATGTATCATTTGAAATCGATAAAAAATGTAATAACAATACTCGCTTTTTCCACATTGCTTCATGCACAGGCATTTACGATAGCACGAATTCATTATGGCGGCGGCGGCGATTGGTATGGCGACCCCAGTAGTCTCCCTAATTTGCTTGAATTTATTTCAGAAAAAACTTCCATTATCGTTGAGCCTAGCGAATATCGTATTAAATTGACTGATCCAGAACTTTTTAGCCATTCATTTTTATATATAACTGGTCATGGGAATATTCGCTTTAATGAGGATGAAATTATTGTGCTCAGGGATTATTTATTGAAAGGTGGCTTTCTTCATGCAGATGATAATTATGGAATGGATGCCTCATTTCGGCGAGAGATGAAGCGGGTTTTTCCTGAAAAGGAATGGGTGGAGATTCCATTTGATCATGAGATCTATCATATATTTTATGATTTCCCAAATGGACTACCTAAAATCCATGAACACGATGGAAAACCACCAAAAGGATTGGGGTTATTTGATGGAAAAAAACTAATTGCCTTTTATTCTTATGAATCTGATTTAGGAGATGGCTGGGAGGATATCGAAGTACATAATGATTCACCTGATATACGAGAAGCAGCATTAAAAATGGGTGTAAACATTGTTTGGTTCGCACTAACACAATGAAATCTATTATAGATTACCTAAAAGAAATCCGCCGGGAAGTTATCCTATATGATATAAAAGTAGCGGGCTGGATAATTTACTCTATTGTACTGGCATTATTTGTTCTTGGACTGATGCTTGAAAGTGTATTTTATTTTTCCAGTTATGTTCGATTTACTGTATGTGCATTGGTCCTTGGAATTACTATTATCGGTGTTAGCTGGTTAATCATAACTGCCCAAAAAATCCGCAAAAATTCGTTGCAACGTTATCGCTGGTCCCATTTAGCAAAAAATGCCGGCAAATACACATTCCCGAAAGAAGATACACTCATCAATGCTCTTCTTCTAAGGAATTGAGCAATGCATTTATACAACAAACAAGCAAGAAACTAGCAAAATTGGATTTATCAAAATTATTTCCTTTGCATCGGATCGAGATCTGGAAACAGGTCACACTGATTGGATTGACCATAACAATTTTTCTACTTGCTATTACATGGAGACATTCGGTCTCATCTCTCTATCGTTGGACCCATCCAAAAACTGAATTTGTGCCACCAAAACCGTTCTTGTTAAAAGGAACTTCCCGTCACATGCATGTACTTGGCGGGGAAAATGTTACCGTCTCTTTTTCTGTGCTGGGAGAAATGCCTGATTCGGTTTTTATTGAATTTAAACCAATTGCTTTTAAACAGGGCCGGGATTCTGTCATTTTGAAAACTGTTTTCCCACCTCAGGAAAACAATGTATTAAGCGCTGAATTAAAAGAAGTATACCAGAATTACCGTTACCGCGCATTTATCCCTTCCACAAAATTCTGGCAGCCCTGGAATGAAATTTCATCTAAGCGTTATTCTATTTCTGTCACGGACAGGCCGACAATTGAAGATTTTACTGTAACAATAAGCCCGCCTTTGTACACAAAATTAGCTCCTCAAATTCAAAAAGCAAATCAAGCAGAAATTCAGGCCTTAAAAGGCTCCAGGATTTCTGTTCAGCTCAATGCAAATCAGGATCTGGCCACAGCTAAAATGATCTTGAATGGGGAATTAAAGAATATGGAGGTCAAACGTAATAATGCAAACTACGATTTTATCGTTCAAAATGACGGGGATTTTTCTATCCACTTAACAGATGATCGCGGAATAACGAATCGTAACCCCATTCCTTTTCGCATTCAAATGATTCATGATATATCCCCTCAAATGACAATTATTCAGCCACCTCCGATTGTTGAATTGGGCGGAGATCAATCTATTGAAATTATGATGACGATTGAAGATGATTTTGGGTTTTCCAATCTGCAGTTGGCATATGAAATTCAACGTCCAAGCTACATTCAAGTAGAACCATTCATATCAATGTTTAGTCTGCCTATAAAAGATCAGAATCAATCTACACAGGATATCAATACAACTTGGGACTTAGGGCAACTTGGACTTATGCCAGAGGATGAAATTCATTATCATTTCGAATTGTATGACAATGACGTGATCACTGGACCAAAAAAATCCTTATCAGGGACTTTTATTGCACGAGTACCATCTTTGAATGACTTATTTCATTCATTTAATGAAAAAGAAGAAGACATTGTGGACATGGTTGAACTAGAGTTGGAAGAAATTGGAAAACTGCATAAGCAATTAAAAAAAGTTGAGCTAAATCTACTTAAAACGGATAAACCAGAATGGAAGGATCAGCAAGCACTGAAGGAGACCATGGAAGATGTGAAAGAAAAATTGACTGATTTTGAAACGTTGACTGAACAATTGGATGCACTAAATAATAGTAGTGAAAAACATCAATTATTTTCCGATAATTTGATGAATAAATTCCAAGATTTGAAACAATTAATTGAAGAAATATTTCCTCCCGAAATGTTAAAAAATATGGACTGGATGAACGAAGCCCTTGAAAAATTGAATACGAAAGATTTATTAGCTGCATTAGAAAAATTATCCAACAACTTAGATCAGGTTGAGCAAGAATTGGATCGGTTTCTAGATATATTTAAAAGGGTTAAAGCTGAACAACAAGTAGATGAACTACGAAAACGCATCCGACAATTAGTTGAGAATCAGGATAATATTGATCAACAAATCCGACATACTACGCCACAAACTGATAAGTCTGTTTTTAAGCGCCTGAGCCTTGAAGAAAAAATGAGCCAAAAAGAGTTAGATCAGATCAGGGAAACGATGGAATCTGCGTCTAGAGATGTGAAAAATTTTAGTCGAGAAACTGCCAAAAGTTTAGAAAATTTATCCGATTCGAAAGATGCTATAGCATCCAATACTCATCTAAAAGATGCTATAAAAAGCCTAGATCGCGAAGATCCTTACGAAGCCATGGATGAAAGCTACGCAGGACTTCAATCCTTAGAAGCCTTGAATAATTCGATGGAAGATATATTATCCGATTTTCAAAGCAAAACGACAAGAGATATGTCGCATAAATTCAGGACCATTTTGCGTGATGTTCTCACGTTGTCCAAAGCACAAGAATCTCTCAAAAATGAGACGACTGATATCCCTAGGAATTCACCCCGTTTAGGTAAGTTAGCGGGTCAACAGCAAATGCTTCAAGATCAGCTGACTCAAACCATGGCAAATACAATGGAACTATCACGAGAAACTTTTCTGGTTTCACCGGAAATGGGCCAAAAATTAGGTATGTCATTTGCTCAAATGAATGCATCTAAAGGAAAATTGGCTGAAAGAAACGGTAGCGGTTCGTTGGGTAACCAAAACCAGGCCATGCTTGCTTTGAATGAAGGAGCAAAAACTATAATTCAGACAATACAGCAAATGCAGGAAAGTGGTTCTGCTAGCGGATATGAAGAATTTTTAAAGCGTATGGAAGAAATGGTCAGGAACCAGCAAAACTTAAATGGTCAGAGCATGCAATTAGCTCTGGGCCAAATGGCTGCTGCCATGAGAGAAGCACTGATGCAACAGATGTTGGCTCAACAGAGAGGAGTGAAAAAATCTTTAAAGCAAATGATGGATGAGATGAAACAGGCTGGCAATCAAGGGCTAGGAGATCTATCTGGGATTGCAAATGAAATGGATGAAGTCATTCGGGATTTAGAACGAAAACGATTCACACGTCAGACATCTGACCGCCAACAACGGATTTTATCCCGTATGCTAGATAGCCAGAAATCAATGACGCAGAGAGGATTTAAAGAACAACGTAAATCACAAACTGCTGGCGAGGTATTTTATACAGGGCCTTCCGGACTGCCCCAAGATCTTGGGCAAAGGCAATCGTTGATCATGAATGCCATGAATGATGCATTAAAATTGGGATATTCTCGCGATTATAAAAATATGATACGCCGATATTTTAATGCCCTTAGTGAAGCAAAATCTATTATTCTTCCTGATAGTACTAAAACTTCAGAAATTGAAGGGATTTACCCTTGAGG
>LULR01000163.1_pt1 | contig 13132 bp, 14 predicted proteins | sample 729471 | NCBI WGS metagenome assembly LULR01 (sample SAMN03860284, study PRJNA289734) | marine metagenome | biome: seawater column; feature: ocean; material: water; isolation source: Red Sea water column Station 108 - depth 500m | place: Saudi Arabia: Red Sea | collected 2011-10-15 | depth 500 m
GCGTTATGCACAGCGTCACGGCGCGGATAAAGTCGCATTGATTACTACTGACACCTTCAGAATTGGTGCCAGTGAACAATTACAGACCTACGGGCGTATTATTGGCTGTCCGGTGAAAGTAGCAAAAGACGCGAAAGAATTAGCTGACTCTTTGTTGTCGCTGCGCGATAAGAGCCTAATTTTAATTGATACAGCGGGTATGGGTCAGCGCGATAAACGCTTAAGCGAGCAACTGGGGCAGCTTATCCAGAATACACGCCTGAGAATTAGACCTTATCTGGTATTGTCAGCAACCTCACAAAACCAAGTGTTAGATGACGCGGTTAAGCAGTTCAAAACACTACCTTTGTCGGGTTGCATTTTTACCAAACTGGACGAATGCTTAAGTTTAGGAGAAAGTATCAGTGTGGCAATTGAAAACGGCCTGCCCGTTGGTTATGTGACCAATGGTCAGCAAGTGCCTGAAGACATTAAAGTTGCCGACGCAAATTATCTGGTGTCTGAAGCCGAGCGATTAATGGACAAAAGCATTTGTTCCTCGGTATCAGACGTGCCAAAATCGTACTGGAATGCGGCGTTTTCTCGCTGAGTGAGCCGTTATAAAATGACGCTGTTGTCGAAGAAGTAAAATAAGAGATACGCCCGATGGATCAAGCAAGCGGTCTGCGAAGAATGAAACAGTCAAAAGTAAAAGTCATAGCTGTCACAGGTGGTAAGGGTGGCGTGGGTAAAACCAACGTGTCACTGAATATGGCCATTGCTATGGCGAAGCAAGGGAAACGAGTACTGGTACTTGATGCCGACCTTGGCCTGGCCAATGTTGATGTCATGCTGGGCTTGCGTGTCGAACGCAATTTGTCCCATGTACTGAGCGGCCAATGCGAACTGGAAGATATTTTAATTGAAGGCCCTGGCGGCATAAAAATCGTTCCCGCGACATCGGGTACTCGCTCGATGGTTGACTTAAGCGAGTCAGAGCATGCCGGACTTATCCGCGCGTTTAGTCAATTGCAGGGAAATTATGACACTCTTATTGTCGATACGGCTGCCGGTATCGGTAACACCGTCGTCAGCTTTGCCCGCGCTTCGCAGGATGTCCTTGTGGTTGTCTGCGATGAACCTACCTCAATTACCGATGCTTACGCACTGATAAAAGTGTTAAGTCGCGAGCAGGGACTCTTCAAGTTCAAAGTGGTTGCCAATATGGTGCGCAATATGCGCGAAGGGCAAGTACTGTTCAATAAATTGACTAAGGTCACCGATCGCTTTCTTGACGTAGTGCTTGAGTTAGCGGCAATTGTTCCTCACGATGAAAACTTGCGCTTGGCGGTTAGGAAGCAACAACCGATGGTGTTGGCGTATCCTAAATCTCCGGCGTCACTGGCGTTTAAAGCATTAGCGAAGAAAGCTCTGGATTGGCCAATTCCTGCTCAGGCAGGAGGGCATTTAGAATTTTTCCTTGAGCAATTGATAACTTCTGCCGATAACGGGAGTAAGCGGGATGTTGCCAATGAATAAAGCCGCCGCTTATGCCGCAACAGCCGACAACCGTAACGCCATTATTGAGCAGCATACGGGGCTGGTTAAGCGAATTGCACACCACATGATGGCGAGGTTGCCAGCGAGTGTGCAAGTCGATGACTTAATTCAAGCGGGCATGATAGGCTTATTAGAAGCGGCGCGGAATTTTGATAACAGCAAAGGAGCCAGTTTTGAAACCTTTGCCGGAATACGTATTCGTGGCGCTATGTTGGATGAAATTCGACGTGGCGACTGGGCGCCGCGCTCAGTTCACAGAAATCATCGTCGCGTACTAGAGGCCATACGGCAGGTAGAGAATGACACCGGTCGTGATGCAAAAGACACTGAAGTGGCCAGTAAGCTGGGCATGAGCCTGGATGAATATCATGCCATTTTAAGAGATGTGAGTTCGGGGCGCATTATAGGTATTGAAGACTTAGGCGTTTCAGAAGATGCGTTAATGCCCGAGCAAGTGACAGGCTCAGCATACGAACCGCAGCGCGATGTCGAAAACGCAGCGTTTCATAAAGCCTTGGTATCGACAATTTCTTCGTTACCAGAGCGTGAAGCTTTAGTGCTTTCATTGTATTATGATGAAGAATTGAATTTGAAAGAGATAGGTGAAGTGCTGAGTGTGAGTGAATCTCGCGTCAGCCAAATTCACAGTCAGGCAATGGTGCGGCTCAAGTCGCGAATGCAGAATTGGGTTGAATAATTTTGGTGGTAATCGAGAGCCTCAGTGGAGGGTGCTTTGGATAAAAATATGAAAATTCTTGTTGTGGATGACTTTTCTACAATGAGACGAATCATTAAGAACTTACTTCGTGACCTTGGTTTTACGAATATTCAGGAAGCCGATGACGGCAACACGGCTCTGCCTATGTTGCAAAACGGCGATTTTGACTTTGTCGTGACCGACTGGAACATGCCGGGCATGCAAGGTATCGATCTACTGAAAGAAATTCGTAAGGACGATAATCTGTCGCACTTGCCGGTACTCATGGTAACGGCGGAAGCTAAACGCGAACAAATCATCGCTGCTGCGCAAGCAGGGGTTAACGGCTATATCGTTAAACCGTTCACAGCTGTGACGTTAAAAGAAAAGCTCGACAAGATTTTCGAACGCATTAGCTAAAAGGGCTATGACCATGTCTGATAAAGCCCACGATATTTCCCTCGAGCAGGCTAAAGAGCTCGTGTCTTTGCTCGAAGAGGGGAAGCAGCAACAAGCCAATCAACTTTTGGAAGACGTTTATAACCGTAGCAACGACAAACTGTTTACTTCAGTGGGTCAGTTGACGCGTGACCTCCACGAAGCTCTGCAGGATTTCCAGCTGGATCCTCGCATTGTGCAAATGACAGAAGATGATCTTCCTGACGCGCAAAACCGTTTACAGTACGTCATTCAAAAAACAGAAGACGCCGCTAATAGGACAATGGACGCGGTAGAGGCTTGTTTGCCGATGGCTGACGACATGCATCAGCGCGTTGAGAGCGTAATGCCGGTCTGGAATCGACTGATGAGCAACGATATTCAGTTAAATGAATTCAAGTCTTTGTGTCATGAGGTCGATGATGTACTTAAGCGCTGTGGTGAAAATATGCCACAAGTGCATGGGCTTATGACCGAAGTACTTATGGCTCAGGATTATCAAGACATTACCGGGCAGGTCATTCGACGGGTCATTCAACTGGTTGAAGACGTCGAAAAAAACCTCATTGAACTGTTAAAAATATTTGGCAAAGAAGAAGCACGCAGAGAAGCGGAAAAGGCCGAGTCTTCAAAGCAGAAAAGTGCCAGTGAGGCAGAAGGCCCAATTATTGATGCCGATAAACGTGATGACGTTGTTGGTGGGCAAGACGAAGTGGACGATTTATTGTCCAGTTTAGGTTTCTAGGAGCATCAGTCGCATGAGCTTTGATATGGATGAAGACATACTGCAGGACTTTTTGATCGAGGCGGGAGAAATCCTCGAGCAGTTGTCTGAGCAGTTAGTTGAGCTAGAAAACGACCCAGAAAACAAAGATTTATTAAACGCGATTTTCCGTGGTTTCCATACCGTGAAGGGTGGTGCAGGCTTTCTGTCGCTAACCGCATTAGTGGATACCTGCCACGGTGCAGAAAACGTGTTTGATACTTTGCGTAATGGTCAGCGCACGGTTACGTCCGATTTAATGGACGTGATTCTGCAAGCGTTGGACACTATCAATGCTCAGTTTGCTCAAGTGCAAGCTCGTGAAGATATTAGTCCTGCCGATGACAAATTACTTGAGTTATTGCATAAGCTTAGCCAGCCAGAGTCTGAAGACGAGGCGCCTATCGAAGCACAGGCTGAAGAAGCTGAGCCAGAGCCTGAATCGGAAGCACCTAAAGAGGAAGCAACTGAAAGCTCAGGCGACGGCGGTATCGATGAGATTCAGGACGATGAATTTGAAGCGTTGTTGGACGAGTTACACGGCGAGGGGAAAGGCCCTGGCGCCGGTAAATCGGAACAGGCGTCAGAAAAGCCAAAAGCGTCTGCTGATTCCACCCAGAGTGACAGCGATGAAATTACCGACGACGAGTTTGAATCTCTGTTAGATGAACTACATGGCTCGGGTAAAGCACCGCAAAGTGCCGAGAAGAAACAAGAGAAGCCCGCTGATAGTGACGAAATAACCGATGATGAGTTTGAGTCGTTGCTCGATGAGCTGCACGGTTCCGGTAAGGCACCGACAAAGAGTGTAGATAACGGCAAAGAAGACAAGTCGAAAGATAAACCTAAGTCAGAGAAAAAAGCTGAAGCTAAGCCAGAGCCTAAACCTGAGCCAAAAGCCAAGCCTGCAGCTAAACCAGCCGCTAAAGACGATAAACCGAAAGCGGCGGATAAGCCGGCTGACAAGAAACCTGCAGCACCGCAGCAACCAGCCGCAGAAACCACTGTTCGGGTCGATACCAAGCGTCTCGATGACATAATGAACATGGTTGGTGAGCTAGTCCTGGTGCGTAACCGCTTATTGAGTTTGAGTAATTCAGACGACGCTGACAGCGATGAAATGGGTAAAGCCATTTCTAACCTGGATGTGGTGACAGGTGACTTACAAGGCGCTGTCATGAAAACCCGTATGCAGCCAATTAAGAAAGTGTTTGGCCGCTTCCCACGGGTGGTTCGTGATTTGGCGCGTAGCCTGAAGAAAGAAATTAATTTAGAAATGTTCGGAGAAGATACCGACTTGGATAAAAACCTTGTCGAAGCTTTGGCCGATCCGTTAGTTCACTTGGTTCGAAACTCTGTCGACCATGGTATTGAAATGCCAGACGACCGTGAAGCAAAAGGTAAACCACGGGCAGGTACGGTCACCTTATCAGCCTCTCAGGAAGGCGACCATATTATGCTGTCGATAAAAGACGACGGCGCGGGTATGGATGCTGAAAAGCTGAAAGGTATAGCCATTAGTAAAGGTATTTTGGATACCGATGCAGCGGCGCGTTTGAGTGACGAAGATGCCTATAACCTGATTTTTGCGGCTGGCTTTTCGACCAAAGAAGAAGTGTCTGATATCTCCGGCCGTGGTGTCGGCATGGATGTCGTAAAAACTAAAATCAGCCAATTAAACGGTAGTGTCAAAATTCAGTCAGAACTGGGTAAAGGTACCGAACTATTGATAAAAGTGCCGCTCACTTTGGCTATTTTGCCGACCTTAATGGTGGCTGTAAAAGATCAAACCTTTGCATTACCACTAGCGGTTGTCAGCGAAATCATTGATCTGGACATGAAGCGCACCAACACCGTCGATGGTCAGTTAACGCTTATTGTTCGTGAGCGCGCGATACCGCTGTTCTTCCTTGAGCACTGGCTGGTGAGAAACCCAGACCGCTCAAGCCGAAATGAGAATGGTCATGTTGTGGTCGTTCAAATAGGTAACCAACAAGTTGGCTTTGTCGTTGATGCCCTTATTGGTCAGGAAGAAGTGGTCATTAAACCATTGGATAAACTGTTACAGGGCACGCCGGGTATGGCGGGGGCAACTATCACTAGTGATGGTGGTATTGCGCTGATTGTCGACGTACCAAGCATGCTGAAGTATTACGCTAAACGATAACGGGACACACCGTTCATGACAGTTAAAGTTCTCGTAGTGGACGACTCGGCGTTTTTTAGACGCCGAGTTACCGAGATTCTGGAAGCACACTCAAATATACAAGTTATTGGCTCCGCTAATAACGGCGAAGAAGCTGTGGCGCAGGCAAAAGCCTTAAGACCTGACGTTATTACTATGGACATTGAAATGCCGGTGATGAACGGCATTGATGCGGTGAAAACCATCATGGGCAGCAACCCTTGCCCCATTTTAATGTTCTCGTCACTGACTCACGAAGGCGCGACAGCAACGTTAAATGCGTTAGAGGCCGGCGCTGCTGATTTCTTACCTAAGAAATTTGAAGATATTGCCCGTAACCGCGACGAAGCCGTAAAAACGCTGCAAGATCGAGTTTTGGCTATTGCTAATCAGCCTGCAGCGCGAACCCCAACAATTACCCGCACTCCGCCGCCTTCAAGCAGAACGTCACAGCCCACCAAGCCGAAAGAGCCGACCTCAGCGCTCGAGCGTATTCGTCAACGCAATGAAGAGCGTCAGAGTCAGCGTGAAGCATCGTCGCGGCTAGCGGATGCAGCCGGTTCTTTAAGCATTAATCGTGCGTATCAAATTTTGGCGATTGGCACTTCAACCGGTGGCCCCGTTGCCTTGCAGAAAATACTAACGCAATTACCGGGTAATTTTCCGTACCCCATTGTTATGGTGCAACATATGCCTGCGGCTTTCACTAAGGCCTTTTCACAACGTTTAGATGGCTTGTGTAAGGTGCGTGTGAAAGAAGCCGAAGACGGTGATGTGCTGAAGCCCGGCACCGCTTACTTGGCTCCGGGCGGTAAGCAGTTAGTCGTAGAAGGCCGCTCAGGCAGTGCCAGGCTGCGGGTTAAAGAGGACACCAGTGGGCGAGTCACATACAAGCCGAGTGTCGATTTAACCTTTGCCAGCTTGTCGAAAGTCTATATGGGTAAAGTTCTGGGCGTTATTTTAACCGGCATGGGCGCTGACGGACGGGAAGGTTCTCGTATGTTAAAGCAACAGGGCGCTACTATCTGGGCTCAGGATCAGGACAGCTGTGTTGTTTATGGAATGCCTCAGGCGGTTGCTTCAGCGGGTATTTCAACGAAAAGTATTAGTTTGGATAATATGGCGCGCTCAATCATGAAAGAAGTCGGTTACAGCGGCGTTTAATAAGGTGCTTATATGATTGTTTGGACGGTAGCTAACCAGAAAGGCGGCGTGGGAAAGACCACCACAACAGTCGCTCTGGCAGGGCTATTGGCCGAGCAGGGTAAGCGGGTGTTATGTATTGACACTGACCCTCATGCCTCACTGACGTATTATTTTGGCTTCGACTCTGAAGAGCTGACTCACAGCGTTTTCGATGTATTCAGTGCGGGTAAAAATGTTAACCGCGAGCTCATGCGTGAGTGCATACTGCCCACCGAATTTGACAATCTGAGTGTTATGCCGGCAACCATGGCTTTAGCCACGCTTGACCGAAAGCTGGGCACACAGGGTGGTATGGGACTGGTATTAAAAAGAGGGTTAGCATCGGTTAAAGATGACTACGACTACGTGCTTATCGATGTGCCGCCGGTACTTGGCGTACTAATGGTTAACGCATTAGCCTGTTGCAACCGTGTGCTCATACCCGTTCAAACTGAATTTTTGGCGTTGAAAGGCCTCGACAGAATGATGCGTACGCTTATGCTCATTCAAAAGTCTCGTGGCGAAGAGCGGCCATATACTATTATTCCAACCTTGTACGATAAACGAACCAATGCGTCATTGCAGACGTATAAGAAGCTCGTTGGTCGTTATGGTAAATCCGTTTGGAACGGCATGATTCCTATCGACACTAAGTTCCGGGATGCGTCGAACGAGCAAACACCGCCGTCGCTTTATGCGCCTAAATCACGTGGTGTGCTGGCGTATCAGTCGTTATTGATTCACCTGCAACAATTGGAGTTAGGCTAAGTTATGAATAGCAAATATTCCAATAGCGAACAGGCAATGACGGAATACCTTGATGCGTTACTGCTCGAGGATGAAGTGGTTGAATTCGATAATGAGCCGGTTAAGAAGTTACTAGAGCAGGCGGCCCCGAAAATACAGCAAGTGACTCAGCAAGAGTCAGTGACACTGAACAGAGATGAAGATTTATTACCTTTAGTTTCTGTAAAAGCGGACGATACTGATACTAGAGAAGCGCTTACTGAGACTGAGACCGTAGTTGAAACGGATACTCAGGTTGAGCCTAAGGTAAACACTGAACAAGTCGCAGAAACTGAAGAGAGCGTTGATGTTGACGATGAAACCGACGTCGCGACGCATACAGATGTTGAGGAAATGGCTCCAGCGGAAGAAGAGCCTCAGCCAGACGCTATGTCTGAGTATATGGAGGACGACTTTCAGGCGCTGTTCTTTAAGGTGGCGGGGTTAACATTGGCTGTGCCGCTGAAAAGTTTAGGTGGTATTCATCAGTTAGGGAAAATAAACCCGCTGATGGGTAAACCAAAATGGTTTAAAGGCATAATGACAGAGCGGGAAGATAAGCTACAGGTGGTTGATACTGCTCGCTGGGTTATGCCGGAGAAGTACACGGAAGAGCTGGAAGAGTCGTTGGACTATCAGTATCTTATAACTTTAAATGACAGTCCCTGGGGGCTGTTATGTGAAGAATTGGTAACCAGTGAACCACTGCAACCAGAAGCCATTCAATGGCGCAAAGCAGGCAACAATAAACGTCCCTGGTTGGCTGGAGTGGTTCGTGACAGAATGTGTGCGTTGCTCGATGTAAACGCATTGATTACACTTCTGGATAACGGTCTGGGACATATCCAGCAAGACTAAATAACGCATGGCGGAGTGAAACATGAGTAAAGATAATCGCGCTCTAAAGAATGAGACGGACGCTGACAGTAACGACGAAGTGCTACAGTGGGTGACGTTTCAGCTTGACGATGAAACCTATGGCATTAATGTCATGCAGGTTCAGGAAGTGCTTCGCTACAGCGAAATAGCACCCGTACCCGGAGCTCCGAACTATGTGTTGGGTATTATTAATTTGCGTGGCAACGTTGTCACCGTTATTGATACTCGTCTGCGCTTTGGTTTGCAAACGACCGAAGTAACCGACAATACACGTATTGTTATCATTGAATCAGAAAAACAAGTTATTGGCATTTTGGTCGACAGCGTCGCCGAAGTGGTTTACCTGAAAACTTCTGAAATTGACAGCGCGCCAAATGTGGGTACAGACGAGAGTGCTCGTTTCATTCAGGGCGTGAGTAACCGAGATGACGAACTGCTGATTCTTGTTGATCTGGATAAAATGCTAACCGATGACGAGTGGGATGAAATTTCTCGTCTGGGTTAATTGCGGGCAGGTGGTTTAACCATGACGCTTTGGCTTATTGCTTTATCAGCGCTGGCTCTTGGGCTGGCGCTGATTGCGTTAGTTGCGGTTGTTATGACATCGCGGCGTCAGGCTGAGCTTATTGAACGCCAGCAGCAAAGGTTATTAATGCTCACAGAAACGGCAACTGAAGTACTTTCTTTAAAAGAGCAATTGAATGAGCCTAAGCAAGATTCTAACTTTGCTGAAAAACAACTGTTAGCGCAGTTAGAGCAGCAAGTCTCAACACTTAATGACGAGCAGCGGCGACTTCAGGAAAAACTGCAGGAATTAGCCGAGCAGGATCCCGGCTCAAAACTCTACCATCGGGCGAGTAAATTGGTAGCAAGTGGAGCAACCGTTGAAGAGCTCATGCACGAATGTGAATTACCGCAGGCGGAGGCAGAGCTGCTAGTCTCACTGCACCAACGTAAAGGTTAACCCTCTTCCCACTGTCTTGGGAACTTGCCATCCAGTAGATAAGCGAAGGCAATAATTTCAGCAATAATGATATACAGTTCGCGCGGTATTTCGTCGCCCACGTTGAGTTTTGCTAGTGAGTCCGACAACAGTGGGTCTTCATGGACTAACACCCCATGCTCTTTGGCAACGGCAATAATCTCTTCGGCTAACTCGTCAAACCCGCGGGCAATAACTTTAGGGGCGTTAAAGCCGTCGTAAGACAGTCCAATAGCCTGTTTTTCTTTTCTTTCTGTCATACCTTCACCCGAATAATGCCACTTTGTTGTGTTGCTAAGCTCTCCGGAATTTGCCCTTGCTGAACTCGGAACTTCACACTATTGACCTCTAAGTCAGCCAGTCGCTTTTCCAGTTGCTCCAGGTGCTTTTCGATGGTTTTTTGCGCTGCAGGCGACTCGGCATAAAAGTCGACTGACGAGCCTTGCGGGTGGTATCTGCCTTTTACCAGTAGAGGGCCTGTGGCTTCCAGCTCAAAGCGCAAGGTGAAGAGCCACAATGTACGACCCTCTTGCTCGGGCGTGCCAGGCTCGCGCTCCGGACGAATAAGCAACTCATTTTGCCCATTTTTTTGCGGATCTGTCGGTAATAAAATGAAATATTCAGGTTGCTGCATTGGCGAGTCCTGAAGCCTGGCCTGTGCACTTTGTGCTGAATTTAATACGCCAGTGAATAACTGTAATAGTCGTTGCAATTGTTGCTGCGGAAGCTGAAGCAGCAGTTGATTAATGCGCTCACGCACATCGCCAGCCACTTCTGGTGACGGATTCAGCACCTGCTGTATCAGCGCTTGAGTGAATTGTTTAGGAAGAGGTTGTGTATTAGCTTGCGTACTGTTTTGTTGGCTATTTTGCTGCAAGTTCAACCCCAGCAGCATCATCAACATTTGACCAAGCGAGCCCATTTGCTGGCTTGACTGAACACTGACTGGACGCGCAGAAAACCAGTCGCTCACCCAACGTTGTAGCGCTTCCGGGCGTTGCATGGATTCGCCCGAGGGTTGTTGTTGCAGTACGACTTTAACTAACTGCTCAATGGCATTAGAGGGGGAACGTAATGCCGCAGTTAAGGTTGCGGCTGTCTGTGCCGCCTGAGTCCCTGACGTTGTGCTGATTGAACTTGGCGTTGGCACTGCTTTTACACTGGTGTTTATTTTGGCGATAAGCGCAGACAGCTCGGGGATTTTTAATGAAGTATTTGCCGCATTATTGGGTGGCACTGCCGGCTGCGTGGAAAGTTGTGTTTTTATTTGTGCGACCAGTGTTTGTATAGCTTGCTGAAATTGTTGCGGACTTAACTGGTGTGCCTGTTTAATAGCAATACCCCGCGAGAATTGAACAGGGTTTCCAGTGTTGATTGGCGCTTTGTCGGTCGGTGGCGTCAGGCTGTTGGCTAGCGGTGTCTGTATAGAAGCCGCTTTACTTGCACCGGTGGCTTTTAACAGCTGTGTCGCTTGAGAACTTTCAACTAGCGCTTTAATAAGCTTGGGCGGCAACTGTGTTATTGGTATATCGACCTTTGCAACCTGCGTCTTTGGCGCCCCAGCCTGCGGTGGGGTTGGCTGAGGTTGCCCTGTCTGAGTTTTAGGTATCGGCTGACCCTGTTGAGTATTGCCTCCGGGCGGCAGTTTGCCTGGCACTTGGGTAATCAGCAGTTGCACTACAGGTTTGTTCCCCGGTGTCATCGATACCTGCAGCTGCAGTTGCGTTCCTGAGGAAAGTTTTGGTGGCAACTGTGCCATAAGCGCTTTCGGTGGGTTGGGCCATTGCCACCCGGCTCCTTGTATTTGGGGGGCTTGTTGCGTATTACCGCCGGAGCTTCCACTGGCTTGCGGCAAAAGTACCGCGGCCGGAATTTGTAACGTTGGCTGACGCGGCCCGGAAGGAGTATTTCCAGCACCGGTATTTGGGCTGGTTAAAATGCGCGCAAGGGTTGCTACGTTTTGCTTATCAATACGAGCCATAGAGCGCTCTGGAGCGTTCAGCATTTGTTGTAGCAGTTGCGTGATATCAGCCATGCGCTTTACTCAAATTTTATGGTAGACTCGGTGGCATTTGCGTCAGCTTACCAGTAAGGGCTCAGTTGTAAAATCCGCATGACACAAGAAACTACCGCCAAAGTGCCACTATTGCACGCCGAGCAGCTTAGCTCAACGCGTGGTGGTCGAGTACTGTTTGATGAGCTGAGCTTCCAGTTACACCCTGGTGAGTTATGGCAGGTAACCGGTCCTAATGGGGCGGGCAAGTCGACGTTGCTGAGAATGCTGGCCGGGCTTTTAGAGCCTAATGAAGGGCGTATTCAGTTTAACGGCACAAGCTTGCACGACAACTGGCAAAGCTACTGTCAGCAGCTGCTGTTTATTGGTCATAAAGCCGCTGTAAAAGGCGAACTTACTGCATTAGAAAACTTCTATTGGCAACAGCAGCTTACCGCAAGCCCTAATACCGATGGCTGGGACTTATTGGAAAAGCTCGGTTTACTGGGGTTAGAAGATGAGCTCACAGGCCGCCTATCAGCTGGCCAACAGCGACGTGTCGCTTTAACCCGGTTGTGGGCGAATAAGGCAAAGCTGTGGATTCTGGATGAACCCTTTACTTCGTTAGATGTGCAAGGGGTTGCTCTGCTACAAAAGCGCTTTGCTGAACACTTAGCCGACGAAGGTTGTATTATTTTTACTTCGCATCAGTCGCTGACCTTGTCCGAGTTATCGCCCAAACTTATCGATTTAAGTCAGGCTGTCCAGGTTCATTGTGAGGCGGCTTATGATTAACGCTTCCATGCGACAAGTTTGGCTGGCAGTACTGAAACGTGACTTACGCATTGCCGCGCGTCGACGCAGTGATGCCTTAAACCCACTATTGTTTTTACTGATGGTGGTCACGCTATTCCCATTGGGCGTCGGTCCGGGGCCTGATATTCTTGCGCGTATAGCACCCGGCATTATTTGGGTGGCTGCTCTTTTAGCCAGCCTGCTAGGACTCGAGCGTTTATTTAAAGATGACTTTCAGGACGGCACGCTGGAGCAGTTGTGCTTACTGCCACAGCCGCTGGCGTTCACTACAACCGCCAAAGTGATGGCTCACTGGCTGTTAACGGGGCTGCCCTTAGTCATATTGTCGCCGCTGCTGGCGCTACTGCTAAGCTTGCCGATGCAAGGTTGGTGGGCGTTAGCGCTCAGTTTGCTGCTTGGCACACCAGCTTTGAGTGCACTCGGCGCTATTGGAGCGGCGCTAACCCTCCAGGTTCAGCGCGGCAGCTCGCTAATTAGCCTTATCCTTATTCCTTTGTTTATTCCGCTGCTGATTTTTGCCACCGCCGCTGTTGAAAATGCCTCTATGGGGCTTGCAGTGCACGGACAATTGGCTATTCTTGCGGCTATTTCTGTTTTGACCATAACATTGTCTCCGCTGGCGATAGCTGCGGGCATAAAAATGAGTGTGAATTAATATGTGGCGTTGGTTACACCCTTATGCAAAACCCGAAGCGACTTACCGTCTAGTCGATAAGTTACTCCCATGGTTCGCCGGTTTGACGGTCGTCAGTTTACTCGTGGGCATGGTCTGGGGGCTTGCCTTTGCACCGTCGGACTACCAACAGGGCGATAGCTACCGCATTATTTATATCCACGTGCCCGCCGCTATTTTCTCCATGGGTGCGTAC
>LULR01000304.1_pt1 | contig 13019 bp, 10 predicted proteins | sample 729471 | NCBI WGS metagenome assembly LULR01 (sample SAMN03860284, study PRJNA289734) | marine metagenome | biome: seawater column; feature: ocean; material: water; isolation source: Red Sea water column Station 108 - depth 500m | place: Saudi Arabia: Red Sea | collected 2011-10-15 | depth 500 m
GTGTTCCTGTGTATTTTGGTCCTATATCAGCATGATTAACTATGAAGCCTCCAGCTGCCATGCCTGAAAAGGCATTACCTAAGCACATAAGGCCCATAACTATTCCAACAGTATCAAATGAGGGGATCAGCGTTAGACAGACACCCGCACCTCCAAAGCCAATAGTATTGCAGATTTTTCTAACACTCAGAGTCTTGAGTCCCATCTTTAATAAATAGTCACCAAATAACCCTCCAAGATTTAAAAATATAAAAGAGGTCAAATGAGGCAGCATCGCAAGATAGCCTATAGAAGCAAAATCCACACCTAGGCCTTGATTTATAAATATTGGCAGCCAAGACAAAAAAACAAAAAGAGAGTAGTTACTGCAAAAGTGTGCTACACCGATTGCCCAAAGAGGCTTGTTAGTAATTAAGGTTTTCCAAGGAAGTTTATTGGCCCCTTCTACGGTAGGGGCTTCTCTTTCGATAAGAATAAGTTCTTGCCGAGAAATGTTGGGATGTTCTTTGGGAGAAGAAGTTACTAACCTGTTCCAAAAATAGAACCACACAAAACCTACCGATCCAAAAAGATAAAATGCCCAAGGCCATCCAAGATGAAGAACTATGATAGGTGTAGTTATTAAAGCGAAAACGGTGCCAAGGAAGAGACCACTATTGGTAATACCAACTGATCTTGCTCTTTCTCCAAGTGGAATCCATCTAGCATAAAGACTGTGCCAGGCAGGGAAAGTTATTCCTTCACCTAGTCCCATTCCTATTCTTGCTAATATTAAGAATGCAAACCCAGCATATGAAGCCATGGGAGTTAAGATTGTAAATATAGACCAAACTATTAATCCATAGCCAAGCACTAGCTTGGCTCCAAATTTATCAGAAAGATAGCCTCCTAATACTTGTGTGACTATATAACCAAGAAAGAAAGACATTGAGACAAAACCAATTCTTTCATAATCCCATCCCAGTTCTTCGGCCATGGGTATGATAGTTACAGAGATATTTACTCTATCTATATAGCAGATAAAGACAGCTAGAATAGTTAATCCAATTACCTTGAATCTAGTTGGCATGCTTCATTTAAACATTGAATAGTTGAAACTTGTAGGAGAAAAAGTATTTAAAAAATTAAATATAAATTCTTAACTATTGTGATAACTTTAGCCTCTAATTTTTGTTTTGGAGGGGACGGTTTATGGAAGAAGAGAAATTATTATTAGAAGGCATAAAAGTTGTCGATGCCGCTAGTTTTATTGCGGGACCCGCTGCGGCAACAATAATGTCAGATTATGGAGCTGAAGTAATAAAAATTGAACCTCCCGAAGTAGGGGATAGTCTCAGGTGGTTAATTTCTAGAGGAAGAATGCCGGAGGGCCCTGATAATTATTGTTGGCAATTAACTTCAAGAAATAAAAAAAGTATTGCTCTAAATCTTAAAGATAAGGAGGCTCAAGAAATACTTATTGATTTAGTTAAAACAGCTGATGTGTTTATTACAAACATGCCTTTTCCAATAAGGGAGAGATTAAAGTTAAGATCTGAAGACATAAGGCCTCATAATGAAAGACTTATATACGCTTCACTTTCTGGTTATGGTGAAGTTGGGCCTGACGCTAATCGAACGGCATATGATTCTTTGGCTTGGTGGGCAAGGTCAGGTCTGATGGATTTTGTAAGACCTTCAACTAGCTCCCCACCAGCTTGGTCTACTCCTGGTATGGGAGATCATCCAACAGCAACGGCATTATTTAGTGCAATTATGACTGCACTCTATAGGAGAGAAAAGACTGGAAAAGGGACAGAAGTTTCTACTTCTTTAATGGCAAATGGAGCATGGTCCAATGGATGTTTTATCCAAGGTGCTTTAATGGATGTTGAATTTGCTGATAGAACAGATCCTCTTCCTAAACATCCTTTTGGGGATATTTTTGACACTGGAGATGGTCGACAAGTAGCTTTGGCTTTGGTGAATGCTCTTAAAGAATGGCCAAAATTAGCAAAAGCTTTTAACAGAGAAGATTTACTAAAAGATCCAAGGTTTGAGGGTACAGGGCTCATTGATAATCAAGAGGATTTAAGAGTAGAGTTAAGCAAAGAGTTTGGTAACCGAGATGTTGATCAGATAAATTCAGCTTTAAGAGAATCTGGCGTTACTTACGGATTTATTGGAAAAATTACAGAATGCAAAACTGATGAACAATTTTTAGAAACCGAGACGTTAGTGCCAATGAAACACGAGAAGATGCCTGGATTGTTAACTGTTAATAGCCCTATAAAGATTAGTGATGAACCTAAAAAGCAACCCTACAGAGCTCCTATATTAGGAGAGCATACCCAGGAAATACTGAAAGGATTAGGTTTCGATGAAAGTAAAATTAACGAATTGAAAGAAACAGGAGCAATAGAGTATTAAGCATGAGTAGTTGGGAAGATATATTTAATTTTAATGATCAGCTTTCTGAAGAGGAGAGATTGATTGAGTCTAGTACCAAAGAGTATTGTCAAAAATCTTTAATGCCCAGAATTTTAGAGGCTAATAGAAATGAGTCTTTTGATAAAGCAATTTATAAGGAACTTGGTAGTCTGGGTTTACTTGGAGCACCTATAGAGGGTTATGGTTGTGCAGGCACTAATTATGTTTCTTATGGGCTTATTACTAGAGAGATTGAGAGAGTGGATTCAAGTTACAGGTCAGCCTATAGCGTTCAAACTTCTTTAGCTATGCATCCCATTCATAAATTTGGTTCTGAAGAACAAAAAAATCATTATTTACCAAAAATGGCAAAGGGAGAGATCATAGGTTGTTTTGGGTTAACTGAACCTGATGCAGGTTCAGACCCAGGCAGTATGAGGTCAATAGCTAAAAAAGTGAAGGGAGGTTACAAGTTAACCGGATCTAAAACATGGATTACTAACGCCCCCATTGCAGATCTGTTAATAATATGGGCGATGGACGAAGATAGTAAATTGAGAGGTTTTATTGTTGAAAGGGAAGATAAAGGATTAGAAACACCTTACTTGAAAGGAAAGTTTTCTTTAAGAGCTTCCGCTACAGGACAGATTTTTATGGATGATATTTTTGTACCTGAAGATAGAGTTTTACCAGAAGTGGAAAGTTTCAAGGGCCCATTTTCATGCTTAAATATGGCGAGGTACGGAATAGCTTGGGGAGCCATAGGAGCAGCAGAATTCTGTTGGCATGCTGCTAGAAGCTATTCCTTAGATAGGGAGCAATTTGGTTCACCTTTGGCTGCAAAACAAATAATCCAAAAGAAACTAGTTGAAATGCAAACAGAGATTGCCCTTGGTCTTCAGTCCTGTCTGAGAGTGGGTAGACTTATTGACGAACAAAAAATGATTCCAGAAATGATTTCTCTAATTAAAAGAAACAATTGTGGAAAGGCGTTAGATATAGCTAGAACCTCTAGAGATATACATGGCGGAAATGGTATATCGGATGAATTTCATGTTATTCGGCATGTTATGAATCTAGAAGCTGTTAACACTTATGAGGGTACGCATGATGTGCATGCACTTATTTTAGGTAATTTACAGACAGGAATTAATGCTTTTTGATAGATTTGATGTAAATCGCAAAAGAAAAATAGAGAGATTCTCTGTTTTCTTAATTCTAAGCTTGTGTTTAGTAAGTTGTAGTGAAAATGAAGTTTGCAAGAAAGCAGATGTAGTTCTTGTAAACACAACTATTTATACGGTCAATGAATTAAAACCAAAGGCTGAAGCCTTGGCTTTTTTAGGTGATACCTTAGTATTCGTAGGAAGCAATGAGTTGTCTAAGGAATATCAATGTGGTGAAGCTAAAGTTATAGATCTAGAAGGGAGTTTTGTTTATCCAGGTTTTGTTGATTCACATGCCCATCTTAAAGGAATTGGTACAAGAGAGAATTCGTTAAATCTTCAGGGAATCAACAGCCTTAAAGAAATGCTAACTGCAGTAGAAATCTACTCTAATGGGATTGAATCAGGTGAATGGGTCGTAGGCAGAGGTTGGATAGAAAAGGTATGGCCTGAAAAACGTTTTCCAACCAGATACGAGTTAGATAGATTTTCCTCGGACAAACCTGTATTGCTCGAGCGCGCTGATGGTCACGCAGTTGTAGTCAATAGTTTGGCTTTAGAATTAGCGGGCATATCTTCAGAGTCTATAGATCCACACGGCGGAAGAATTGAAAAAGATAAAAATGGTCAACCAACAGGAATGTTGATTGATAGAGCAACTTCTTTAGTTGAAAAATTAATACCTGAAAGAACAAAGCAGGAAGATAAAAGAGATTTAAAAGCTGGAATTGATAGGAATGTATCTCTTGGGTGGACTCAAGTACAAATAGCTGGAGGCACGTTCTCTGATATCAAAATCTTAGAAGAGATAAGGGAAGAAGGGAATTTGTTGCAGAGAGTTTATTTTGCTGTAAGTGCAGGTGAACCAGCTGAAACTCTTTTAAAAGTCGGTTCGACATTGGATCCTACAAATATGTTAACAATAAGGGGTATTAAGCTATATGCAGATGGTGCCTTGGGTTCTAGAGGAGCTGCTTTAATTGAAAAATATGACGATCAAGAAACTAAAGGTCTAATCATCTTTACAAAAGAGGAAACAATGCCCGTTCTCATAGAAGCCTTACGAAAAGGTATTCAGATTCAAACTCATGCAATTGGAGATATGGGAAATAGATTAACTCTAGACTGGTATGAAGAGGCCTTTGGTTTAGTTAAAGAAGAAGAAAGGCAAATAGTTGACCCTAGATGGAGAATAGAACATTCACAAATTATCACAGAGGAAGATCAAATCCGCTTCAAAGGCATGGAGATCATTGCTTCTATGCAACCTTCTCATGCCATTGGAGATTTACATTTCGCTCCATCAAGACTTGGTCTGGATAGAGTAGGGAATGGTTATCCTTGGAGAAATTTAATTGATTTAGGAGTGATTATAGCTGGAGGTTCTGATGCACCCGTTGAAATAGGCGACCCTTTGATTGAATTTTATGCTGCGGTAGCTAGAAAAGATTTGGATGGCTTTTATAGTACAGGTTGGCACTTGGAACAGGCAGTTACTAGAAAAGAAGCTCTAAAAATGTTTACCATTTGGCCTGCGTTCGCTGCATTCCAAGAAGACATAAAAGGAACCATTGAAGTTGGTAAGTTAGCCGATCTAACAGTTTTTTCTAAAGATATTATGAAAGTTCCGGAAGAGGAAATTATCAAAACACAGGCTGTTATGACTATTGTGAATGGCCAAATAGTATTTGAACTCTAAAAAAAAGGGGCACCTAAGTGCCCCTTTTTTCTAAATGAATTTTTTATTAAAAATCCATTCCTACTTTGAAGTAGTAGAAGGCTCCATTAAATCCAAGAGGTGATGCTTCAGGATATTCCCATCCTAAAATCAAGCCTCTCTTTTCCTTATCTGGATGGTCATCAAAAGCATTTTGAGCACCAAAAGTAAGAGTGTAGTCACCTAAATCTCTTGATACTTCAAGGTCGATGGTAGACATGTCACTTATGTAACCTCCACCGCCGCCCCATTCTTCTGTAAACCACTCATCAACCCAATTCATTCTTCCTAGAACTCTCCAGTCACCAGTATTATGAACTGCTGATAGATTCCAACGTTTTCCAGGTAGAAGCTTCTCTAATTGATCTATCCTACCTGAACCTATTAGACCCCCAGTTCTATCAACTTCTGTTTCAACATCACTGTACACAAATGTAAATGATGTATTTCCATTAGCTATCTCAGTGTCGTAAGTAGCAACTATGTCAAAACCGTCGGTGGTTGTATCAAAGTCGTTTACGTAAAACCTGAAATTAGTTAAATCGCCAGCACCTGGAACTCCCAGAGACTGAAGAAGAGCGATATCGGCTGCTGTTATAGAGATATCATCGCCTTGAGTAATACGATCTTCTAATTCAATACTATAGAAATCAAAAGTCACATTTAAGGCATCTGTTGCATCCCAAACAAAACCGAAACTGGTGTTTGTAGATTCTTCAGGAGTTAACTCTTTACCACCGTAGTAAACAGAAACAGGGTTAGTAGGAGCTAGAGTACCTTTCTGATACAAATCACCTCCAGCATCTGCAACCGTAGATATATTGGAAATATTTGCTTGACCAGGCGTTGGAGCTCTGAAGCCTGTACTTGTAGTTCCTCTCAAAGAGAGGTTATCAGTAGCTCTGTATAGGAAAGACAGTTTGCTATTGCTTGTAGATCCGAAAGTATCAAAGTCTTCATAACGAACAGCCAAGCCCATTAGTAATTGTTCCGATACATCCGCTTCTAGATCTACATAGAGAGCAAAGTTGCTTCTATCCCAAGTTCCAGCCATGCTTGGAGAAAAACCTCCAAAGCCATTAGACCCAATTCCAAAACCTTGTTTGAAGTAAGGACCTATTTCCCAGCTTTCTTCATTACCTGAGATAACAGTAAATTGTTCTTCTCTAAATTCTAGACCATAAGCTACGTTTAAGTCAGAAGCAAAACCGTCCACTTCAACCTGCTTAACCATGTCAACATTAAAGTTCTTTTCTAATTGTACATAACTTCCTGGATTGAACTCAGTTGGAGTATCAGGTCCAAGCGAAGCATTAACTGTGTTCATGATGAAATAGTCAGCTTGGTTTTCTCCCACACTTACACTTATATCCCACATAGTTCCTGAGTCAGTTGTTCCAGTTACACCAGAAGCAATACTCCAGTCCATTACATCTCCACCAAAACTAGGAGTAAATCCACCTGGCCACATTTCATTAAAAACAAAACAGTTTGGATCAGCTTTTATGGCTGCTAAAGCTGTATCTGTAGATGATCCAGCTCCTGTAGCAGGAACGGGAACAACTGGACAAGTCCTTGCAGCACCAGTTGTAGCTTCTGCCACATCACCAACCAATCTTGTTGCTCCTCCATCCGTAGAGAAAACTCCACCCCTATTTGTTGGGTTTCTGAAAAAGAAACCTCCTAAGACATTTCTTTCACCGTAGTTTCCAAAGAGGTAAAAATCTTTTGATTCATCCAAAGATAAACCTATATTCACGACAAACTTATAGTCATCACTCACATCAGGAGATCCCCATATCTGAGCAGGTTCAGGATAGTTCCAAATTGCGGTATTACCACCATCATACAGTCCTTGAGCATCAGCTCTTTGAACACTTCTGCTTGTTGCTTGTGAATCTTGAAGTTCTACCGATAAGTTAGCAAAACCAGAGGAAGTAAATGGCATTCCAATATTAGCTGCTATTCTCCATGCATCTCCATCTCCTTCTTTGTATTCACCAGTTCTTATCTCAAGCTGAGTTCCCTCTGAATCATCCCTTAAGACAAAGTTCATTATTCCGGCAATAGCGTCAGAGCCATACTGGGCTGAAGCACCGTCTCTTAGAACTTCCACTTGTTTTAAAGCAATAGAAGGAATAGCAGAAATATCTGGACCTTGCGCTCCATCTGAAATACCACTACCTAAGAAAGAGATTACAGCACCCCTGTGTCTCCTTTTTCCATTAACCAATACCAACATATTGTCGGGAGGTAAGCCTCTTAAATTAGCGGGCCTAATCAAAGTAGCGGCATCACTAATTGGCTGTGTGTTTACATTAAAAGAAGGAACTAAAGTCCTAATCATGTCTGGAAGGTCCATAGCACCTTGATTAACAAAATCAGATCCCGTAATAATGTCGACTGGCGCAGGGGAGTCCCCTACAGATCTTGCTTCTCTTCTTGAACCAACAGCAACTACTTCTTCAACATCATCTGCTCCAAAAGCAGTAGAAGAAATAGCCGGGAGGCCCAACAAAGATATAGCAATTGCCAGACTATTAAATAACCTAAATTTTTTCATATTTTTCCCCAAATTTAAAAAAATTAAAAAGCAAAGAAATCTCCACAGATTGCTTTGCATCTATATCTCAAAGCATTCTAACTTAAAGCTTGATTTTAAGACAGTATTGTTACAATTTATCAGTACTGAGAAATAAATTAGAGACATTTTTATGAAAACAACAGAGTTTCAAGTTATTACTGCTGAAATATTTGATATTCCAGACCTAACTGAGGTGATGAATTTGTCTATCAATCAACTCCAAAAACTTTACCTAAATAAAGACCAGATAGAAGCTTCTTTTGAAGCTATGGGGTTAGATCATCAATTAATTGAAGACAAGACATATTATAAAATTGTCTACGGAGAACAAATCGTTGGTTGTGGGGGTTGGAGTAGAAGGAAGACTTTGTTTGGAGGAAGTCACACAATTGAAAGAAATGCTGATTTATTAGATAAAAAGACTGAGGCAGCAAGAATAAGGGCGATGTACACTCATCCTGATTGGGTCAGAAAAGGTGTTGGAAAACTGATTATATCGGTTAGTGAAAAAGAGGCATTTAAAGAAGGATTTAGACAGTGCGAGTTAATGGCAACTTTAGCCGGAGAAAAACTTTATATAGACAGTGGTTATGAAGTTGTTGAAGTAGTTAATTGGAAAAGCTCAAGAGGAGTTATAGTTCCCCTGAAAAAAATGAGTAAAAGTTTATTGCAAGAATATGGATAAAAATTTTTTCATGATAGAGGCTTTAATGGAAGCCCAAAAAGCATTAGAAAAAGGAGAAGTGCCCATTGGGGCAATAGTAGTATTGGGGGAAGACATTATAAAAATTATAGGCTCAAAGACACTTTAGTTTATTCAACACTCGAACCCTGTTTGATGTGTGCTGGTGCATTGGTCCATGCAAGAATTAAGAAATTATTTTATTCTGCTTCAGATTCTAAATCAGGAGTAATAGAGAATAATGGTAGTTTAATGCAATCTGCATTTCTAAATCATAAGATTAGTTATGAAGGCGGGATTCTTAGAGAAGAGTCTTCTAAGATTTTAAAAAACTTTTTCTTAAAGAAAAGATCCTAAACATCAAAGGATGACCATATAGGGGCGTGATCAGAGGGTTTTTCCATTCCTCTTATTTTGTAATCTATACCTGCATCTACTAGTTTTTCATTAAGAGTGGGGGTTGCCCAGATTTGATCAATTCGCAATCCTCTTTTCGGTTGATCGTCAAAACCTCTACTTCTGTAGTCAAACCAGCTATACCTGTCATCAACATCAGGATATAGGCTTCGGAAGGTATCTAATAAACCCCAGGAGGTTAAGTTGTCTAACCATTCTCTCTCTTCAGGTAAAAAACTGCATTTGCCAGTTCTAAGCCATCTTTTTCTATTCTGTTCTCCAATACCTATATCTTTATCTTGGGGGGAAATATTAAGATCTCCCATAACAATCAAAAATTGTTTAGGTGAATGATTTTCTTTTAAATGGGCTATTAAGTCCTTGTAAAACTTCCTCTTGTAAGGAAATTTAGTTGGATGGTTTCTCTCTTCTCCCTGAGGAAAATACCCATTTAATACAATTACAGAATTCTTCTCTGTTTTATATTCTCCCCAAACAAATCTTTTTTGAGACTCTTCATTATCTTTTTTGAAGCCCTTACCATTTTTAGTAGGCTTCTTTTTTGAAAGTAGGGAAACCCCATAATGCCCTTTTTGTCCGTGAATGATTGAGGTATAACCTAAAGCCTCTATGGTTTCATGAGGATACTCATCATCGTGAACTTTTGTTTCTTGCAAACCGATAACATCAGGGTCGTGTTTTTTTATTATGGCTTCAATTTGATGGATTCTAGCCCTGACACTGTTAATGTTGAAAGAAATAATTTTCAATTCCTACCCCGTTTTACTCATGGTAATAACTGGTTTATATGAGTATTTTATAAAGTCTGAGAGTACATTTGCTGCTTCCAAAAGGATTTCTTCTTCTATGTCAGGTTCTTCTTCTGCTTCTTCTCTATCTAAGAATGCTTGATAAGATTCAAAGGTGTTAAGGCCAATTTTTTTTCTAAAATCATTTTCCATGGCCAGTAATTCAGCTTCTGCATTCTCTTTATTGGCTCTTCTGTTATCGATGTTTAAATCAAGATATTTTTCATCTTGTTGTATCTTTCTCCAGGTTTTCATTTTTTCAAGGTGTTTGAATAAGACTGATTTATTAATTCTTTCAGTATGCTCTGAAGTGAGTAGGTCTGTTGAAGCGATTATTCTATTGAAATCTCTTACCTTTGTTTTTGCAATCGAATCATATTCTAGAGCTCCAGGAAGTTTATTTTCTCCGATTTCTTCAGTGTCGATTGGACTTGGAAGATAAATATCAGGAGAAATACCCTTGTTTTGTGTGCTTTTACCAGAAACTCTATAAAACTTAGATTCTGTAAATTTGATCTGGCCTAAAGATAGGGACTGAACTCTTTGAACAGTTCCTTTACCAAAGGTATCTGTTCCAAGAACTAACCCTCTTTCATAATCTTGAATAGCACCAGCTAATATCTCGGAAGCTGATGCGCTGAACCGGTTCACTAAAATTGCTAAAGGACCGTCATAAAATTGGAATCCTCTTCTTTCACCTAAACCATGAATACTGCCACTTGAGGTTTTTACTTGAACTTTAGGTCCAGCTCCTAGAAATAATTGAGCCAAGGCATTTGCCTCTAATAAGGAGCCTCCTCCATTATTTCTGAGATCTATAATCAAGCCGTCAATGTCATTATTTTTCATAGTTCTAATAAGGTTTTTAACGTCCTTACTACTGCTTCTAAAATTGTATTCCCTTCTTTGATAAGCATTAAAGTCCATATAGAAAGCTGGCAGTTCTACGACTCCAAGTTTAAATTCAGAATCAGCATTTTTAATGTTGATTATTCTCTTTTCAGCAGCTTGGTCTTCGAGCTTTACAACATTTCTGGTTAAGGTAATTATTTTAGTTTGTGATTCATCTAAAGAAGTAGAAGGTATGACTTCAAGCTTTACTTCAGTGTCTTTAGGTCCTCTTATTAGTTGCACAACATCGTCTATTCTCCAACCTATAACGTCTGTTATCTCATCTTCAGTTTCTTGTGCTACGCCTACTATTCTGTCATTTGGTTTTAATTTATCAGACTTTTCTGCTGGCCCGCCAGGCACCAAAGAAGAAATTGTTGTGTATAACCCGTCTGTAGATAATAAAGCCCCTATGCCCTCCAAAGACAAGCTCATATCAATATCAAAATCTTCAGTTCTTTTAGGTGACATATAAGTTGTGTGTGGACCATAACTAAGAGCGATTGAGTTAATATAAAGATCAACAACATCTTCTGATGTAGTTCTTTCAAAGAAGTTAAATTGATTATCTATTCTTTTAGTAAGTTTTATTCCTGTTTCATTCAGGTCATTCCCATTTAAACTGAGTTGAATCACATCATTAATTAGTAAATCTTCCCACAGTACTTTTAAGTCTTCGGTTGTTTCTTTTCTTTTGGATTCACTTCTGTCTTTAAGGATTCTTCTATTTTTTCTCAGATCAAGATTCTCTATTTCGGAAAGTAAACTTTTCTGGAGATGATATCTTTGAGAATATCTGGATCTATAGAGTTCAAATATATTAAATGCTTTCTTTAATGAAGCCTTTTGGTCATTGATTACGGGATCTAGGTCATCAGTAAAATCATTAATTTCTTTTTCTAAGAAGATGCTCCTAGAAGGATCTAATCTATCCAAGAATGAACCCAATGCTTCTGACTTTATGGAGTCATATTTTTTCTTTGTAAAATGATGGTTCTCAAGTATTTGAATAATCTCATTCGCTAACTGTATGTGCTCATCATTGAAAGAATACTCAGTATTTTCAGCCGGTAGTCCATGGGACAAGAAAAGACTAGAAAGTACAACTATTAAAAATTTGAATCGTCTCGTCATTACAATGATAGGTAAAGTGAATTTAAGAATTATATAGTTGTATTGGAGGTACTTACAATTCTTGTTAAGTAACATTAATATGTTTTTATAAGAGGTAATAAGTGAAAGCATCTGACTTTAACAATTTAGGGATCAAACCATTTAATAAAGGTTTAAGTGATTTAGGTAATAACATCTACTGCTATTTACAACCTGATGGGGGGTGGGGCTGGAGTAACGCCGGACTTATTGTTGATGGGGATGAATCTCTAATCGTTGACACTTTGTTTGATGAAAAGCTTACTGAAGAGATGCTTGAATCCATGAAGAAAGCTGAACCACATGGAATGAAAAATATTTGTGCTCTGATAAACAGTCACTCAAACGGCGATCATTGCAATGGCAATAATTGTGTTGAAACAAAAGAAATCATTTCTAGCCAAGCTACTCTTGAGGAGATGTCACATGAGTCTCCAGAAATGATGGCTGCTCTAATAAAACAAGCACCTGAAATGGGGTCTTTAGGAAAGTATTTTCTTGAGTGCTTTGGAAGTTTTAATTTTGAGGGCGTAACCAAAAGGCTACCCAACACTACATTCAGTGGTGAAACAGAAAGAAAAGTAGGAGATAAAGTTGTTGAGTTAATTGAAGTTGGACCTGCGCACACAAATGGTGATGTTTTAGTGCATGTGCCATCAGAAAAGGTTATTTTTACTGGAGATATTTTATTCATCGAAGGGCACCCAATTCTTTGGGCTGGACCTGTCAAGAATTGGATTAATGCATGCGACAGAATTATTGCAATGCAAGCAGATTTTGTAGTGCCTGGACACGGCCCTGTTACTGACAACAGGGGAGTCAGAGCTGTAAGAGATTATTTAGTTTATATTGATACAGAATCAAGAAAACGCTTTGAATCTGGCATGAGTGCAATAGAGGCTGCCAAGGATATAGATCTAAATTTATTTTCAAGTTGGGGAGATGGGGAAAGAATAGCTGTAAATGTTAATTCTCTTTACAGAGAATATAGGGGTGAAGAACAAAGAGAAGAGATCACTCTTTTATTTGAACAAATGGCAGAACTTAGTGAACTTGATGGCTAGTAACAAAGGTAAGTTAGAATTTTTCTTTGATTGTAGTAGTCCATGGACTTATCTCGCTTTTAAAGAAATAGAGAATCTGTGTTCTAGATTAGATCTGGAATTAGTTTGGAGACCAATTTTGGTTGGCGGTATATTCAATACTATAAATC
>LULR01000276.1_pt1 | contig 13007 bp, 7 predicted proteins | sample 729471 | NCBI WGS metagenome assembly LULR01 (sample SAMN03860284, study PRJNA289734) | marine metagenome | biome: seawater column; feature: ocean; material: water; isolation source: Red Sea water column Station 108 - depth 500m | place: Saudi Arabia: Red Sea | collected 2011-10-15 | depth 500 m
ATTTTAAGGTGTAGTCTCAGGATTTTGGTCGTGAACGTTGAAGTTTTGGGTGCAGCTAATGAAGTTGGTAGATCTGGATTCCTTGTAAAGTCTAATGGAGCAAATTTGCTTTTGGACTATGGTGTGATGTTTGCCAGAAAACGTAATGACCCTCCATCGTACCCACTTCATGTTAAACCAAAGGATGTGGATGCTACAATAATTACTCATGCTCACTTGGACCATTCTGGTTGTGTGCCAGCTTTGTTTAATGGTGGTAATACAAAGGTCTACTGTACACCGCCAACTCTTGATCTAAGCATGCTACTGATTGAAGATATGTTGAAGATTGAAAAAGCAAAACTTGCGTTTGATTATGGTCATCTAAACGGCATGCTCAGAAACTCTAAGGAGATTGCGTTTAAGGAACCAGTAAAAGTTGGAAATGCCGAATTTGAATTACGATCTTCCGGTCATGTTTTGGGCGGTAGTACAGTATTAGTTGAGGCTGATAATAAACGCCTGTTCTATACTGGTGATATTAATCCTAATGGATCAAGGATGTTACCCAAGGCAGATTTAGAGATAGGTGATGTTGATATGGTGATCACAGAAAGCACTTATTCACAAACAGATCAGATGCCACGAGAGGAATCCGAGAATGGATTGATTGAATTTGCAAATGAGGTTATGGATAGGAAAGGAGTATTGTTTGTTCCTTCATTCTCTGTAGAGAGATCGCAAGAAATTGCATGTGTGTTAAAGAATGCGAATTTCAAACATCCGGTAGTTATGGATGGTATGGCATTAAAGGTAAATGATATTATGTTTCGTTATCCTGAATATCTGAAAGATGTGAACATATTTTCTGATGCAATTAATGATGCATTTTTGGTAAGAAATCATGGGGATAGAAAAAGGGCGATCTCAGAACCGTGTGTTGTTATTTCTCCTGCTGGTATGTTAGTAGGTGGAAATGCTGTATTTTACATGCAAGAAATTGCTTCTAATGATAGAAATGGGGTAGCTATGGTTTCATATCAAGCCGATGGTACACCAGGAAAAAAATTGTTAGAAACAGGTAAGATCTCTACACGCGGAAAAGAAATGAAAGTGAAAGCAAGCGTAAAAAGATTTGAATTTTCTGGTCATGGAGATAGAACAGCTCTATTTGATATGATGAAAAATATCAAAGGAGACCCAAAGGTCTTAACTGTACATGGGGATGAAGATTCCTGTACAAGATTTGCAGAAGAAATTCAAGAAAAGTTTGGACTTGATGCGTATGCACCAAAACTTGGTGAAGAAATAGAAATCTAAAAATTAAAAAATTTTTCATCAAAAACGTGCCTGTAAAACCCTTAATAGAGTAAAAATTTTTTTGATTCTTGGGCTCATAGCTCAGCTTGGATAGAGTGTTGGACTTCTAATCCAATGGTCAAGGGATCGAAGCCCTTTGGGCCCACTATTATCCTGGTTCTTATGATGGCATTGTTATCAATACTCTGATTATGGACTCGAATGAACTGATAGTTTACAAGTCATATAATGATGAAAAGATATCTGATAATGTTTCACGGCTATTCATAAGTAAGGATGTAATGCCTGATAATAAGGCAGATTTTACTGCGTCGATTGAATTTGAACCTGAGAAATCTCATGAGGTAAAATTCCGTGCTTCAATTATAGAACAACATAAAGAAGTAGAAAGTGTTCAATTATTTGCCAAGTTTTCAGCCTAGAATCTAGCCTTTGATACTACAACCTTTCCAGTCATCCAAGGATGTGGATCACAGTGGTATTCGATAGTTACTGGTGTATTTGGTGGTGCATCTGTGAATAAGAATTCGTATTCTTCGCCAGGTTTAATGACACCTGTGGAACCAAAGTCTCCACTATAACTATCAGTATACCGATGGTCCGGTGTTACCGTATGCGCAGTTTCGTCTACATTTTTCCATATAACATGATTGTCAATGCTTAATTGCAGATTAACTATTTTTGGTACATAATTATCCTGCTGGTCAGCATTTGCAGATCCTACAATCATCTCGATGATGGTAGACTTTACAGGATGCAGTACATGTTCGTCAACAGCTGGTTTAGCAAGTTGTTCTGGTAACCAATACATTTGGTAATAACCTACTGCAATACTCGCAGCAACCAAAAGTGTAATCAGACCAACACCATACTGACTTCCTGTAGTTGTACTCATGTCTTTTCCTCAGATGGTTTAGATGTATCTGTCTCTGGTAGTGATTCCTGTGAAGTTTCTAGTTTCTTTGTTGTAGGAAGTTTTGGTGGCTTTGGAACATTTTTTGATTGAGCACTAGCATATCGGTAAAGGTGGAAGAATCCAGCAAATGTTATCAATATGACACCAGTTAACCATAGGTTAACATTATTCATACCAGACAGAAACGCGTTAAATGCAGCTATATTTAGGAAGACTTGGAAGGCAAGCAAGGCGACAAGCATCCAGTTAGTCCATTTTACTGATAGATTAATTCCTGACACCTTCTTTGGTCCATTTTCCTTTGCAAGCTTTGCCTTTCTCTCAGCATCCTTTGCAAGATGAATCATCATTAATGTGAATCCAAAGCTTAGTGGTACCAATAATATCATGACCAGATACAGATTAACCGGATCAATAACCAGCCTTTCTACCAGCGGAATTGTGGTATCCGCTGGAATGTAGAATCCCCAATATGTAGTCACCAATATCTGAGCAATTCCCGTAATGCCCAACGCAGTAATCCACGGACGATCTTTCCATGAGAATTTTTTGTATCTGTCCAAAAATGGTGTAAGCAATAGAACAGCTATAAACAGTCCAGGCCATAACACGCCTGTAAGAAACTTGTCATACTGAGTTCTCAAAAATGCGTATAATGCTGTAAGATACCATTCTGGAACGGTAATTCCAGGAGGTACAGTTGGTTCAAACTTGAATCCCAAGTCAACAGGGAATACACCACCTGCCAAAAACATCGCACCACATATTGCCATAACCATTGGTACATCAAAAACCAAGAATCGTGGGAAGTGTACAGCCATTAATCCCAGCATGACGATTGGTAAAATGAAAACATGTTGTGCATAAAACCGAAGTACAAAGTCATGGAACCCTGCACCAAACGCCAGCTCACGTATAAACGGTCCAGCAACAGGAATCGAGTTAGTTAGTGATGCGGCAATGCTGATTGCAAGTTCTGCTCTCTCACTGAAAATTATATCATATCCAGTGAATGCTTCAAGAATCGTTACAGTACCAAGTATGACACCTGTTACCCATAAAACTTCATTTCTTATTTTGTATCGTCCACTAAAGTATTGGTAATGCTTATGAAGAATTGCTAACATTACCATCGCATTTGAGCCATGATAATGTAGATTCCTAAGATGAAATCCAAACGGTACTTCGTTGTTGATAAATGCAACACTGTCCCATGATCTTGTCATGATTGGTTCGTAATAGAACATCAGTAGTGCGCCAGTTACACCAAGAGTGATAAACACGATGAATGTGAGCATTCCCAAAAATCCAAACGGACTTACAAACCGAGCTGGAAATGAAAACTTTATTCCAGTAAATATGGTTCTGTCTAACTCATTCCAAATCCAATAAATGAATTCGAGTAAACCGTTGCGTCTCTCAAGCGAAACGGCCATATCCTACAACTCCATTATCATTAACTCCCCATTTTGGAGGGGAAATAAACATAAATCCATCAGAATCAGCCTCAAAATTAAGTTGTGGTAGTGTGTTTGAAGGAGCTGCTTGCAGTGACGCAGGTCCTAGATAGGAAGTGCCAGTTCGAACGTCATACATGCTTCCATGACATGGACATTCTCCTCTCATTCTTCCTTCATCTGGCCAGTACTTCCACAAACACCACAAATGAAGGCATACCATACTATATGCTCTAAATGCAGATACATCTTTTCTTCCTCCACCGAATTTTTCAGGTAGTCTGATAAATTGCCATTTTCTAAATGCCTCCTCATTTAGAACTTCATCCTCCGTTTCTGGATAAGTGATAACCTCAGCGTGATTTATTGGAAAAGTGTTAAGATTTGCCTGCGTACCGTCAGGCAAGATTACAGGTACTTTGGTCAAAGTTACAGATGATGGATTGGGCAGAAACTTGCCCCAAGAAACGAAAGGTGCAAAAGCAACAGATGTTCCTGCAGCACCCATAAGCTTTAGAAAATCTCTCCTGGACATACCACCAGGTCCCTTTTCCTGCTCAGACATTCAAGCTCACATTCGTCAAATTGGTTATAAATCTTCTTTCAAAATTTTATTTTCTGTAGAAGTTTTTCTAATTCTTTTAATAATAATTGGGATCACGATGGCTACGACAATAATGGCACCAATCACAATTAAGACATCATTTTCGGATGATGGCACCGTATCTTTGGATATAACAGGAGACTCTGGCACAAATGTATGATCAACATTAAATTCTATCATCATGTTTTTTTCATTTTCAGCAATATCTACAGCCGTGATCGTCAAGTAATAAGGTCCATCGTCCATCTCAGTTACATCAAAGGAATGAGATGTTACATCTTCTAGAGATTCACCATCTGGCAATAAAATTGTGATCGCTCCATCTTCAGCTAAATTTTTGTCCTCCACCTTGAAGTCTATTTCTAGCAAGTCTGCTACTGTTGTACCATCCGATGGCGATTTTACCAAGATTTCTGGTGGTGTATTATCTACAGTAAATGAAAATGTCTTTTCTGCGTCATTACCAACAATATCAACTGCCTGTATTCTTAATTCATGTTCTCCATCTGGTAGCATTCCAAAGTTTAAAGGCAATTGTTGTCTCGTACGCTCTTCACCATCGAGGTAATATTTCACGGTGTCAGGATTTTTCTCAATTATCTCGGGCAAAACATCAAATTTTTTGTTTATTAATTTAGGAACTTTGAATGTTATTTGAGGTGGCTTATCATCAGGCACAATTGTAGTAAATTTTGCAGCAACTGAGATAGGTTCTATTACTGATGTACCATCAAATAGTGTAGAATGAACAAGTAGTGTGTAGGTCCCAGTCTGGTTAATTGGTGCAAAGAGTACAGTCGACGTATTATCTTTGTTTTTTAGAGGGTAGAATGCACCACCTCCACTAAATGATGATGTACCAAGCCAATCGCTAGTTGGCCAACCCAAAAATTCACCAAATACACCTGATGGAAAGTTTGTCTGTATAATTTTCCCCTGAGGATCAATCATGAACACGGTAAAGTTTGTGTGATCATTTTCCCATTCAAATTCCATAGCGGCAGAATTTATTGTGTTATCATCAATGTCAAAATAATATTGTCTCCAGTCACCAGCCATGTATCTACTTGTCATATCAAAGGCGCCCTTCACGAAACCATTACCATACAAAATATCGCCCATTAAACCAGTAATTACAGTTTGTTTCATGTCCTTCTCGACTGTTTCGAGTACTGCATATGAAACAGGTGAATTAATTTTGTGATATTTTCCTTCAAAATTTAAGAATCCTTGATAAACACCTGTTTGTTTTTCTGGTGACACTGAAAGTTTTGCTGTTACTTTAACAGAATTGTTTGGTGGAATTGTAACTTCTTTGTCTGCTGTGACATCATCCCATAAAACATTTTGATAGTAACTTGCGGAAAGAGTGTAATCCATTGATGTTGAATTATTGTTTGTATTTCCTTGCCAGAAGGAAAATTTCTTTGGCACAGGATATACTCCGACAACTGGTTCATTTTCAAATTTTTTCAATGGATCGGATATACGAATTTCTTGAACTGTTCCCCAAGAACCACCCCTACTTACCATGGACAATTCATCGCTTGAAATTTCATCATCTGTGTTTTTGTCTTCCCAATCATAAACATACAGAGAGGAGATTTTCAAGTCATCGGCATAATTTTTGCTTGTCTCATTCATGTAAGTACCGAATGGAAAGTGAAGGTTGAGAATCATCAGTGAGGAATCTGGATGGATTATGCTATCTTCGTTAAGAATTCTATGTTCTGCTGGAATATCTCGTAGTTTGATGTAATTTGGTCTATATGTATCTGGTTCATTTAAAATCGTGTCCTGTAGATGTGGTTTAGTGATTCCGCTTACTTGGGTTTTTTCAACTAGACTCAGAGTTTCCGGTTTTATTTTAACATTAATTGGATAATTATTAGGATTTTCAATTGTATAAACAGTGGTTGTTTCTTCACCAGGATTCAATCTTCCACCATACCAGCTTGTCATCTCGAATGTTTTGTCGGATAGATCAAATTCATCAATACCAAATAGATCTGAATTAAATGATGATAAAGGAGTCTCAATCACTTCTTTTACGTTTGCAAATGTTGCGTTGTTATATACCATGAATTTACCACCATGCCCATTCAAAATTCTTACAGCATCTAGTGCATTCACTAATCCTGCCCCCTGTGTCAACGGATCATTACGAAGATCACTTGCAGATGACATCAACAAATTTCGAATGGTAAATGGATCATAACTAACTGATTTTTCTTGCAAACTTTCAATCACGAGAGCTGCACTTCCAGCAACAATCGGAGCTGCCATGCTTGTACCACCAAAAACACTAAACGATTCTTTAGGTTCATCAGGTAATTCCGTTATAGCTGATGGCACAAAGCCGTATGCACCAATACTCATCAATTCTGGCTTTGGGTCACCAATTACTCCTGGACCTCTACTTGAAAAATCAACGACATGATCTGAATGTTTAGTTGTATTGCCAAACCGTGGCTCACCTTTGAACGAACCATAACCTACAAAATCATTGGATGTAACAGCACCAACTGACAGACCAAATGATGATACGCCTGGCATTCCCATTGTACCGTATCCATGCCCTGCGTTTCCAGCACTTGATATTATTGTTATGCCAGTATGATTTTGATGAAGTGACTGTGGTATAACTAGAGCATTAAGTATGTGCGATGTGATGTCTAATCCTGGTACATATTCAAAACTTGGAAAAGTGCTAATTCCCCAGCTGTTTGAAATGATATCCACTTTGGGCTCACCTGAATAAACCCACTTATTCCCCTCGTTTTCAAACCCCGCAACCCACATCCATCCATAAAAAACATCACCAAACCACAGTGACTTTACGGGAAGTATGTTAACGTCAGGTGCAATACCCAGTATTGTGGATTTCTTTGTGTCGTTGTATATATCATACTTCAACTTTCCTTTAGATGCAATAGTAGCAGAACTTGCAGTACCATGTCCATAAAAATCATTCATTACTCCAAAGTAATTACCATTCTTATCCATCGCATCAAGCAGTGTTCCATTAACTGCACCTAGTGTATTATCAATCTCGGCTTCATCGGAAAAAATTCCGTGTATATCAACTACTCGTGCTCCTACTGTTCCAGCAGAATAATTATTGGTGCCATCGTCATCTGAATCATAAATCAAAAATTCGTTTCCACTACCAATGGTAATTGACGTTTCATCGGTAAAATCAAAGTCAAAGTCTGGTTTGTCGTTTGTATCCCTCGTAAAGTCTATCCAAGAAGTTGACATGTCTGGTGTAATGGTATCATATATCCCAGATTCATTTGGATCAGTTACTAAAACAATTACTGTTTGTAGTTTTCCAAGATGTGCAGCAAGTATTATGCCCATATGATAAATCCCACTTTTTGATGGAATGAAGTCTCTTTCATTTATTCCAATCTTCATATCACCAGATATCTTGGCACTAAGAACATGATTTGTTCCATAATATGGCCATAAGGAGTTGTAGACAGAAATTGTACTATTTTTTCCCAATGTGTTCAAAAATACACCATCTCTTGAAGTATAGACATTAGATGTTGCATTAATTCCTGTCAACAGTTCATTTTTTGTGAAATTGTATACTTTTCCGTGCTTTACGTTGATAGCAAATGTTGAATTTGTAAGGACCAAGCCCTGACCATCTGCATCAAGCATTATGGGATTGTTATTAGAATCTCGTGCCAATGATTCCATAATATCAGGATTTGAAAAGTCAACTCCGGTATCTATTACAGCTATAGTTACTCCATTGCCAGTTACATTATAGAGTTGATGAACTTGCTTAGAATTTGCAATGTTCGCAAATTCAGAAGTTTTGGTAATAGCATTTGTTGAAACATATTTGCTGTGAAAATCTAATGGAAAGTCCTTGATTACATTGTACCCCATTGATTTTAGTTTAGATGCATCATTTTCGGCTAATGCTACAACTGAGAAAAATCCTTTGCCAGAATCAATTCCGTACACGATATTTTTCGGGTCATGATATGCGTTGCTAAGTGAACCCGAACCATAAACTAAGTATCTTTCCACAGAGCTCTCATGTTGTGGTAAATCAACTGAGATGGAACTTGCTTCTATTTCAATATCAAGATTTGGAAGGGTGATAACTTCATTGCCCTCAATAAATCCATAAGAGCTCTGTTGAAATAAAAACAGTATGAAAAATGCGACCAAAAATAATGCAAGTTTAGGCATTATTAGAAATTGCCTAGTTACGACTATTATAATTATCTTCTTCGTGCAATTATTGATATTTGTAGAGCGAGTATAACTGCAATAGCGCCCATTATTGGAAACAATAGTGAATTAACTTGTAATGATGCTTGTTCTATATTGTCAACTGCTGATGACATTGCAGATACGCTGGTGTCAATAACTGTTACACTATCATTCAGTTTTGTGCTAGCATCTTCAAGTGTGGTACCAAATCCATGTATGTCAGTTTGTAATGTATTAAGTTCACTGGATGCAGTTGTCAAAACATCATTTAGAGTGATGATCTGTCTAGATATTCCAGCTATATCTTCACCAAGAACAAGAGTAGCGGCAGAACCATGAGACTGAGTTCCTTCAGAGAATGCAACCATATGAAAAATGTAAGTTCCCTCCATTCTAGGAGTATATTCTACAAAATACAGACCCTCATGAAGCATTTCTATTGACATTGCAAGACTATGCACTTTACCATCAGGAGAATGTATGTGTGATGATGATAATACTTTCTGCGCGTCGCCAGTAACTAAAAGCCCATCAGTTGTAACCTGTACAAACACACGGAAAGGTCTGTCTGCTGCAGCCATCTCCGGTGCAAACACTTGTGTAGTGATTCTTCGTTCTATTGGTATTAACTCAAGTTCTGTTGATGATGCAAATTTTATGTCAACTTTCTGTGTTTCTCCAGTAGTGCTTGATATAGCCTCGACAGTATAAGTACCGTAAGGATATTTTGTTGAAGAGTCTGGCCAATCTAGCATTTTATAACTGAACGAGCCGTCTTTGTTTGTCATAATTTGCTCAAACTCTGCAATAGTTCCGTCTGGTGCAAAAATACGTAAAACTAGTGGCGCATTTTCAGGTCCTGTACCATACACCAAAAGCGGATGCTGTGTAGTGTATATTTGCTGGTTTGTGAACATTTGCAGTTCTTCCGCAAATACTTGTGGCAGACTAGCAACGATAAGAAAGCCAATAATGGTAAAAAGTAGAAATTTCAACGTTCTTGTTAATTTGATCTTGTAGATATTGTTTTGGAATAAATTTTCCTTGATTGATTAAAAAAAAAGAAAAAAGGGGGGGGTTAGATTGTTTCTAGTCTTATACTACGTCTATGTCTACTGATACAGTTGGTGATAACGCTGTTGGATTATCTACGCTCTCCCAGACAAACACTGTTGCAGTGTATGATCCGGCTTCGCTAGGTGTCCATGACAATGCTGGACTCATTGATTGTCCTGCTGTCAAAGAACCTGTAATCCATGCGAGTGATACTGTTACTCCGTCACTGTCTTGAACCTGTACTAAGTATGCGAATGCTTGATCCTTGCTCTGTCCATTTGAGACATCGGCTGCAATCTGTACTTGTTGATCAACTGTTACTTCTGCAACTGAGGAGCCGAATGCATCGACTACACGTGCGTTAGCAGCAGGTGCTCTTTCAAGTGGTGGATATGCTGTGCCAATTGTCAATGTGCCAGCTATGGTCAAGTCATCGGATGTTGTATATGGTTCAGGTAGTGTTTCATCAGTATATTCGGCAGTTACTGTGTCACCCTCAGAGACACGAAGGTTTGTACCAGAAGTTCCTAGGTCAGAGGTAAAGAATACCGTGCCCTCGAATACTCCAGTATTTTCGTCAGTCTCGTTCATGGTGAGTGTTAGACCACCGCTATCTGAGTCAGAGAATACTGATACAGTGAATGTATCAGTTATTGTATCATCAACGTTTTCGTCAGCATCTACTACTGTAAATACTGCTGATCCACCTGCAGAGGCAGAACTTGTGTCAAAGCTTGCTTCACCGATATTCCATACGATTGCTGCTGAGGCAAAGACCACTGAACCATCAGTATATTCGTATGATACGGATACACCGTCAGTTTGTGATGAGGTCTTTAGATTACCACCGTCACTGTTTGTACAGCTTGTTGTGGTTGCTGTTGCAACTCGTGTGTCCGTACCTGATGACTGTTGTGGTCTGGTGCAGTGATTGTTATGTAGACAGTGTCTGTCCAATTATAGACATCCTTGTCTAGTTCGATAAGTGCACCAAAGTTGGAGATGCTAAAGTAAGCTTCGATGTCCAGTACGTCATCTTCAGTGTTATCTTCTCCTGAAAGACCAACATCAACATAGGTTAATGTTACATCCTCACCAGCTTCGATAGTTTGTATCGTGGAAGCAGGGTTGCCGCCTGGATACAAGCCACTTGATGGAAGTGTGATTACGACCTGGAATACACCAGTATCGCTACCTGTTTCTTGAAGACTTGCTGGAACTGATACGAAGTTTGTGCCAGAATAGCCGCTGTTGTTAAGCAATTCAGATGAGTCTGCTGCAGAATCCCATTCGAGTATACTCAATGCATAACTATCAGTTGATGTAGAATCTAGGTTCAAGTCAGGATCGGTTAATGTTACAACCATATCGCTGCCTAGTACGTAGACATCTTTGTCAACTGAGAGTGTTGCTGTTCTGAGATCGAATGTTGATGAATCGTATACAGTAACTGAGCTACCTGCATCATTGGCTGCATCTACGTATTCAACCTGTAGAACGTCACCAGAAGTGACTGTTACGAGACCAGCTGTTGAACCACAATGCTGTTCCTGATCAATGTTAATTGATACTTCATAAGAGGAAGAACCTCTTTCAATCTCTGTTAGCGGACCAACATCTTGGTTGGTAGCACCGTTAGCAGAAATTGTTGCTGCACTACCTGCTGTGAAGCAAGTGTGTGTTGTTGAACCTTCAATTATTTTGACCAGAATTGTACCTGCTGTACCGATAGATGATGTCGTTAATGTATCATCTGTGAAATCGGTATCTGTTACTGTAATCCATGCTGTTACGTTACCGCCTTCAGATTGACCAGTACCTGCATTTGCTCCTGTACGGAGATCATTTGCGTCGAATGGAACTGGATAAACTGACTTATCGAGTGTTATTGAACCGCTATTGGATTCGATAGCTGATCCATCAGTTGCTTCATCTGCATTACCTGCTTCGTTCAATGAATCATAGTATGTCAAGTCCATTGATGAACCTAGATAGTTTGATGGAACAGTGAATGTTCCGACAAACACACCGGTTGATGGGCCTGTTTCTATGATAGTCATTGGTTTATTGGTAAATGGCATCTGTGCTACACCGTCTTTCTTGGTGATATTCATCTGGAAAGTTCTGGAACTGTTCTCATATGTATCACGAATTGAGCTGTCTTGGTTAAGATCTGCGTCGACTATGGTTATTGTTGCCATGTCGGCTTCACCGTATGAATCGAGATCTAGATCCGCAGTACCAGTTTGTGATAGCGTATCTAATTGTTCACCAAGTTTGTCAGCTACTTGTACTGCGTCAGTATCGTTGTATGTTACACGAGGTGAATCAACACCTGTTACACCTGAATTCAGAACTACAGTTACATCTGAGCTGTCGACACCTACAAGGTTTTCAACTTCTTCATCGTTTCCGTCATGTTCACCGTTATCACTATCTAGAGATGTAGAGTTGTTCAAGAGTATATACTCTGCAGAACCTTCAAAGACACCAGTGTTCTTACCGGTTTCTGAAGCCTCTATTCTATAGATACAGTTGTGAACGTAGGATCCGTTATCTTGATCGAAGTTACATATGTCTGCTGAAATTGCAAAGTCTTCAGTATTGTTAAAGAAGTTACCAACTGGGTGTGTGATCTTAAAGGCAATACCCAAAAGTCCAGTATCTGCTTGTCCAGTACCACCGAATGATGCTACTGAAACATCAGTGTTTCTGACATGTTGAGTATCATCGTCTAAGTCGACTACACCGCTTCGTGCGTTACCTGAAGTAACTACACCAAGTTCACCAGCTGCGTTGTTAGTAGAGTTTGAACTAGCATCTGTGATGTAAACAGCTACTGCTGTTGATTCCAGAGAACTTGCTGGACCCTCTACGTTATAGCTTAGAATTGGTGTACCTGGCAAATTGATCAGCGCACTTCTTGCATGTGATGTTGTAACATTGATCCATGTGTGATCGTGGTTTGAACCACCTGTAAATGCACCGATAGATGTTAGTACATCTGTTGGATCAGCTCCTGCTGGATCTGGACCAGTTGATTGACCCATAAGAATTATTCTGAGTCTCTCACTGCTGTCTGTTACGTTAGTTACATATCCTTGATAGTTTACACAACCTTGTGCAGTACCAACACAATCAGTTCCAATTCGAACTGATGTATTGTTGAATGGTAAGTTTACAGAAGTGTTACATTTTGCTGAAGTTGTCTCTTGACATGAGACTCCACCGCCACCCAAAGTCAATGGGCTTCCCATCTTAATTGTTGGGATTATTACGGTTTCGTCAGATATTTCGAGGTCTTCTGCTGAACCTGGTTGCTTATTGGCATCAGGATCTGTAACCCTTACCGTTGCTGATTCTGTTGGATTCCAATCTCCACCATTGTCATCTACGAATTCAAGAACTGCATTATTATACGTGATAACAATGTCAG